>Ga0182024_10015148_pt1 | contig 14812 bp, 11 predicted proteins | sample P32metaG_FD_120480 | JGI IMG/M metagenome (GOLD analysis project Ga0182024, IMG submission 120480) | Permafrost microbial communities from Stordalen Mire, Sweden - P3-2 metaG (Illumina Assembly) | ecosystem: Environmental > Terrestrial > Soil > Wetlands > Permafrost | place: Sweden: Stordalen... | reverse complement strand
CGCCAACAACAAGTACATCGGGGAGGCCGTCGCCGGCTATCACTTCGACAAATTGGACGGGATCAATGTTGAAGCCGGTTATTTCTACTCCTACATCGGCCTCGAAAGCTACCTGCTGGCGGAAAACTGGAACTACAACCGTTCCTTTTTGTCCGATATGACTCCGTTTTATTTCTCCGGCGCCCGAATCCAATTCTTTGCCACCGACAAAATCAAGATCGAGCCCTGGGTGATGAACGGCTACCAGACCTACGGCAAGTGGAACAAGAACAGTTCCATCGGCTTATCCAACTATTGGCGGCCCCACGAATACCTCGGCTTCGTCGCCAACTTCTACTACGGCACGGACACAAAAGATGACCCCAATCGAAAGCGCTTCCACCACGACGACAGTATCCTGCTCCGCTACTTTAATCGTCCTCAGTCGGCGGGAATCTCAAAAATGGCTTTCAGCCTCAATAGCCACTATGGAGCGCAGTTCGGCGGAGTCAATCCGTTCCCGGGCCGCAAGGAGTATATGCTCGGATCATCCTTGGCCAACCGCATCTGGTTTGATCACGACCACCTGGCCTGGTCCTTCCGCGCGGAAGCCGTGACTAACCCTGGCCGCTACCTGGCCCTTCCACCGACGCCCACCGGCTTCCTGCCTGGGCTCGACAATTACAGCCTGAAGCTCTGGGATCTGACTTCGACATTCGACATACTGCCTACCGATTTCCTGGCGTTTCGGTTTGAATTTATTAGCCGCCATTCGAATGTCCCCTACTTTGCCGGCCCTGGTGGCACCACGTCGCCGGATGGATGGCAGGGGACCTTAGGCCCCTTCGTGCCCGACCTCGTGAAACACGAGAACCGCCTCACCTTCGCCATAAACTGGCGGATGTGAAGTCTCGGAATGCCCACAGGGTGACCGGTTTGTCGGGCACCCTTTCAGTACTTTGGCAGGATCGCAGGGTCGGATACTTTGCGATGCGCCGTGTGAATGGGAATTAAGCAAACACCCCGCTTTACTCCGATTTTGGAGCGAACGGTCATTGGCCGCCAAGTTCGCGAGGCCGCGAGGTCAAACGCATGGCCCGACGAAGTCCTTCATTGGCGGAGCGGCATGCCAATTGCTACGCTGAATGCGTGAATCGGCGACAGTTCGCGCGGATCGCTCTCGGCACTCCGGCGGTCCTGATGTCTGCGCAAACCGAATCGTTGGGACCTGCCGATTACACGATCAACATCGCTCCCTACTCGCTCGAGCTTTCTCGCCATTCGTTCATAAAAACGATCGCTTACAACGCACAGGTCCCCGGGCCGCTGATCCGGTTGCAGGAAGGCAAGCTGGCTACTATAGAAGTCGTTAATCGGACCGCCTCGGAAGAAATCGTTCATTGGCACGGGCTTTTTTTGCCTTCGGAAATCGATGGCTCGATGGAGGAGGGTACCCGAATGATTTCCCCCGGCAGCAAGACGCGTTATGCTTTGATGCCGCGCCCGCCGGGCTTTCGGTGGTATCACACTCACAGCTTTGCCGGCCACAATCTGAATAAGGGGACCTATACCGGGCAGCACGGATTTCTCTTTGTCGAACCGCGCGACAATCCCGGCCGTTACGACGCAGAGGTGTTTCTTGCACTGCATGATTGGAAAGGCCATCTCCTCGCCAGCGATGACGGCTCGATGAGGGCGGCCTATGACGTCTCTACCGTCAACGGTCGGGTTCTCGGCTTCGGCGAGCCGTTGAAAGTGAAAGCCAATCAGCGCGTTCTGTTTCACATCCTGAATTCGAGTCCTACGGAGGTCCACTGGGTCGCTCTCTCAGGGCATGAATTTGAAGTGACCGCGCTCGACGGTAATATCGTGCCATCGCCCAAAAGAGTCCCCATGCTCCGCCTCGCTCCCGCTGAGCGCGTGAGCGCGATTGTCGAGATGCGTCAGCCAGACGTTTGGGTTCTGGGAGAAGTTCGCAAACACATACAAGCCGCCGGCATGGGCATCGTGTTGGAATATGCGGGGCAGAATGGCAACCCGGAGTGGCAGCAGCCAGAAAAGCTGGAATGGGATTACACCTTGTTCGCCCGTCCCCCTGCGCCAACTCCCGTCGAGGATGCTGTCACGGAGATCCCCCTCGTGTTCAAGCCGAAGTTCACCGGGCACGGCGCCATGGAGCGTTGGACCATTAACGGCAAGTCATTCCCCCATACCGACACGATTACTTTGCAGCGAGGGCAGCGATACCGGCTTCGGCTGAAAAATGAGAGCACCGACGACCATCCGATACATCTGCACCGGCACAGCTTTGAACTCTCTCAATTACCTGGAGGACGCTCCGGCAGGGGCATTCTGAAAGATACGGTTCTGGCGGACGCCAACATGGAAACCTGGATCGAATTCACAGCAGATGATCCCGGCCTCACTCTGTTTCATTGCCACCAGCAGGACCACATGGACATGGGGTTCATGATGCTGTTCCGTTATGCGTAGAGGACTGCGGAGGGGCCTCTCTGGGGCCCATATGTTCTCCGTCCTCTTCGCGAGTTTGTTCTGCACGCTCCCTTTGGCGGCGCAGGGCAATTATGAGATTCAGGTCTACGGCTCCGACACGGTTGCGCCAGGCACAACCATGCTAGAACTGCATTCGAACTTTACAATCAGCGGTCAGAAATACCAGATTAACGGCGTGTACCCCACTTACCATCAGGAGCACGAGTCTGTAGAGATCACGCAAGGCATTAACGACTGGTCGGAAGTCGGGTTCTATATCTTCACCTCCGAGCAAAATGGACATGGTATGCAGTGGGTGGGAGACCACATCCGGCCTCGAGTCCGGGTGCCAACTTCTTGGCACTGGCCCATCGGCGTCAGTATTTCCACCGAGATCGGTTATCAGCGTCCCATATATTCGCTGGATACCTGGACGTGGGAGATACGGCCGATCCTCGACAAGGCAATCGCTCGCTGGTATTTCGCCGTTAATCCCGCCCTTGAGAGAACGTGGCATGGCCCCGACGTGCACCAAAAACTCGGTTTCGCACCAGACGCGAAAGTCAGCTACGACTTTACGAAAGAAATCAGCTCGGGAGTGGAATATTACGCCGACTATGGCGGATTGTACGCTTTCGATTCGTTCCACGACCAGCAGCAGCAATTCTTCGTGGCTTTTGACCTGAACGTCTCACCCAACTGGGAGATCAATTTCGGGATTGGCGTAGGCGCGACCGCGGCGACGGACCACCTGATCTTTAAGGCCATTCTGGGACGCCGGTTTTCATGGCGTAAATCGACGGCAATCGACTGATCTTTCGCGATCCTGTTCTGCCGCGGAGTTATGCTCCGACGATCCAATGGCGAGCAAGAGGAAATTGCGTCCCCGGCCTGATTCCATCAGAACATTGGATGGTCCGTGATATCCGGTGTGCGCCGCCGCGAACGACCGCGGCGGGAGCTGCGGCCGCCGGCAACTTAAACCGCCGGGTCGATCCGCCGCTAACTCTTGCCCGAACGGCGGGCTGAAATCGAGCAGATGATTCGCACGGCTCGCCTCTCACGCCGTATTCCGCCGCCCTTGTGTCGGGATACTTCTCGGATGGTCGGCCACTCTTCCCCTACCTACTTTTTGGCGGAAGCTCAACTCCACGCCAAACGACGATTTTTAAAAAGTAACGCATTATAAGAGGGCGCCCGTTCCCGGATAGCCTTGAGGGTTGGCCTCAACTCAACTGGCTAGGCGCGCGGGAAAGAGAGCGTCGATAAGCGCGCGGATATCTGGGCTTTCGGTGTTGTGCTGTATGAGCTGCTCACCGGCAAGCGGCTATTCGAGGGCGAGGATGTCGGCGATACCCTCGCCTCGGTGATTAAGGACCAGCCCAATCTGGATGAAGTGCCCGCGCAGGTGCGTCCGCTGCTGAAGCGGTGTTTGGAAAAAGATCCGAAGAAGCGGTTGCGGGATATCGGGGACATGGATCTACTGCTCGCGGAAAGTGGGGCAGGCTCCCAGCCTGCGGCGGTCTCTCAGACCGCCCGCCGGAAGCTCGTTGCTTGGATGGCAGCCGCGGCAGTGCTGGCGTGATCGCCGTAGCGGGGCTCACCGTCTCCTTCGTCCACTTCCGCGAGACGCCGCCGCCGGAGCAGACGCTGCGCTCCGCGATTAACTTATCGGAGAACAGTAGCGTGCACAGCTTGGCGATTTCTCCCAATGGCCGCACTCTCGTCATCGCCGCCGCCGTCAACGGAAAACGGCAGCTCTGACTACCTCCCATGGATGCGTTACAGGCTCAACCGATGGCGTTCACCGAGGACGCCACGTATCCTTTTGGGTCGCCCGATAGCCGCCAAATCGGATTCTTCTCGCAAGGTAAGCTCAAGAAAGTCGCCGCCAGCGGAGGTCCCGCGCAGTCGCTGTGCGACGTGCCCACGGCTCGCGGCGGCGGGCGGCATTCCCGTTGACGTAACCAAGACCAAGGGCAACCTGAAGCATCCGGTCTTTCTTCCCGACGGCCGCCGTTTCCTATACAGCTCACTTACTGGGACCGCTGAACAGACGGGCATCTATGTAAGCCCGCTTGACGGAAAAGAGAACCGGCGCGTACTGCCGGATGCGTCGGGCGCGGTGTTCGCCCCACCCGCGCACGGCGGCCGCACCGGCAACATTCTATTCGTCCGCGAAAACACCTTGATGGCTGCGCCTTTCGATGCACGAGCGCGCAGCTTGCGGGCGATGTATTTCCAGTGGCCGAGGGTGTCTCCCTAACCACCAACGGCAACTATATGCCGGTGGCGGTCTCGGAGAACGGCATACTGCTATACCAAGCCGGCGGCGCTAACGGAGGGACAAACCAGTTCGGCTTGTTTGACCGATCCGGTAAATCTCTCGGTCCTGTGGGCGTGCCCGGCACTGTCTGGGACCCTGCGCTTTCCCCGGATGAGAAGTCGGTTGTGTTCTGGCGCAGTACGGGCAATGGAGCCGATCTGTGGGTGCGCGATTTGAACCGCGGAACCGAGACGCGCTTCACCAGCAGTGCATCGAACAACGTAGCGCCCGTTTGGTCGCCCAAAGGCGACCGCATCGTGTTCTCGTCGAATCGCAAAGGCGTCAACAATCTTTACCAAAAAGCCGCCAGCGGGAGCGGCCAGGATGAACTTCTGCTGCCGAACACGGGCATCGACGTCTCCGAGCAATGGTCGCGGGACGGCCGTTTCATCGTCTATGGCGAGATCGATCCGAAGACCAAACAGGATCTGTGGGTTCTCCCCACCGATGGCGCCGCAACGGATCGCAAGCCCATCCCATTTCTAAGGACCGAGTTCAACGAATTGTTCGGCCAACTCTCGCCGGACAGCCACTGGATGGCCTTCACGTCGGACCGTTCGGGCCGGCGCGAAGTGTACGTGCGGCCGTTTCCGCCCGGCGAGGGCGAGTGGACCATTTCGATTGCCGGCGGCGAGCAGCCGCGCTGGCGCGGAGACGGGATAGAGCTGTTCTTTGAAGCGGCGGACGGAAAGATGATGGCCGTGCCGGTCAAAGCAGTCGGCGAAGCAAAGCCGTCCTTTGAAGCCGGGACTCCTGTGGCTCTGTTTGACGCGCATATGCAGCATGCCCCAGCTAACGGCTTGTTCGAATACGACGTTACCGCGGACGGCAAGCGATTCCTGATCGACACGACGAGCGGCTCGGGCGCGGCGTTGCCGCCGCTGACCGTGGTGACGAATTGGACCGCTGGCTTGAAGAAGTAGAGCAGAGCGCCCACCGGACAATCGCCCCGACGGTTCGCAGAAAACATTCCGTCTGAAATTCCGCTTTTCGTAACTCGGCCCAATAACTCAATGCTTTTGAAGTGGATGGCCGGATAGGGAATGGGTTGTCAGCCATCCTTCCATAACTTTTTTTGATCGTCCGGCGCTACTTCGAAGAAAAACTAATGGAAGGATACGCCGTCATACTGGCAGAACCACACAGATCGCTCTACACTGCGTCACGCGGGCTGCGGTGGATCGGGCCTTTGTTCTGGCCGGACTCAAGGAGAACCTTGAGCGCGCCTCGCAGCGCGTGCCGATCCGGGACGCCAAGGGCAAGGAAACTGGCATCTATGCCTACAACGGGCATGTAGCGAACCGGGCGCTCGAGCTGCTCAGCAAGGAGCTGGGGATGTTCATGGAGCGCTCCCAGTCGGTCGTCTGGGACGGGGATATGAGCAAGCTCACGGACCTGCAGTTGAAGAATCTGCTACAGCAGTTTGGGAAACTTGCGGGCATAGAGCCGTAGGACGAAAGCGGCAAAGCCGCTTAGGTGGGGCACCCGCGCACGCGGGCTCCGGATCGTTTGAGCGTCATCCCACCCGCGGGCACCTCGGGGTTTATTTCTGATCGTCTGTGAAAACAAACGCATTATAAGAGGGCGCCCCTTCCCTGGACAGCCGTGAGGATTAACCTCAACTCAACTGGTTGCGAAAAGGAAAGGAGCACCCTAAATGGACAGTAGGAAGTATATCGGCATGGACGTTCACAAGGAAGCGAGCACCATCGCCGTGATGAACTCGGCAAGCTGGTGATGGAGTCGATTGTAGAAACGAAGGCGGCCACGATTGTGCAGTTTTTCGAAGGGCTGCGGGGTGAGTTGCTTGCCATCGCGCGTCTGGATTCACCGAAACAACTGCAAGTCGCCTGGCCTCCAGGATCCCGGCGGCTTTTACCAAAGGCTATTTCGATTCCAGGTGATAAGCGCGCTCACCGTTGTCGCGAGACGCCGGATGGCGTGGTAAGCGCATCTTCTTCTTCAGCACACCACTGAGAAAGCCGCGGAGCGAGTGGGCTGCTGGATCCCTGCGGCGCGAGCGGCACCTTGCGACGTTAGGAAGCAGCAGGTATACTTGTTTCGGCCTGGAGGCTAAGTTGGATCGATCGACCTCGATGTTCGTTGTGTTGCTCTCATCTTGCGTTTCACTCTCCGCGCAATGGTTGAACTACCCTACGGCTGGGATTCCGCGCACGCCGGCCGGAAAACCGAATCTCACCGCGCCCGCGCCCAAAACACCGGACGGCAAGCCTGATTTTTCAGGAGTCTGGGCAGTACGGACCAGCGGCCGGCAAGACTTGGAATATTTTCTCGATATTGGCAAAGTCGTCAAGGGTGGCCTGCCCTATAAACCTGGCATAGGGGAGATGGCCAGGGCCCGGGGCGCTCCCGAGAACAAGCTCACTCAGCCCATCTCGCACTGTCTCCCGACGGGTCTTTTGGTTGAACATACCGTGCCGGCCTCGATGGGTGGGGTCCAGAAGATCGTCCAGAATCCGGGATTGGTTTTCATTCTTTTCGAATACAACATGATGTGGCGGCAGATCTTCACCGATGGCCGGCCTCTACCCACCGACCCCGAACCCGCCTGGAACGGTTACTCGATTGGAAAATGGGAGGGAGATTCATTGGTGGTTACGACCACCGGCTTTAAGGATGGGCAATGGCTGGATGGTTCGGGCAATCCGCTGTCGGACGCTGCCACAGTCACGGAGCGATTCCGGCGGCCGGACTTCGGACACATGGAAGTCGACTTCACGATCGATGATCCCAAGTCTTACACCCGGCCGTGGACCGTCACCATTCCCAAATATCTCATGCCCGATACCGACTTGATCGAGTATGAGTGTTTGGAAAATGAAAGAGATCTAAAGCACATGGTTCCCCCAACACCAAGCGCCGCGAAGTGAAGGCCGTGGGTTAGTGTTGTGATAATATCGAAACAAAAAATAGCTCTGAGTATCTGCCCTGTGGAGGATTCGTGAAAGTAGCTGCCATCTTTGCTTTAGGACTGATCGCGACCGTAGCGCCCGCGATTGCCCATCATTCGTTTGCCGCCGAATATGACGTCACTAAGCCGGTCACCCTAACCGGGACAGTTACTAAGGTCGAGTGGCTGAACCCCCACATGAAACTCTATATCGACGTCAAAGATCAGTCCGGCAATGTGGCTAATTGGGAGCTCGAGTTAGGCAGCCCCAACGGCCTGATGCGTATGGGGTGGACGCATCACACGCTGAAGCCGGGCGACACCGTTATCGTGGACGGAACAAAGGCAAAAGACGGTTCCAATCTCGCGAACGTTAAAACGGTGAAGCTGCCTGACGGCCGCAAGTTATTTGCGGGTTCGGCAAGCGAAACCGGCGGCGATTCAAAAACCGAGAAGTAGCCGAAATCGAGCGTTAATTCTTTCAACAAAGCACTGCTAAAAAATGATCTTTAGCGCAAACTGAATCTGCCGCGGTGTTCCCACGATGCTCGTAATTTTACCTGCGGACGCGTTGGGGGCGGGAATGCCGCCCGCCGCTATCGCCGAGAACAAGCTGAGACCCGGCAACCCATAATTCGGGTGATTCAGAACGTTAAAGAACTCCGCCCGAAATTGTACGTCGAACGCCTCCGATATCTTCGAAATCCTCGTATCCTTGAGCAATGCGAAGTCCAGGTTGTTCAGCAGCGGCCCCCTCACTGTGCCTCGTCCCAGATTGCCGAGAGTGGTGAGTGGCTGAAGCTGATAGCAGGCCGGGTTGTACCAGATATGGTTAGTGGCTTGCGTCGCGGTTACTGCTGTCGGGTCGCAACCTAGTACAGCATTCGGGCGGTCGTTGGTTTCTCCTAGACCGGAGGCGTCCACTCCGTCAGCGATCGTTAACGGAAATCCGGTGCTCGAACGGAAAATCCCGCTGAATTGCCAGCCATCGACAAACTTATTTTGGTGGAACGGTAACGCATACAAGCCGTTGACGCTGAGAACCTGAGTGATGTCAAAGGAACAGGGGCCATATTCGATCGACTGGTTGTACGGGTTGGTCCACGCCGACGGAGAATTGGTCTCAAACGAACCGATACCAGAAGACCCGTCATCCAGGCATTTGGACCACGTGTAAGCGACTTGCATCTGCACGTTGCCACTAAACCGGTGATTCAATGCCACCTGCAACGCATCGTAGCGTGAGACAGTCGTTGGAATCTGATTTGTCATCGATCCCAAGTTCGGGTTGAGCACTGGATTATCTTTCACCGTGCCCGTGGATGTCAGCGTTCCGAAATGCTCCACTCCGTTGGCATCCACGGTCATCAGATTGGGATTCAGATTCAGCGCCGTTAACAGGTGGACTCCGCGCGATCCCAGATAGCCGACTGTGAGAACCAGATTCTGAGCCAGTTCGCGTTGCACGTTGATATTCCACTGCAGCAGATAAGGAGTGCTGGGGATGTCCCAGGCGTTTCCGTTTGCCCCTGTCGGCACAAACTTGCCACTCGTGGGGAGAACCGGATAGGTCGGAACCACGGTGCCCGCGACGGTTACTCCCGCCGAGTACGTTTCAAATGGCGGATTTTGCCAGTACGCGGCCGCGTATGTGGCCGGTGTGAGCGGATCATAGAACAGCCCAAAGCCCCCGCGAATCGAAGTCTTGTGATCGGCGAACGGGTCGTAGGCGAAACCAAACCGAGGAGCGAAATTCCTCCAAGTTGGATTATGCGCAAAAACATTGGGCACATTAGTAAACAAAGGCCACGGCCCCCCGATGCCGGAACTGATTCCGTCCGTGGCGTAATTGGTAATGTTCCAAAGATTGTTGTTGGCCTCAACCGGGTTGGTCATGAACTCCCACCGCAACCCAAGGTTCAGGGTCAACTTCGGCGTCACTTTCCAGTCGTCCTGGACGTAAGGGTTGAACTCCAGGTCGCGGAAAGCCCAGATGCCATAATATTGTGGACCCGCCGGCGTCCAGGAGACCGTATTCGGCGTACTAGCTAAAAATGCCGCTAGGCCCTGGTAGGACCATGAGGAACCATCCAGACGTTCTTCCAAAGTATTGGAGTCGGAGCGGGTAATCGATCCCCCGAACCGGATGGTATGCGCCCCATGGTTCCAACTCACGTCGTCCCCTTCTGTAAATCGGTTTTGGGTGTCCCTGAATGGAGGTGCTGTGGCGCTTCCTAGGCCAGACAAGCCGCTAATGAGGACTGCGCCATCTTCACGTCCCAAGCCAGGATAAAACTGCTCGAGCGCAGGGAAGACAGGCGGCGTAGCGCCCTGTATATTCGGCCGCGAAAAACTTATCCGGGCAAGATTGACCATAGTCGGGGAAATCAATCGTCTCTCCTCCAGCGTTACGAACTGGTAGTGCGAAGAGTCGTGCTCGGCCCAGAAAGGAATAGCGCCATTTCCGAAACTCCCTCCGCCCGCGAAGGGTTCGATCAATGTGCTGCCATCGAAAATATACCGCACAAAGAAGGCATCTTTATCGGAAAGAGTATAGTCAAATCGCCCCACCACGTAATTTTCCGTAATTGGTTGGCTTGCCAATTCCACGTTGGTTCCTACTCCGGTAGCGGGGTTGACGGTTCCCGGCGCCGGGGATGGGTATAAAGCCAGCGTGTTGCGTATCGCTTGGGCAGCTTGAGCATTGGTAGTCGTCGGTGTGCAAACATTGGCCAGAGCGCAATCCGGCAGGAAAGCCACAGCGACCTCCGTGAGTGCTTGCCGAATGCCTTCGTAATTTACGAAAAAGAACGCTTTGTCTTTCTTGACCGGCCCGCCTAGGCTGCCTCCGAACTGGTTTCGGCGGAAGGGCGGGTTCGTCGTGGCGAATGTATTGCGGGCGTCAACGTAGCTGTTGCGTAGAAACTCGAACGCCGTTCCATGAAAGCTGTTCGTGCCCGACTTGGTCACCGCATTCACCACCGCGCCATTGCCTCCAAACTGCGAGCTGTAGGTGTTGGTCAGCATCTGGAACTCGCCAATCGCGTCCACACCCAGCGAGGACCCGGTTATTGAGCTCATGCCTTTGGTCCAAAAACCCTGAAGGCTTTCGTCATCCAGCATAATCGCCTGTCCAGAGGGCCTAGCGCCGGCTATTGAGTACTCGTTGGCCCGGCCCTGGAAGGAGGTAGATGTGAAGGCAGTGATCTGCTGCACACCCGGAGCCAGCACGATCAATTGCTCAAAATTGCGGCCATTGAGCGGTAACTCCCGCATCTGTTCCGGTTCAGTGAGCGTGCCGACCGCGGAGTTGGTGGTCTCCACCTGGGAAGCCTGGCCTTCCACCGTTACGGTCTGTTGCTGTTGGCCAACCGGAAGCGAGAAATCCACTACGCTCTGAGCTCCCACACTGAGCGTGATTCCTTTACGAACCACAGTCTGAAAGCCCATTTTTGCGGCCTGAACTTCGTAGTCGCCCACGCCGAGATCCGGCACGATGAATCGTCCCAGGGAATTCGACGTGACGACCTCGGTCGCGCCCGTATTAACGTTTTTAACCTGAATTGTTGTATCCGCTATCGCCGCGCCGGATGTGTCCGTCACGCTTCCTTGAATGCCCGCGGTGGCAGCCTGCGCGTTCAGACGAACTGCGCCGATGATCACAATCGTGGTGAAGAGCGCCGCCGTCAGCACGGAGACGGCAAATCTCTGGCTATGCATAAACCTTCTCCCGGCTCGCCAGCTGCACTGCAGTCAAACTTCGCTCGCCCGTCTTGGGAAACAAGCTGCCGTGCAGCCGGCCAGATTTGACTCTGAAAGCTTCCCGGAGTTTAGTTCAGAATCGAAGACCTGTCAAGGCGATGAGTTGACTGATCTTTCGAAGCATGATATGCTTGCGGGACAAATTGGGTCATCGGCTGGAGTCTCGATCTCATACGTGCGTGCTTGAGTCTCCTGATTCTTGGAGGAAACGAGTATGAGCGACCTGGAAAACAATCGGAACGGCGACGAACGCGCCCTTTCGAGGCGCGAGCTTCTCGGCTACGCGGGCGCGGTTGGAGCGGCTGCCGTTTTGCCTTCGCGGACCAGTTCGGCGCAAACTTCCGAACGCGCCACCACTCGAAAAGGGAAAATCGATGTGCACTACCACATCGGGCAGCGCAGAAATCCGAACAAAGCCAGGCCGAACCTGGGACGTTTCGGTAATTGGACGCCTGAGCTGGCGATCGAGGATATGGATCGTGGCGGCGTCGCTGTCGGAATGCTTTCGGCGGCGGCGGGCGGAGGTCTTCCCCAGCCGCGCAAGTGGAATGAAACCGCGGCGCAGCTTGCCAGCGATCATCCCGGCTGCTTCGGCCTTTTAGCCGCTTTGCCGATGGCCGACGTCGATGAAAGCCTCAAAGAAATCGACTACGCAACCAACATGCTCAAAGCGGATGGTTTCGGCATCATCACAAGTTACGGCGATGCATGGCTGGGCGATGCCAAATTCCGCCCTGTATTTGAAGAGCTCAACCGCCGCAAGGCAGTCGTCTTTGTTCACCCGACGGACGCTCCCTGCTGCACGCCGGGCTCAATGATGACCTACATCAAGCCGCCCATGAACGGCTCGTGGCTCGAATGGCCCATGGATACCGCGCGAACTATCTTCAGCCTCATGGCCAACGGCGTCCTTCGGCAGCTTCCCGACATCCGGTTTATATTCGCGCATTCCGGCGGCGTGATGCCGCTGTTCATCGATCGCCTCATCGGCATGAACACCGCCGAGAATTTTGGCCCTGAGGTAATGAAGTCGATATTTCCGGAAGGCATCGAGAGCGAGGTCGCCAGATGTTATTTCGAGATCGCGCAAGGCTTCGCGCCTTTAAATATGCTGGGTCTCAAAAGGATGGTCCCGGCCTCGCACATCCTGTTTGGAAGCGATTATCCGTTTTTCATGCCAACGTTGCCGGCGCAAGGTCTGGCGAATCTCAAACTTCCGGCCAGCGAGCAGAAAGCCATTGAGAACGGAAATGCCGAAGCGCTCTTTCCGCGATGGCAAACCTAGCCATCGACGCTTAGAGAATCGATACACACAAAGGGGATCGCTTTGAAATACTTCACGTTGTTGTTGGCTGTTCTCATAGCAGGTACCGGGGGCGTTGCGCGTTTGTGCGGGCAGGGCGCCACCGCGACCATTCTTGGAACGGTCGCCGATTCCTCCGGCGCCGTCATTTCCGGAGCGATCATACAGGTAAAGAACGTCGGCACCGGGCAGACCCAGACCACGCAGAGCGACACGCAAGGGCGCTTTCGCGTACCCGATCTCGCAGTGGGCAACTATGAAGTGCAGGCCTCCCGCGAGGGCTTCGCCAGCGTGATTCACAAGGGCATCCTGCTCACGGTCGGCAGCGAGAACGTCGTCGATTTCTCGATGGCCGTCGGACAAACCCAGCAAACCATAACCGTGGAAGGTCAGGTTACCCAGGTCGAGACCACCAACGCGACCGTCGGTTCCCTCGTCAGTGAGACACAGATGCGCGAGCTGCCTCTAAACGGCCGCAACTTTGAGCAACTCATCCAACTCGCTCCGGGCGTGCAGAATTACTACGCCGGCAGTTCGCCTGTCGGCACCAGCACCGGCGCCAACTCCCGCCAAGGACGAGATTCCTCCATATCGGTGGCCGGTGGCAGGCCCGAAGGACAAGCCCTCCTGATGGACGACCAAAGTCTCGAGACGTTCTATAACCGCGGCATCGGATCGCTCACCGGCACCTCGCTCGGCGTCGAATCCATCGGTGAATTCCAGACTTTGACCAATACCTACGGCGCTCAGTTCGGCGGCAACGGCGCCGTGATGAACGCGGTCACCCGATCCGGCACCAACAGCTTTCATGGCTCCTTGTACGAATTTCTGCGCAACAGCGACATGGACGCGCGTAACTTCACAGATCCCTCCGCAATACCCGAATATCGCAGGAATCAATACGGCGGCACCATCGGCGGTCCCGTCAAAAAAGACAAGGCCTTCTTCTTCTTTAACTACGAAGGCATTCACTCCGTCCAGGGATTCTCTGAAAACGCCACGGTTCCCCTGGCCCGCGCCTCAACCTCCACCAACCCGCAGACCTCAGCGGCCGTCAACGCCGTGCTGGCTCTATTTCCGGCGCCGCAGTTTAACATCAACCCGACGGCGGGAACCGGACAGGCGACCGTGGTCAAAATCCAGCCCATCCACGAAAACTATTACTTGGGACGCTTCGATTACACTTTCTCTGAAAAAGATTCCTTCTTCGCGCGATACTTCATCGACCTGCAGAACGCCATCTATCCCTTCAGCGGCGGCAACGTTGGTTTATGGCCCGAGCAAGACATCGGCGCCAACCAGTTTTTCAACCTGGAGGAGCGGCATATTTTCTCTCCCAACGTAGTGAACCTGGCGCGCGTCTCCTTCTCTCGCACGCACGTCGATGGTGCCGCGCTGGCCACCCATCCGGCGCTGCAAATGTATCCGGGATCCGGTCGGCCTGACGCCACCATCACGCTGGGCAGCGGCGTCACCACCATCGGCACCGGCACGGCCGCGCCTCTGCCATCCAATCAAGTTCAGAACCGGTATTCGGAGGGCGACGACATCGTCTGGACCAAGGGCGCCCACAGTATTAGATTCGGTGCCTCCGTTGAGCGCGTTCAGTCCGACGTCGTTTTCCCGATGACCAGCCAGTCCAGTTGGACCTTCGGCAGCCTCCCGTTGTTCCTCGCCGGAACCGCCACGTCACTGTCGGGAATTTTAGATATACCCGCCAATTATCCGAACCGCGATTACCGCGAAATCGACTTCGTGGTCTACGGCCAGGACGATTGGAAGGTCACCCCCAAACTCTCCCTGAACGTCGGATTGCGATACGAACCCATGACCAACCCCGTGGAGCTTCGCGATAACTTATACACCATCGTGAATTTCCTCACCGACACGTCTTTTACCAGAGTTCCGAACGTGCTCCAAACCAATCCATCCTGGAAAAATTTCGACCCGCGCGTCGGCTTCGCCTACGATCCATTCTCCGATCACAAAACTTCCATTCGCGGCGGTTTCGGAATCTTCCACGAAGTTTTGGCCGCGG
>Ga0182024_10015147_pt1 | contig 14813 bp, 16 predicted proteins | sample P32metaG_FD_120480 | JGI IMG/M metagenome (GOLD analysis project Ga0182024, IMG submission 120480) | Permafrost microbial communities from Stordalen Mire, Sweden - P3-2 metaG (Illumina Assembly) | ecosystem: Environmental > Terrestrial > Soil > Wetlands > Permafrost | place: Sweden: Stordalen... | reverse complement strand
GGGGGGGCGGGGGCGCCAGGCAGCTTGATAACCGAAAGTATCACTCTGATTACACTCCGTCGACAGGATTCGCCGGTTCCGCCACCGGTTCCCGGGGCCTGTGCGAGCGTCAGCGGGGGACTATGGCTGGATGAGCAGCGAACGGGTGCTTGGCGTCGATGCCTGCCGGGCCGGCTGGGTCGGGATCGCCCTCTCCAGGGGTGATCCGCGGCCCTACGCCGCGCCGACCATCCGGGAACTCACGGAGCAGGCAACCGCGGACGGGCCCCTCGGGGTGGTCGCGATCGACATTCCCGTGGGCCTGGCCGATTCCGGCCGGCGCCGTTCGGACCAGCTGGCGCGCGCGGCCCTGGGCCGGCGCTGGCCATCCCTGTTCATCACCCCGGTCCGCGAGGCGGTGCAGGCCGGCGACTTCCCGGCCGCCCTGGCCGCCAGCCGGCGGCTGGCCGGGGAGGGCATCTCCCGCCAGGCGTTCGCGCTCGGGGCCAAGATCCTGGACGTCGACGGCTGGCTCCGCGGGGCGGCCCCGCCGTCCGCCCGTGTGGTGGAGGCGCATCCCGAACTGAGCTTCGCCGAGCTGGCGGGCGCACCGCTGACGGCACGCAAGTCCACCTGGGCCGGGGCGGAACGACGCCGGGCCCTGCTCGCCCAGGCCGGCATCATCCTGGCCGGGGACCTCGGGCTGGCCGGGGAGCTGGCCGGGGTGGACGACGTGCTCGACGCGGCCGCCGTGGCGTGGACCGCCTGGCGGGTCAGCCAGCGCACCGCGCGCTGCCTGCCCGACCCGCCCGAGACGTTCAGCGACGGCCTGCCCAGTGCGATCTGGACCTGAGCGATCTGGACCTGAGCGATCTGGACCTGACTGCTTACCTGGACCTTAATCTCAGTCTTCCCCGGTGCGGCGGCTCAGGTGCTCCCACAACCGCGGGAGCAGCTCGTTCTGGACCGCCCGCCACGACGCGATCTCCGCGGCCGACAGCGGCTGCACCGGCCCGGCCGGCCGGGCAGCCAGGAAGGCGTCGCAGGCGGCGGACAGCAGCCACATGCGGGCCACCGCGATCCCGGGGGTGACGCCCACGGTGAGCGCGCCGTTCCCGCGCAGCAGCAGCGCCTCACCCTCGCGCAGGCTGCCGGAGGCCTGGCCGGCCAGGTCAGCCGACCGAAGCAGGAGCGCGCTGTCGTGCACCGGGACGGACGCGCCGAGCCAGGCCGCCTGGCCGTGCAGCACGGGCAGCGCCGAGGTCACGGCCGCCGCGGCGAAGGCCCCGGGCGGCTGGGCCCGGGCGATCGCGCCCGCGTCGCCGCGGGCCCGGTAGACGGCCAGATGCGCCCAGGCCTCGGCCGGAGCGCCGGGGGGCAGCGCCGTCGCGGTGAGCGGCACCTCGATCACCGCGGCCCCGCCCACGGTGGCCAGGTCCGCGGCCGGCGTGATCAGCATGGCGGTCCCGGCGCGGGCGGAGACGTGCCCGTACGCGGTCACCAGCCCGAGCGCGGACAGCACGCGCGCGGCCCGGGCGACCTCGGGCCGCAGGTCTTCTGCTTCCGGACTCACCGCAACTACCTCCGTCCGCCGCGCCGCCGGCCTTCACCCTGCTGTCCTGCACCCTGCTGGCCTTCCCCGTGCCGGACTTCTCAGTGCTGGACTTCCCAGGGGCCGACATCTCTGCCAAACTGTATGCAGTTTATCGAGGAAGGGGAAGCGCCGTGATTTCAGGGCTGCATCACTACGCGCTGGAAGTGCCGGATCTCGAGGTGGCCGACGGGTTCCTGCAGGACTTCGGCCTGGAGACCGGGGAGAAGGACGGCTCGCTGGTCGCCCAGTGCCCCGGCCGGAACCAGGAGCAGATCCGCCTCGTCCAGGCGCCCGCCAAGCGGCTGCACCATGTGTCGTTCACGCTGAGCCCGGGCACGCTCGACCCGGTCCGCGAGGCCCTGGACCGGGCAGGCACCCCGGTGATCGAGCCCCCGCCCGGCGCGACCGAGGAAGGGCTGTGGATCCGGGATCCGGACGGCACGCCGGTGCAGCTGCTCGACGAGGCCCCGGCACCCGCCCGGGCCGCCGAGGAGGTGCTGTTCAACGTGGGCGGCAGCCGCCAGCGGATCGGCGTGGCCCAGTGGACCCAGGCCACCGAGGACGTGCTGCCCCGGCGGCTCGGGCACACCCTGCTGTTCACCGCCCAGCCCCAGCAGATGACCGAGTTCTACACCCAGCTGCTGGGCCTTCGCGTCAGCGACCGGATCAAGGGCCTGGTCACGTTCCTCAACGCCGGGCCCGGCGATCACCACATCTTCGGCTTCATCGCCAGCACCCACCGCGGGTTCCACCACGCCAGCTTCGAGGTGCCCTCGATCGACGCGATCGCGATCGGCGCCGACCGGATGCGGGGCAAGGGCCGGGAACCCGGCTGGGGCCTGGGCCGCCACACCATCGGCTCGAACTTCTTCCACTACAACCCGGACCCCTGGGGCTCCTGGATCGAGTGGTTCTCCGACATCGACCAGATCGACGACTGCTGGGTGGCCAACGACTGGGAAGTCCCGCCGCACCTGTGGGGCACACCTCCCCCGGCCACCTTCCTGGCCAACGCCGAGCCGGAGGCCTGACGCCCGCCCATTGCCTTTTTCCCGACAAACTGCATACACTTTCAACTGCATACACTTTCGGCCGGGCCGGGTCCCGCTGGCTTCCCCCGAGGCCACCCTGGTTCCCGCCCGCCGGTCTCCAACGAGGGAGAGCACCATGAGCCGGGACGTAACCCAGGTCTTCGCGGACATCGACGCGTTCGACCCCGACAAGTTCGTCGCCCACCTCACCCCCGACGCGAAATTCCGCTTCGCCAACGCCGACCCGGTCACCGGGCGGGCCGCGGTCAGGGAGGCGGTGGCGGGGTTCTTCTCCAGCATCGACGGCCTGACCCACCACATCAGGAACGTGTACGAGGTCGGCGACACCGTGGTCGCGCAGATCGACGTGGAGTACCGGCGCAAGGACGGCAAGAGCGTCACCGTGCCCAACGCCGACATCCTCGTCTTCGACGGCGACCTGGTCAGCGACTGGCAGATCTACATCGACGTGACCCCGGTCTACGCCTGAGCTGCCCATGATCACCCTCACCGACATCGCCTACGTCCGGTCCGGCGTCGCCGACCTCGGGACGGCCGTCCGGTTCGCGACCGACATCGTCGGCCTGGAACTGGCCGCGCCCTCCGAGGCCGGGGTGGCGCACCTGCGCGCCGACCACCGGCACCACTGCCTGGCCCTGGTCGAGGGCCCGTCGGGGGTGATCTCCTCCGGCTTCACCGTGGCCGGACCGGAGGAACTCGCCGCGGCCGAGACCGAACTGGAGCGCACCGGGTTCCGCGTGTACCGCGGTGATGCCGCGGCGGCCCGGTCCCGGCGGGTCCGGGAGTTCATCGCGTTCGATGACCCGTTCGGCAACCGGCTGGAACTCGTCAGCCAGCAGGAGACGGTCAGCCGGCCGGTCGCGTTCACCCGGCCGGCCGGGATCACCGAGTTCGGCCACCTGTGCCTGGACGCGCCGGACGTGCACGAGGCCTACCGGTTCTGGAGCACCCGGTTCAACGCGCGGGTCTCGGACTGGCTCGGCGACGCCGCCTGCCTGATCCGGATCGACCCCGTGCACCACAAGCTGGCCGTGTTCCGCGGCGAGCGGCCCGGGCTGTGCCACATGAACTTCCAGGTCGCCACCATCGACGACGTGTTCCGGAACTGGCACTTCCTGGTCGAGCACGGGGTCGAGATCGAGATGGGCCCCGGGCGCCATCCCCAGTCCACCGCGGTCTTCCTGTACTTCCTCGGCCCCGAGGGGTTCACCTACGAGTACTCCTTCGGCGTGCGCCGGATCGAGGACGACGCGGCCTGGCAGCCGCGGACCTTCGACCCGGACGAGCCGGGCTCCATCGACATGTGGCTGGGGCCGGTGCGGCGAGTCTCCTCGCAGTACCAGCTCCGGCCCGCCACCACGGAACCGGTCACCACGGAACCGGTCACCACGGGGCCCGTCACCACGGGGCCCGTCACCACCGGAAGGACCGCATGAGCACCACGACCACGCTGCCGGCCGGCCAGATCGATGTGGGGGGCGTGCCCACCGCGCTCATCGACACCGGCGAGCCGGCCGGGGTCCCGGCCGGCCAGCAGGCGCCGCCCGTGCTGCTGCTGCACGGATCGGGACCGGGCGTGACCGCCACCGCGAACTGGCGCCCGGTGATCCCCGCGCTGAGCCGGGAGCGCCGGGTGATCGCCCCCGACCAGCTCGGCTTCGGGGGCACCGCCACCGGCGAGCAGCGGACCTACGGCCGGGCGGCCTGGACTGGCCACGCCCTGGCGCTGCTGGACACGCTGGGCACCGGCCCGGTCGACATCATCGGCAACTCGATGGGCGGCGCCATCGCCCTGTCCCTGGCCGCCGCGCGCCCGTCCGCGGTGCGGCGCATCGTGCTGATGGGCTCGATGGGCGTGGCCATGGCGCTGCCGGCCGGCCTGAACACCGTGTGGGGCTACAGCCCCGGGGTGGCCCAGATGCGCGAGGTGATCGGCCTGTTCGCGCACGATCGCGGCCTGATTACCGACGAGCTGATCGAGCTGCGGTACCAGGCCAGCCTCAGCCCGGCGGTGCGTGACTCCTGGGCGGCCATGTTTCCGGAGCCGCGGCAGCGCTGGGTGGACGACCTGGCCCTGTCCGGGGCCGAGCTGGAGGCCATCACCGCCCCGGTGCTGCTGGTGCACGGCCGCGACGACCGCGTCGTCCCCTGGCGGGTCTCCTCGGCCCAGCTGATCGACCTGCTGCCCGATTCACGGCTGTACGTGCTGGCGGGGTGCGGGCACTGGACCATGATCGAGAAGACGGCCGACTTCCTGGCCGTGGTCGAGCCGTTCCTGGCTGCCTAGACATCCCAGGGGATTAGCTTGTCAAGCTGCCTGCTGGGTTTGCTGGCGGTGAGCCCAGGCGGTGTCTTCGTCGTAGAGGGTGCGGGCCTTCAGGCAGCCGTGGAGGATGCCCACGAGGCGGTTGGCCAGGCGCCTGAGGGCGTCGTTGTGCCCGTGTCCCTTGGTGCGCTGCTGGTCGTAGAAGGCGCGGGCGCCGGGCGAGGCTTTCAGGGCGGAAAAGGCCTGGGCGTTGAGGGCGTCGACGAGCCGGCTGTTGTGCACGTAGCGGGCTGTGACGGTTTTCTTCTTGCCCGAGGCGCGAGTCAGGGGGCTGGTGGCGGCGTAGTTGCGGCGGGCCTTGCCGTCGGCGTAGCGGCGCGGGTCGTCGCCGAACTCTGCGAGCACCCGGGCGCCGAGGACCAGTCCCAGGCCGGGCTGGGACAAGATGATCTCAGCGTCCGGGTGCCGGCCAAAATGGTTCTTCACCTGCTGTTCGAGGCCCTCGACCTGCTCGTTCAGGGCGCTGATCACCGCGGTCAGCGCCCGCGTAGCAGCGGCATAGGCGGCGGTGAGCGCCGGCGGCTGGCCGAGCTGCTCGCCGCGCAGGGCGGCCAGGATGGCGGTGGTCCGGCCGGTGATGTTCCGGCGGCCGGCGCGCTTGAGGACGGCGGACACCTGCGCCCGGGTCAGCCTCGCGGCCCTGGCGGGCTCGGGTGCCTTGCTGAGGAGCTCCAGGGTGTCGGGGGCGTCCAGGTCCTCGAAGGCCTCCAGTGCGGCGGGGAAGTACTCGCGCAGCTGGTTCCGGAGCCGCTGCACTTCCCGGGTTCTTTCCCAGATCATCGTCTTGTGGGTGCGCGCGAGGACCTTGATGCCCCCGGCCTCCGGGGTGTCCCCGGCCGCGGGGCGCAGCTGGTGGGAATCAGTCCGCACCATGTCGGCCAGCGCGTGCGCGTCGCCGGCATCGCTCTTGGCCCCGGACACCCCGTGCCGGTCCCGGAACCGGGCCGCCTGCAGCGGGTTCACCGGGAACACCAGGTACCCGGCCGCGGCCAGCGCCGCGACCCACGGGCCGCGGTCGGTCTCGATCCCGACGATCACCTGTGCCTCGTCCGGCTCCTCGCCCAGATGAGCGCCGATCAGCCCGTGCAACTGCGCGATCCCGGCCGCACCCTCGGGCAGCCGCCTTTTCGCCAGCACCTTCCCGGCCTCGTTCATCACCTCCACGTCATGGTGATCCTCGGCCCAGTCATCCCCGACAAACAGCCGCATCAGCTCTCCCGATCGCAGTGCCGAATCCAGTCAGCAGCCAGCGGGAGAACTATCGGCGACCTAATAAAGACAGTGCTCACCCACGGACGGGGGCACGACATCCCAGCAGCGATCAACTCTCCCGGTCACCGGCAGGGGCACGATCTAGGCACAGGGCTCAAAGCCCAGGAGGCAATAGTGCTCACCCGCCGGCGGCCACCAGGCACCGAGTCTGCCGCATCGGCGACCCGATAACTCTTATTAGGAGGCCGGCTGACCGGGCCGGGAAGGCTGGCTGGGCGCAGGCGGCCGGCTGGGCGGGTCCGGCTGGCCGGCGGGGGATGGCCGTCCGCCGATGAAGTCCACCCAGTCGGTCTGGACTGGCGACCACCGGCGGTCGAAGTCGGCGGCCCGCCGGGTAGCCCGTTCCAGGCGCTCGCCGCGGTACCAGCGCCGGGCCCAGATCGATGTGGGCCGGGCCAGCCGTACCGCGCCGACCCAGGCGATCGGCGCCACGAACAGGCCGAACAGTGCACAGCGGTACTTGCCCTTCAGCGCGCACACCACCGTGAACACGCCGTCGATCGCGATGATGACGGTCGCACTGAGCCGGATCGCCCGCTCGATCGGGCCGGCGTCCTGGATGCCGAACGGGGTGAAACCCACCAGGGCCAGGCCGAGGCAGGCGGCCGTCAGCGTCACCGCCTCGACCGAGAGCTGCCCCTCGCCGCTCCAGTAGACGTCCTCCAGGTGCAGGATCAGCGCGAACTCGTCCAGGACCAGCGACATGCCGATCCCGACGGCCACGCCGGCGACACAGAGCCAGGCCAGGGAGCCGGGTCCGCCGATCGCGATGAACGCGCCGGCAATCAGCAGGATCAGGCCGGGAACCGCGTGATGAATATGCGTCCCGGAGGCCGTGACGTCGTTCCGGAACGGCCCCCGCCCGTCGCGGATAAGCCGGGTGATCGTGCGGGTGGACACGAAGGTCACCACGAAAGCCAGGAAGCACAAACCGAGCGGCAACTTGCCGGCCGCCACCACATCGTGCTGCCACCACGAACCCATGTCCCTGATGGTCGCAGCATGAGCGGGCCAGCGGGGCCGCCGCCCTGCTGAATCCGCGGCGGTCCGGCCGCCGGGCATCCGGCGGAACGAAGGTAACGAGCGGCCGGGCGGGCACCTGCTGGCATGCTGGGCAGCATGCAGAGCGTGTACCAGGCGGCGGGCGGAAGTGAGGGCCTGCTCGGCCTGGCCAGGGCCTGGCACTCCCGGGTGATGGCCGACGAGATAGTCAGCCACGCGTTCAGCCACGGATTCCATCCTCAGCACGACGAACGGCTGGCGGCCTACTGGTCCGAAGCCCTGGGCGGCCCGGCCGCCTACTCGGGGAAGTACGGAGACGAGACGTCGGTCGTGCGCATCCACAGCGGCAACGGCCCGCATGAGGAGATGGACCACCGGGCGATCGCCTGTTTCGACCAGGCAATGGACGACATCGGCCTGGACGCGGCCGGGCGGCTCCGGCAGGTGCTGCACGACTACTTCGCCTGGGCCACCAGCACACCCATGTCGCGCTACCACGAGTCTGCCGACGACGTTCCCGAGGGCCTGAGCATTCCGCGCTGGTCATGGGATGGCCTGCAGCACTGAGGCCAGTTTCCGCCGGCCCTCCCGGGCCGTAGGCTCGCGTCATGGTGAGGTCATTGCCGCGCAGCATGCCAGCGGATCAGCAGGTGGACCCGGCGGCGATCCTCGGGTTTCTCGACGCGCTCGATAGTCGTCCTGATATCGAGATGCACAGCGTGATGGTGGTCCGCCACGGGCACGTCGTGGCGGAGGGATGGTGGGCGCCCTACAGCGCCGACCGGCCGCAGTTGCTGTACTCGCTGAGCAAGAGCTTCACTTCCACAGCCGCCGCGTTCGCGCAGGCCGAGGGCCTACTCAACCTGGACGACCCGGTCCTTTCACACTTCGGCGAATTCGATGCTGACATCGTCGACCCGCGCAGCCGGTCGATGAAGATCCGGCATGTCGCCTCCATGGCCAGTGGTCACGGCCGGGAAATGCTGGGTGAGGCCCTCGCGCTCGACCCGGCCGAGCCGGTTCGCGGGTTCCTGCTCGTCCCGCCTGACCAGGAGCCGGGCACGGTCTTTGCTTACAGCCAGCCCTGCACGTACACGCTGGCCAGCATCATCCAGCGCAATGCGGGAATGCCGCTCACCCAGTACCTGCGTTCCCGGCTGTTCGACCCTCTCGGTATCGGGCATGTCGGCTGGCACACGTTCCCGCCCGGCCGCGAACAGGGCTTCAGTGGCCTGCACGCCCGGACCGAGGACATCGCCAAACTGGGACAGCTCTACCTGCGGCGAGGTCAGTGGGACGGAGTCCAGCTGATTCCCGAGCAGTGGGTGGCGGAAGCGACGTCCAAGCAGATCGACAACCCGCGCGAGGCGAACCCCGACTGGCGGCAGGGTTACGGCTTCCAGTTCTGGATGGGCGGGCACGGGTACCGCGGCGACGGGGCTTTCGGGCAGTTCTGCGTGATCCTGCCGGAGCACGAGTCGGTGATCGTCACGACGGCCTACACGCACGATATGCAGGCGGTGCTGGACGCCATGTGGGCTCACTTGCTGCCCGGCCTCGGCACGACGGCACCCGGCGCCAGCGTCGCGCAAGACCAGCTCAGCGCCCGGCTCCGGGCTCTCGCGCTGCCCGCCTGCCACGCCGGAGCTGCCCCCGCGGACTGGGACCCCTGGACCGGAAAGCCGTTCCCCATCACTGACGCCGCCGGGGGCACCGAAGTCCGGCCTGCCCTCACCGCGGTCGAGGTGGCACCGGCCGCCGGCGGCGCCCAGATCACCCTCATCGAGCCCGCCAACAGGGTGACCTTTCCCGTCGCCGCCGGTGACTGGGCGGTGTCCACCCCCGCGGACGACCATGGCGCAACCATCCCGGTCGCCGCCTCCGGCGGCTGGCGGGACGCCTCCGCCCTGCAAGCCGAGATCATCTTCCTGGAAACCCCGCACCGGATGGACCTCACCTGTTCCCTCCCGGGCCACACCGCCGAGGCCGTCTGGCGTCATCCGCCTCTGACCAGGAGCAGGCTCCGCGACCTGCGCTGCCCACGGTGAGGTGCGGACCGCACTCGCAGACGAGTTGCGCGCCCGCCTGGTGGCCTCCGGCAGGCTGGACGACAGGTCCATCGACTTGTTCCTCGCCCAGTGCGCGGATCCGGCCTGGTGGACACAGACCATTGCCTTCACGGCCGCCAGCGGGCACGTCGCAGCGACCCAGTCGTGACAATCGGCTGATTCCTGTTCGGCCTGCCCCCTGACGTGGCACCCCGCGCGGGTCAGCGCGCCTGGCTACTGGCCGCGGATGAGGCCGAGGGAGCGGGCCCGGCTGACCGCCTCGTCCCGGGTGTGGACGCCCAGCCGCTTATACAGGCGTGCCGCCCGCTCCTTGGCTGCGGACCGGGAGATGCCCAGCTTGTCCGCGATCACGGAGAAGGGGAGTGGCTTGGGCAGGTACCTCAGCACCTGGGCCTCGCCCATGGTGATCGCCGCCGCCCTGACCTTCTCGTCGGCCTCACCGGCCGCCTCCGCGGCCACCTCGTCAGCCGCGCCGATGACCGCCAGGGACTGGGCCAGATGCGCGGCCGCCACCTCATCGTCGGCTTCTATGGTGGCAGCATCCTCGGCTACAGCGTCAGCGGTGGCCTGGTCGGCGGCGGCGACGATCAGGCCCGCCGTGGTGAGTGCGGTGACAGCCTCGTGAGCGGCCGCCTCCTCCACCAGCCCGGCAGCGATCAGCGCCCGGACGGCGTCAGCGGCCGCGGCCGACTGGATCTGCTCTGACTCGGCCACCGCCTCGGCGGCGTCGGCTCGGGCCGCGACCGCTTCCAGCAAGGCCTCAGCCTCCGCGGCCTGGGCCAGGGCGATCACCTCCGATGCCTCCTCCATGGCGGCGACCTCGGCTCCCACCACCAGCCCGGTCTCCGATGTCAGGAAGCCCTCACCGATCAGCGTGCCGCCGGTGTCGGCGATGGCGTCGAACAGCGGGGCGGCCCAGTGGTGCTCCACGAGCAGGAAGGCCAGAGCGGTCCCCGGCTGGAGAGAATCAGCCAGAGCCCGCGCATCGGCCGGGTCAAAGGCGGCCGGGGCCCCGTCTGGCGCCGTCCTGGCCGGTCCCCCGCCCGCCATGGGAACGACCGCTGCCAGGAGGGACCCGAAGTCGTCGTCGTTACCGACGGCCAGGCGTTCGATGGTGCCGTCCTGGCCTTTCGCGACGAACAGCATGTCGAGAAGGCGGAGAACTCCCCGGCCACGCAGCCGGTCCACTTCGGCGAGGATCCGGTCCTCGGCACCGGCGTCGCGACTAAAGCTCAAGGCGATTACCTGCAGCGGTGCGGTCATCGTTCCCCTCTCTTGTTACAGCCCGTAATGCCGCTGACCGTACCACCGCGCGGCATCCCCACTGGCGAGGCATCCGCCCGGCGGGTCTGGCAGACCTCAGCACATCTGTCACGCCCGGCTGGTGTCGGCCTGCCCGGGCCCGGGGATGATCGCGACCGTACGTTCGGCTCCCGCATATTCTTCTCCCGCGCCCCCATCGACGGAAAGAAGTTTCGAATGACGTCAAAAAATGCCTTCTCGCCGGAGGAATGGAAGGTGGTGCTCGAGGGCCCACCGAGTGCAGGCATGATCGTGGTCTCCGCGGCCCGCGGTGGACTGCTCCGCGAGTCAATCGCGATGTCGAAGGCCTATGTCGAAGCACGCGCCCAGCACGGTGAGAGCGAGCTCCTCGACGAGATCGTCGCGGCGAAGCCGGAGATCGATCACACGAGGTATCACTCTCCCGTCGAACTCCGGGAGAACGGGCTGAAACACCTCCGCGACGCGACGGCGCTGCTCGAGGGCAAGGCCACGGCCGAGGAACTCGGCGAGTACCGGCGCTTCGTCCTGGCCCTCGCGGGCAAGGTCGCGGCGGCGCATAAGGAGGAAGGCCAGACCGAGAGCCCAGCCGAGGCCGAGGCCATCGAGGAAATCACGGCGGCCCTCGGAACCGCCAGTTCCTGACGGGCCAGCTGCGTGTTATTCAGGTTGAGCAGGAATGGGATGGCCGAGGGGCATCGGCATGGCGCCTGCTGCAGGATATGACGAGATCGCGGACTGGTATGAGGATGAGTTCCTCCCCAGGACCGCGGCCGCGGGTGGCGACGTTCTCGGCATCGACCGCGCCTTGCGGGAGCTTCTGGGCCCGGGCAGCGGCGTCTGCCTGGAGATGGGCTGCGGCACCGGGGTGCGCGCCGCCCAGGTCCGGTCGCTGGGCTGGACCCCTGTCGGCGCAGACCTGTCCGCCGGGATGCTCCGGCACGCCGCGGACCGCCTCCCGGTGGTACTGGCGGACGCAGGTCGGCTTCCGGTCGCCGGCAGCTGTGTCCGGGCCGTCGTCGCGGTGATGGTGCACACCGACATGCCCGGCTACCCGCAGGTTGTGCGGGAAGCAGCGCGGGTCCTGCGCCCCGGGGGCGTGCTGGTGCACGTCGGCGTCCATCCCTGTTTCTGCGGTGGGTTCGCTGACCGCGGCGAACCCGCCGCGGTGGTGATCCGCCCCGGCTACCTGGACGGCCACTGGACCAAGGCTTCCTGGACCGACCAGGGAGTACGCGACAAGGTCGGCGCCACCCACTTCCCATTGCCCGTGCTCTTCCAGGCCTTCCTCGACGCTGGCCTCATCCTTGAGGGATTCACCGAAGGCGGCCAGCCCACCCCGGCAGTGCTGGCCCTCAGAGCACGCAAACCCGGGTAACCGGCCACGACAGCCGCCACCGTGCTGAAGTGGGCGACACGAAGCTGACTCTCCCTAGTGGAGGCGCAGTCCCGCGATGACGAGCTCGACCATGCGGCGCGCGTCATAGCGGGGGTTGTTTTCCGCGCCGATACAGAGATTGCCCACGCCAAGCATCAGTTCGTAGGCGTCCGTGTCGGGGCGGATCTCGCCCGCCTTAGCGGCGGCGTCGACCAACTGGGCGCACACGGGCACGAGGCGGTCGAGGAAATAGGCGTGCAGAGTCTCGAAGGCGGCCTCGTCTGACTGCAGCGCCCCGGCGAGGCCGTGCTTAGTGACCAGGAAGTCGACGAAGAGGTTGATCCACCGGGCCAGGGCGGCGTGCGGTGTGCTGCTGTTCGCCAGCAGCGTCGGGCCGGCCGCAGCGCATGCTTCGACCTGGTGCCGGTAGACCGCGACGATGAGGTCGGCTCGCGTCGGGAAGTGGCGGTAGATCGTGCCCACGCCCACGCCGGCTTTGGCCGCGATGTCCCGCACGGGCACATCGACGCCGGACGTAACAAAAGCGGTGGCCGCCGCGTCCAGCAGTGTCTCCTCGTTACGCCGGGCGTCAGCCCGCTTCCGCGGGGCTGACGTTCCTGATCCGCTGCCGATGTCGGCCACTGCGCCGCTACCTCCGTTCCTCCACTTGGCAAACGGAACCTTGTTCCGTATGCTGGCTAACGGAACAAGGTTCCGCTTGTCCAGGATGCCACATCGGGCGAGCCAAAACCACTCCACGCATCGGCGGACTCGCTTCACCTCTCAAGGAGGAACAGCCATGCAGTACCGCACCCTGGGCCGGACCGGTGTGCAGGTCAGCACGCTCGTGCTCGGCGCGATGAACTTCGGCAGTTTGGGACGTACCACCCAGGACGAGGTCGCCGCCATCGTCGACGCCGCCCTGGACGGAGGGATCAACCTCATCGACACCGCCGACATGTATAGCCGGGGTGAGTCAGAGGAGATGGTCGGCAAGGCCATCGCCGGCCGCCGCGACGACATCGTGCTGGCCACGAAGGCGAGCATGCCAATGGGCGACGAGCGCAACCATCAGGGCAGTTCGCGCCGCTGGCTGGTCACCGAGCTGGACAGCAGCCTGCGCCGCCTGGGCGTCGACCACGTCGACCTCTACCAGATCCACCGGTGGGACCCGGGTACCAGCGACCAGGAGACGCTGTCGGCTCTGACCGACCTGCAGCGCGCGGGGAAGATTCGCTACTTCGGCTCCTCGACGTTCCCCGCGTACCGCATCGTGCAGGCCGAGTGGGCGGCCCGGGAGAACCACCTGAGCCGGTACGTCACCGAACAGCCCAGCTACTCGATCCTGCAGCGCGGGATCGAGACCCACGTCCTGCCCGTGACCGAGCAGTACGGACTCGGCGTGCTGGCCTGGAGCCCGCTGGCCTCTGGCTGGCTGTCGGGCGCGATCCGCGAGGGCCAGGAAATCACCACCAGCCGCTCGGCATTGATGCCGCACCGCTTCGACACCGCCATCCCCTCCAACCGGGCCAGGCTCGATGCCGTCGAGCAGCTGGCCAAAGCCGCCGACGAGGCCGACCTGACCATGATCCAGCTCGCGCTCGGATTCGTCACCGCACACCCCGCCGTAACCAGCGCGATCATCGGCCCGCGCACTCTGGGCCACTTGCATTCTCAGCTCGCGGCCGCAGACACCGTGCTCTCCGCCGACGTGCTCGACGCTATCGACGCGATCGTCGCTCCGGGCGTCGACCTCGCCGCACACGAGAAGCACGACACGCCGCCCGCCCTGCTTGACGCGGCGCAGCGCCGCCGCTGATCGCCGTATCCCACCCGTATCGGAAAGGACGAACGGACCCATGCCGCAAGCACCCCAGCCCCGTTTCGGGATCGCGACCGCCCCGCAACAGGTCGGCTACCACGACGTCCTGCGAGTGTGGCGCGAGGCGGACACGATCCCGCAGATCGAGCATGCGTGGCTGTTCGATCACCTCATGCCGATCGGCGGCGACCCGGGCGGACCGATCTTCGAAGGCTGGACACTGCTCTCGGCCCTCGCCGCACAGACCCAGCGACTGCGCCTCGGCCTGCTCGTGACCAGCAACCGCTTCCGGCCGCCCGCGATGCTGGCCAAGATCGCCGCGACCGTCGACATCGTCTCCGGCGGGCGGCTCGACTTCGGTATCGGCGCCGGCTCACGACCCAGCCTTCCTATGGCCCGGCGCGAGTACGACGCCTACGGCCTGCCCTTCCACGACGCCGCCTACGCCGTGCGGAGCCTCGCCGAAGCGTGCACGGTGATCCGGCGGCTGTGGACCGAGACCGAACCGTTCGACTTCCAGGGCGCCTACATCCAGCTCACCGGGGCGTTCTGCAACCCCAAACCCATCCAGCGTCCCTACCCGCCGATCCTTATCGGCGGGCGCTCGGCCCCGGTGCTGCGCGTCGCCGCCGAGCACGCCGACCTGTGGAACATCCCCGGCGGCGACATCGACGACGTCATCAGCCGCAGCGCGCTGCTGGACCGCTATTGCGCCGAGATCGGCCGCGACCCCGCCTCGGTCACCCGCTCGATCCACCTGTCGGTCTCCTACGACCAGCCCAGCAGCACCCGGGACGCGATCGGCGAAGCGATCGGCGCCGGCTTCCGGCATATCGTCCTCGGACTGCCCGCGCCCTTCCCCGCTGGGGTCGCACAGTGGGTCACTGACGAGCTCATCACCACGTCGGCGTAGTACTCCAGCCGGCAGGGGAAAACTCGGCAGGGGGGGTGCTACGCCGGTTCCGCCGGTGAGAATGAACCGGGAGTCCTACTCATCGAGCCAGGCAATACTGACGGCCAGTTGCAGTGTGATCTGGC
>Ga0182024_10015146_pt1 | contig 14814 bp, 9 predicted proteins | sample P32metaG_FD_120480 | JGI IMG/M metagenome (GOLD analysis project Ga0182024, IMG submission 120480) | Permafrost microbial communities from Stordalen Mire, Sweden - P3-2 metaG (Illumina Assembly) | ecosystem: Environmental > Terrestrial > Soil > Wetlands > Permafrost | place: Sweden: Stordalen... | reverse complement strand
GGTTTCTAGGACAGTCGCCGGGCAGCGGGCGAAACTGAATTGTGGACAATGCATCACCAAGCATGGCAACCGCTGCTCGAAAGGTCCATACTGCCAGCACTACTTCCTTCACAAATTCCGTCACACGTTTGCCACAGAGCACTTGCGGCACGGAGTGGATATTCGCACGCTCCAGACCTGGATGGGACACCGGGATATCAAATCCACGATGGTCTACTTGAAGGGAGTGCAGTCAAAGGATGTCTTGGAAAAGATCAATGCAGGAGCGCTGGCCGGATACGTAGGCGTAAGCCATTCTTGTTCGTGATTCCTCGAACAGAATAACGACACTTCGCGGACGAACTAACTCCGCTCATTCAGCTGGCGAGCATTAGTCCTTATCCTACTGCGAGAGTCCATAAAGCGAGGGCGGAGCGATCAAAGCCGTCATTGACGGGCTGAATCAGCAGGAGAAGGTGATGTAGCGACGGGCCACAAAAACAGCCACAGTGATCAAGAGGGACGGATAGCGGCCAACTGGAAGCTGTTTGTAAAGCTTGGTGAACGCGGAAAGAATGGAACATTTGAACCTACTGATTAAGTGTCACGTAGGGTCCTACCATCCATGTTCTGACAACTCACAAGTTACCATTAACTATAAAAGTCTTGTGCGCACAGAGAACTGGTTCGAAATGCTTGAAACGTTCCTCATATTTAGCAACGTACAGCCACAATTACAGCCACTCCTGACGCGAGTGCTGTTATTGCCTCGCATCAAAGGGCACCCGCCTTCAGGGCCGGTTAACTCGTAGGAGGTTCCTCCTTAAAATTATTGTGGCTGGCGGGGATTCTGCCCAGAACGAGAACAACGGCGCCGTTACTCTACGGATCGGAACAGTCCGAAATCAAATCCTCGACGGGTCTGTCGCGGTACTCGCCGATATCAAACTTGCCACCATCGCTCGGAAGGTAATTCCGGAATGCCGCGCGTTCCGGTGCTGCTCTCCGGATATAGTCCACGGCGTCAGTGCAAGAACCGTCACCTGAACCGCTGCACGACACAGATGCGTGCAGCTAGCCAAAGTAGGTCGATCGGACTTAATGGGCCGTGAGTTCACTCATCTTTTGGGGAATCGAACATCCTCGCGTGGCTGATCACTTTGGCGGTCATTAATCTGTATGGTCGTCATGTTCTTCGCTTTCGCCAGCGGGGGCGCGCGCATGCTCGCCGGTCACCTCAGCCGTCACGAGACCTTGCCTTGGAGGGGAATCTCCAATCCACACAGGAGGCGTTCAGAGCGGCAATCGCACCGGAATACACGACTCAGCAGAATCAGAACAAAGTTGCAAGCCGAAACTTCCAGAAGGCTCTAAACCGGGCGGCAAATGTTTGCTTTGCTGACAGTGAGTCTCAAGCGTTCACTCTAGACGTGCGACCCAATGTTCGAACGCAGGGTGCTCCGCTGATGATGATCCCTCCATCCGCTGCAAAGTTTCCATGCATATCATACAGAGCTTCTCTTCTATAGGTAACACCAGCAGGTTTCTGTTAAAGGCAGCCGCTCCCTTTGCACGGTCGTAAGCGAGAAGCTAGCCGCTGCCTTTTAGTACCTTGACAGTTGATCTCAAATAGAATATACAGACAGTTGTTTAAATGTTGGCATCTTGGTTGCGCTAGTTATAGAGGTTCGCATTCGGCCGGGTCCGCAGCGTGCAAAGCTGCGGTCGCACTGGCAAAAGTAACATCCTGCCAAGCATGAACCGTAACCATTTTCGAATATTGGCTAAGCTACTCTTACTAGTGCCAGGAGTAATGGTTCTCCTGGTGGCATTGCACAGTCCTGGGAGGACGATGAGATGAAGGAAGATCTTGTAATTAGAAACGGTTGGATTGTTACCCCAGAAGTTACCTTTCAGGGAGGGTTGGCAATCTCAGGGGGTAAGTTCGTTATGATCGGTACGGACGCTTCCTTGCCGTCCGGCAAGGAGGAAATCGACGCCAAAGGCAAGCATATTCTTCCGGGATTAATTGATGCTCACGTGCATTTTAGAGAGCCTGGCCTCACGTACAAAGAAGATTTTGGCACAGGATCGACAGCAGCGATATGTGGAGGAATCACTACGGTTGTCGATATGCCAAACGTCATTCCGCCGACGGCGGATGCGGATAAGGTAAAGGAAAAGCAGCATCTTGCAGAGGAAAAGTCGTTGGTGGATTTTGGGATTCTCGGCGTGATCGTTCAAACGAACATCGACCAAATTCTCCCGATGGCTGACGCGGGAGTCGTCGGTTACAAGATTTTTTTCGGTGAGACCATCGGCAATCTACCTTTCCCGGATGATGGTGCATGCCAGGACGCCTTCTCTCTTATTACACAATCAAAACTTCCGCTGGGCATCCATGCCGAGAATCGCGAGATAATGAACTATTGGACGAGCAAGCTAAAGGCTCAGGGTAACAAAGAACCTATATGTTGGGAGGCATCACGACCTGCTCTCTGTGAAGCCGAAGCTGTCGCCCATGCCTTGTTTTTTGCTGAGACCTTTGGAACTAAGCTGCATGTTTTTCACATGAGTTCGATGCAGGCGGCACACATCGTAAGAGCCGCCAAGGCTCGTGGCCTCCGAGTAACAGCGGAAACCGCCCCTCATTATCTTCTTCGCGAATACAAAGATATGGCAGCAGTCGGCTCTCTTTTGAAGATGAATCCCCCTGTTCGTACTAAAGAACACTCAGAAGTCCTCTGGGATGGTTTGTTAAAGGGATATGTCGATATGGTGGCGACCGATCACTCTCCACATACCTTGGAGGAGAAGGGTAGCGATATTACGGGAAAGATGCTCAAACCCACAATATGGGAGTGTATTTCTGGCTTCTGTGGTGTGGAAACAGGTGTCCCTTTGATGTTGAGCGAGGTAAACAAGGGGCGTATGAGCTTGAATCAGTACGTTAAAGTGGCTAGCGAAAATCCGGCTAAAGTATGGCAACTTTACCCCAGAAAAGGGGCTATTCAGCTCGGATCCGACGGCGACGTAACAATTGTGGATATGGATAAAGAAGCAACCATAGACGCTAATAAGCTCCACAGTAAGAACAAACCCACGCCGTGGCATGGGTGGCAAGTTAAAGGTATGCCCGTGTGCACTATTGTTCGGGGACACGTGCAGATGCGTGATGGCGAACCTATCGGCAAGCCCGTAGGCCGCATGCAACGTCCCATCTTGGATTAGGGCAGATTAGACGAGCAATGGAAGCTTCTTCAAAAGCCGCCGTGGGCAGCCGCGTCCGAGCCGCCGAACAATTCTCGCGATGGAAGATCGTCGGCACAATACTCGGGCCGACAGTCGCTGTAGCGCTCTGGTTTGCACCGATAACCAACGAAGCGGCCGCTCATCACGCGATAGCGATTATCGCGTTTATGATTGTCTACTGGATATTCGAGCCAATCGACTACGGAATAACGGCATTGGCTGGATGCTATCTATTCTGGGCACTTCACGTTGTGAGCTTCGCCACAGCCTTCAGTGGCTTCGCCGATTCCACACCATGGTACATGTTCGGTGCCATGTTGTTGGGGGAAGCTGTGGTCCGTTCTGGACTTGGCCTGCGGCTTGGCTACATTGTGATCCGGGTTATTGGTGTCTCGTACTCGAAGTTGCTCCTAAGCATAATCGTCCTAGTGGTGTTGCTGAATTTTCTTGTCCCTTCCGGGATGGCGCAAATCGTCATAGTAGCGCCAATGATAATAGGGATTGTAGCGGCGTTTGGACTACAGCCCCTGAGTAACGTGGGGCGTGGACTGTTCATCGTCCTAACTTATGCCTGCGGGCTGTTTAACAAAATGATCCTGTCTGGCGGAGCTAGCATCCTGACAGTCGGAATCATACATCAACTCACTGGAACTACCGTCTACTGGGGCCAGTTTCTCATGGCGTACATGCCCGCGGTCGTAGTTTCGGTTTTTGCTTGCTGGCGCTTGATTCTGTGGCTGTATCCGCCAGAGAAGACAGAATTGCCCGACGGACGTGCCCACGTACAAAGTGCACTCGCCGAAATGGGGCCTTGGACACTCGATGAGAAGAAAACAATATTCTGGCTGTGCATGGCCGTCGGGCTTTGGGCTACGGACAAATTACACCATGTCCGTCCCGAGGTAATAGCGCTTGGCATCGGACTTGCGCTGGCGTTTCCGAAAGTTGGCGTTCTTCGCGCGCGGGCCATCCGGGAGATCAACTTCCTGTTAATTGTTTTCCTTGGGGGCGTACTCAGTATGGGCGAGGTAATGCTGCATACAAAGGTTCTCGACTTGTTCAGTGGTGCCGCGCTGCTGCCCGGCGTAGTAACGCTCTTCCGAAGCCCATTTATTGGCACGAACGTGCTTTACTGGGGAGGAGTTGTCTACCACTTTGTACTGGCAAGTGAATTCTCGATGCTTTCGACGTCGCTGCCAATAGTCATCCGTTTCGCACAAGCTCATGGTTACAATCCTGTGGCAATCGCCATGGTGTGGAGCTTCGCTGGAGGCGGAAAGCTATTTGTTTACCAATCGTCAGTGCTCATGTTGGGTTATAGCTATGGGTACTTTAAAGCCAGGGATTTGCTCCGGGTCGGATTTTATCTAACTGTCGTTGAGGGAGTTATTATGGCCTTCCTCGTTCCATTCTATTGGCCGCTTATCGGTCTGCATTGGCTACGGTAAGAATACGACGCGAGCTCGAGCGCACGTCGTCTATGTTTTCGAAGAAGATTCCCAGTCAAACGTTGGTCCTAAGCCAAAGACATATGTTAGCTTCATGGTGGTGGATGTTTGGTTTCTGGTCTAGTCAATACAACGAGCACGGCGGAATACTCTTTATCTCGCGTTCGTTGTACACACTTAGGGATGGGAGCACATGGGTAATGCATTTTCTACAGCTGATCTGTACGATACGTACGCTGATCGCTGCGCTTCTTGCGAAACACAATTCAGGCAGTATGGCGGCTGTCGCGTGTTTGCAGGGAGGATCAGAACCGCGAAATGCCTGAACGACAATGTTTTGATGCGCCGCGTACTGGAGAGTCATTCTGAGGGAGATGTGCTCGTAGTAGATGGTGCCGGTTATCTAGGCTCCGCATTAATAGGCGATATTATCGCGGAGATTGGTCTCAAGAATGGTTGGTCCGGTGTTGTAATAAATGGAGCGGTCAGAGATGTATCCGCCTTGGCGCAATTGAATTTCGGCGTGAAGGCTCTTGGATCAAACCCTAAGAAGAGCGAAAAGCTAGGGATCGGACAGATCGATGCGGTCCTATCATTCGGGGGTATAGTGTTCATTCCTGGACAGTGGCTATATAGCGATGACGACGGATTGTTAGTATCGCAAGACAAGCTAGTGTGAGATATTCAGCGGCTCTCATCTCTGGGGCTCTCCGCTACCATATCAAGCGACTTCTCTGCCAAGGGGCGACAATAGCATGCCCATCGTTTGCAGCCTATGTGCAGCCCCTACACAGCGTCACTTTTCGAAGATCCTAAGGAACGTACTGTCCCGCTGTCTGACAATTGGCCGTCCCAACGCTCTCTTAAATCGAGATGGATGTCAAGCTGATCCAAAATACGCATCACAGTGTGATTGATGATATCGTCAATCGATTGCGGGTGGTTGTAGAAGGCAGGTACTGGCGGAAAGACAATCGTGCCCATACGCGACAACTTCAACATGTTTTCTAGGTGAATGTCATTAAGCGGAGTTTCGCGGACGACCAGCACGAGTTTGCGCCGTTCTTTTAAGATTACATCCGCCGCTCTATGGATCAATTGATCTCCGTGTCCGTTAGCGATAGCCGCGAGCGTTCTCATGCTGCAAGGACACACGACCATTCCCCTGGTTAGAAAAGACCCGCTCGAGATCGTAGCTCCTTCATCGTGTGGTCCATAATTATAGGTAGCGAACTGCCGGACCTGCCCCGCAGTTAATGACGTCTCATGAGTCAATGTACGTCCTCCCCACTTACTTATTATTAAATGGGTTTCAGCTTGGCAATCTTGCAGCGCCTGCAAGAGACGTACACCGAAAATTGTGCCAGTTGCACCGGTGATGCCCACGATTACTTTCGGAGCCTTCGGCTGATTCGCCACTTTACTTGCCAAATTTCCACTCCCGCCCTGGGAGGCAAAAATCCACTTCCATCTGAACGGCAGGATTGCCAGGGATCGTCTTCATTTCTATAGCTCGCGCTCGGCTCCTATGTGTGCCGCGAACCTCACACATTTCGGCTTTGGCTCTGAACCTGCGACGGCATCTCACAATAACCATACATAGCTATACTTTAGCGGACTCTAATGTTTCAGGAGCGAAAAGTTCCTGGGGCGTCAGTTGGCGCTTAGAAAGACCCTGTTCGAAGGAATATCGGAGAAAGTTAGTCAAGGTATTCAGATTTGGTTCAAGACCATAGGGCCAAAAGTCTTGTCCCATTAGCGCTCGAGTCTCTTCCACGCATCGAGCAATCCACGGCAGCATATATTTTGGCGTGGCGGTCTGATACAAGTCGTCATACACTTCTCGTTGCGCAAGGACAAAACCCCTGTAAAGCGATGATGCCACCCAAGGATACTTCAAATAAACCTCGCGGCGAATAACGACTGTATGCATGATCGGAAAAATTCGCGTGCGCAAAAAGTACTCCCGCTCCACGCTGTGGTAGTCTTCGAAAAGCCGACGTACGGTCCCAGTGCCGTTCACAAACGAGGAAGGCACACGCGGCGAGAATAGAGCGTCAATTTCTCCCACTCCCAGCATTTGGGAAAGCGTTTTCCCCGGATCGATTGATCGGAGATGAATGTCGGGAGGCAAAGACAGAGGAAGTTTTTCTCCCCGATTCGGCTGTTCTAGTCCCCCGTTACAATAACGGGCGCTCGTTACGGGAACATCATAATCGTCGCTGAGGATTCCGCGAATCCAGACCGCGGCTGTCATTTGATATTCAGGGCTCCCGACGAGTTTTCCTATGATGTCCTTTGGCTCACGAATTCCGCTGTTGTGATTGATAAAAATAGAAGAGTGTCGAAAGACTCGTGACGGAAAAACTGGGATGGCGATAAACGGAGGATTGTCCGAAAAAAGAGAGACCACGTACGACGACAATGACATTTCCGCTGCGTCGAATTCTTGACGACGAAGCATGCGGTAAAACGTTTCTTCAGCCGGAAGATTGAGATATGTGAGATCGATTCCATCGATTGGAATACGATCTTCGAGCAGTGCGCGTGTGCGGTCATAGCTCGAACACGCCAATGACAAACGTAATTTTCCCATTTGCTACCTCAATGGCTAAAAGATGAAAAAATATTATCGAGCTACCCGAGCTAAACCGAATTAAGCCCGAAAGAAACTTGGCCGCTTCTTAGGAAGCACCTGTGAGCTGAACCTGCGGACTTTTTTTCTTCATTGATTGAATAGCCCAGTAGACCCGCTCAATAGTTAACGGTAGATCATAAATTCTTGTGCCGAGAGCGTTCGCGACAGCATTGCCGATAGCAGCCGGAGTTGGGGCCAAACCTGGCTCGCCCAAGCCCTTTGCACCATAAGGCCCGAGCGGCTCGGGACATTCGACAATAATGCACGTCATCTCAGGAACATCTAAAGAGGTCAGTAGGTGATAGTCCAGGAACGACGGGTTTCTAATCTTTCCTTTTCTATCTACTATCAACTCCTCGTGCAAGGCGGCACCGATACCCATGACGAGACCCCCTTCGATCTGCCCCACACAACTGGCGGGGTTAATTGCCTTACCTACGTCGTGCGCTGCAACGACACGCATAAGGCGCACTCTACCAGTTTCCTCGTCAACGGCGACCTCGGCCGCCTGCGTTGCATACATGTAAAATGCCGAGGCGTGCTCGCTGTGACCGTCATTAGAGTTCAGATCCTTACCTAATTCAAAGGTATAAGAGCCTTTACCGCAAACCTTTCCTTCGGTACCAATGTTGTCTAAAATCAGTTTTGCAATTGAAACTACTCCCGGCGGGCCGGCTTTCAAAAGGACATTGCCGTTTGAGAATTTGAGATTATCATCAGAGGAACCGAGGGCCGCAGCCGCCATTTTGGCGATCTTTTCGCGAGCATCGATAGCCGCGAGCCTTACTGCATTACCCATATGGTACGTGCTCCGACTCGATGTTGTGGAGGCGTCAACGGGAATGACGTCGGTGTCGAGCGGGTGCATCCTCACCATCTCAAATGGAATACGCAGTTCCTCAGCTGCAATCTGGGACAGAATGGTGCTGCACCCTTGACCAATTTCAACGGTGCCGGCCATTATTGTGGCAACACCGCTTGCGTCAATCGTCACTAAAGCCGTAGACGTAGTTGGGGTTCGAGTTGGCTTTAAAATGCAAGCAAACCCTCGTCCAATCTTCACCCCTTTGCGTTTGAAGCTTCCGTTGCTTGCTTTACCCCAGCCGATACCTTCCGTTGCCTTCAGGAGAGTCTCCTTGAGGCCCACATTTTGAAGCTTTTCCCCCCAATACGTTAAATCTCCATCAACGAAGATATTCTTCAACCGAAACTCAAGTGGATCAATGCCAAGCCGCTTCGCCAGTTCATCAGTGTGCTGTTCGCATGCCCATGCGGTCTGGGGAATGCCGTATCCTCTGAACGCCCCAGCTACTGCTTCGTTGGTGTATACGGCATAGCCATCGACTTGAACGTGGGGAATCCGATATGGTCCGGGGGACGGTAGGCTTCCCCGAATACAAACCGTAGGACTCTTTTCAGCATAGGCTCCGGCTCCCCAGTAGATCGTTACTTGCCGAGCCATTAATGTTCCGTCGTTTCTCACCCCACTTTTTATCGTAACAGTAGCACCGTGACGAGTTATCGTAGAAGAAAAAGTTTCAGGACGGTTAAATTTCACTCGAACGGGTCTGCCGTTCGTGCGATAAGCTAATGCTATCGCGATAGGCTCCACTTTAAGACCACCCTTTGAGCCGAACCCACCTCCCTGGAATGGATTGATCAGACGGATCTGCTCTTGTGGTAAGCCGAGTGCTTCGGAGAGGATATGCAGAGCACGAAACGGAGCATCATTTGCAACCCAAACTGTCACTCTCCCGCTCGCCGGATCAACCTGAGCATGAGCCGAATGCGGCTCCATTGCGGCGTGTCCAATTTTGGGAACTCTGTAGCGCTCCTCCAAAACTAGATCGGATTCCTTGAATCCCTGCGTGACGTTTCCGGTGCGCAACTTAAAATGCTCACATATATTAGGCCAAGAAGTGTGCGGGTTAACGAATTGTTCTTTGCGGTAATTGGGATAATCCTCATGGATAGGGAAAGCTCCGGGCGCGCAGGCTTCCTCCGCGTCTAAATAGGCGGGCAAGTCTTCGTACTCAACTTCGATTAGACCGACTGCAGCCTGGGCCGTGTCTTCGTCTAGTGCCGCAACGGCTGCAATCGGCTCGCCCACGTAGCGGACCTTGCCGTTTGCTAAGAATGGAGTGTCTTTGACAGCCTCGCCCCATGTCCACGGCGCATCTTCGCCCGTCACGACACAGAGCACTCCCGGGTGGTTCCTAGCCTTCTCGACATTAAGGAGATGGATTTTCGCGTGAGGCCTTGTACTAAAAAGCACTTTTCCGTACACCATGTTCGGAAGAACGAGATCGTAACCATACGTTGCCCTTCCAGTTACCTTATCCCTCCCATCAACACGCGCTACGGATTTACCAACAACTTCCAGTGCTTCCATACTTCGCCCTCCTTCAGGGAACTCCAGCGATCGTTCGTTTACTGTCAGGTGGGTTGCTGCCGTGGAGTATGGCGTGCGCGGAGCTGCCTGGCAGCCATCTGAACTCCCTGGACAATCTTGGCATACCCTGTGCATCGACATAGATTTCCGGAAAGCGCGAAACGGATCTCGTCTTCGGTCGGGTTCATATTTTCATCCAACAAAGACTTTGCCATCATAAGTAAACCCGGGGTGCAGTAGCCGCATTGAACGCCACCTGCTTGAATAAGTGCATCCTGGACCGGATGCAACTCGTGCCCGCTCTCCAGCCCTTCTATAGTCACTATGTTGGCTCCATCAAGTTCGCCAGAGAAAATTAAACATGAGTTTACAGCCTTGCCGTCGAGGATAACGGTGCAGGCACCGCAATCGCCCGTACCGCAACCTTCCTTTGTACCTGTTAAACCCAGCTCATCTCTTAAAAGGTCTAATAAAAGCCGGTGGGATGGTACTACTAAATCCTTGGATTCACCGTTCAGAGTAATTCGAATATTGATTTTCATAAGAGCCCCATGTGAGTTCACTGTCAATCAAGGCTTCAACATGTTGAAGAGTTCGTCAGTATTTCCTGTCCCGTCGCTCGATCCAACGAAGCGGCTCTGTGATGTGGGCTGCTACATTTAAAAGCGCCCGCTTTGTGTTTACACGAACCATCTCTCGTCGATACTCTGCCGAAGAGCGCACGTCGCTTATCGGCGAACACTCAGTAGCAGCTTCATTTCCCGCCAATTCCGCAAGTTCTTCGGTTAGCACCCGATTGTGAAGAATTGCTTCCGCTTTTCGTGCTCTAATCGGCGTCGGCGAAACTGCACCCAGCGCGATTCGCGCTCTGCTACACGTTTTATCGTTGGATTCAAACACTAGCGCCACGGCCACACCTACATACGCAAGGTCCATCATTTCTCTGGGAGAAAACTTAATGTATTCCCCCCTGACGCCATGGGTGGCTGGGATGGCTATCTCGGTCAAGAGCTCCGATTGCGTCATCACGGTTTTGCCAGGCCCCAGGAAGAACTCCGCCAAGGGTACCGAACGCTCACCGTGAAGGCCAGAAATTCTAGCCTCAGCGTCCAATACCAGCAAAGCAGGAGCTACATCTGCGGATGGCGTAGCATTTGCCACGTTGCCGCCAACGGTTGCACGATTCCGGATTTGAACCGAACCGACCTCAGCCGCACTTTGGGCTAAAAAGGGATATCTATTGCGAATAAGGGTAGATGTCTCCAACTCCCTCATTGTTACCAGAGCTCCTATCCGCAGAGAGCCATCTGACTCCTCCCTAATAACGCGCAGAGGAGAAATCTTTTTGAGATCGACAACGTATTTCGGAACAAGCCCTTTCTCCTTGACCGCAATCACCAAATCTGTCCCACCCGCCTGAAAATAGCCACCTGCTCCCTTTGTTTGCCGAATTTGTAATGCTTCACGGATCGAAGTGGGTCGATAGATCTCAAAAGGTTCTGGTCGTTTCATCTCAGGGTTACTCTAAAGGCGCATTCTTACTGCGTTTCCGGTCAAAATGTAACTTCTAACCGGTTCCTTCAGTATACTTCGCGGAATGTGTTTTTGTTTTTTTTTTTTGCTCTTTCATCCCACCTGCTGCTTTAAAATAGCCACCTGCTGCCTTTACTAATAAACCTTTACTTCGAATTGGGCCTTCAGTATACTTCGCGAGATTTTACTTTGGTTTTTCTGTTCCCTACGGAGAAAGGTACAAGATAATGCTAACTGGACGCCGAGTTATCTTATGTTCCGTCACGATACTTTTTCTCGTGCACATAAACCTATTAGTGGTACGAGCTCAAACGAACACAGGTGCGATTCTCGGCATCGTCAACGACAGTAGTTCAGCCACAGTAGCGAGCGCCCATATCTCAGTTAAGAATGTCGAAACAGGCTCTGTGCGCGATGTCGAAACCGACGCCACGGGAGCGTACACGGTCGTCGGCTTGCCCGCTGGTAGTTACATCGTTCAGGCTGACGCAAACGGTTTTTCAACACGAGTGATCAAGGGAATTACCCTTACGGTCGCAGCGACGTTAAGAGTCAATGTCACTCTTGCCGTGAGCTCGGTTAAGAGCGAGATCACCGTAATGTCAGAAACTACACAGGTGGATACGACTACCGCTTCAACGGGCGATGTCGTGACAGGCCAAGTGATCCGCGAACTGCCGCTCAACGGTCGAGATTGGCTACAGCTCGCTACTTTGCAGGCCGGTGTTGTCGGTGGAATAGGGCAGAGTGCGGCAAGTGTAAACTCTGACCGAGTGTCGAAGGGTAACGGAGAGACGCTTTCCATTGCAGGGAACCGCCCGACTCAAAACGTCTATCTCATCGATGGCTTAGTGGAAAACGATTACGCGAATGGAAGTCCGGGAAGCGCATTAAGCATCAACTTGGGAGTGGATGCAATTCGTGAATTTTCTGTCTTGACTAGTGAATTCAGTGCCGAATACGGAATGACGGCTGGCGGAGTAGTTAATGCCGTGTTCAAGTCCGGCACGAACCAACTGCACGGAAGCGGTTATGGATTTTTCCGAAACAGCGCTATGGATGCGCGCAATTATTTCGATGGACCCGCGATTCCGCCGTTCCAAAGGTATCAATATGGTGCATCGCTAGGCGGCCCGATTATAAAAGACAAAACTTTCTTTTTTGCGAACTTCGAGGGTGTAAACCAGAACCTTAGTCTTTCCTCGACCGCTCCTACGCTATCCCCGAACGCGCTGAAGGGAATCCTTCAATGTGTCCCAGGTATCCCGGCTTGTGCCAACGGTGCGCCTACTTACCAAGTCACCATCGCTCCAGCGATTGTTCCGTATCTCGCGCTATTCCCTCCCGCCAATACGGGAATCAACGGAGACAGTGGGTTCTTGTCGATTCCGCTACCAATAGGTGGGCATGAATACTATACAGTCGGCCGGCTCGACCACAACTTCTCGCAGGCAACATCTCTGTCGGCCAGCATGCAGTGGGACACTGGCCGGACGACTCAGCCAGATGCATATCAATTTGTACTGGGCAGTTCACCAACAAGTCATGACAACTTCGTTGCTGCCCTGCAGCATTCCTTCAGTTCCAACCTTCTGAATACTGCCCGCTTTGGTGTTAGTCGCACTTACGCCGCGAACCCTCTGTCCAATAACGCTATAAATCCTTTGGCTGCGGATACCTCTCTCGGATTTGTTACAGGTAAGCCGGTTGGATTCATTACGGCCGGCCCCGCCAACACGTTCGGCGGACTAGGGGCAACCGGACCGGATGAGTTTTGGTTTACGAGTTACCAGGCTTCAGATGACGTAAGTTGGATTCGAGGGCGACATCATTTTCAATTTGGCGGTTTTTTCGATCGAATCGATAGCAACTTCAACGCCGGGAACGATCCCAATGGATCATGGAGCTTCGGTTCAGTGTCCGACTTCTTGCTGGACATTCCTCAGGCTTTTGCTTCTGATCTGCCAGGGACCCCTAGTCCCAGAGAGCAACGGCAGTCAATCTTCGGACTTTATGCCCATGACACAATTATTCTTCGCCCAAATTTAACTCTGAATGTGGGTTTACGTTGGGAGCCCGCTACGCCAGTGACCGACGCGAAGGGCAAAGTATCAAACTTGCCGACTTTGAGTTCGGCGACAGCGCGCCTCGGTGGTGCTTTTTGGTTGAACAACCCTACGCTCAAAGATTTTGAGCCACGAATAGGAATTGCATGGGACCCAACCGGAAGCGGCAAGACGTCGATTCGTAGTGGCTTTGGCATTTATGACATAATTCCCATGGGCTACCTTCTTATTGATCGAACGCATGCCGAACCATTTTACTTGGGCGGGATTGTGAATAACCCGCCACCAAGCAGCTTCCCCTCGCAGGCCATTTCGCTGATCGGCCCCGCCGAGTTTAGGGGGGCTTATGTCCAATCACACATCCCTGTCGCTTACAACCAACAGTGGAATTTTACCGTTCAGCGGCAACTAGCGGCCAATACCACGTTGGAGGCTGGATATGTCGGATCTCATTCAGTCCACCTTCCTGAAGCGATTGATGACATGGATGTAGTTCCGCTTTCTCAAGTTACCATTGCTCCCGATGGAAATTATCTTTTCCCGATTCCACCGGCAGGATCTAGTCCTCAGAGGGTAAACCCAAACTTCGCGAGGATTCTCGCCACATTGTGGAGAAATTACTCTATTTACAATGGATTGTTACTGACAGTAAACAGTCGATTTAGTCATGGAGTTAGTCTGCGGGCAAATTACACGTGGTCGCATGACACTGACGAAAACTCTAGTACTTATAGCGCGACTGAATACGGGAATACAACGGGAGATCCCTATGGCTTCCTTCCTTCTTATCAAAAGGGTCCTGCGGACTTCAATGTTGTGCATAATCTAATAGTCAACGGCATGTGGGACATACCACTGGCAAACTCTTTTAGCGGTACAAAGCGTGCGATTCTGGCCGGTTGGGAACTCGGTGCAATCTTCAACGAGCACTCTGGCATGCCTACCTCGGCTACTTTGAGTAACGACCAAGCTTTTACCGGCAATAGCGAAGCTATCAACAGTCTCGGTGGGCAAAGAGCAAATTACAATCCATCGATACCAGGCTGTTCTGGTAATCCTGTCAACCCTGGTCAGCCAAATAACTATATCAAGGCTCAGTGTTTCTCTTTTCCGAATCCTGGAGAGTTGGGGAACTCGCGTCGCAATATGATATGGGGGCCTTGGAACTCTGAGTTGGACCTTTCGCTTTTCAAGAACATTTCTATTAAGTCAGACCGATATCGAGTGCAGTTTCGGGCCGAGGCGTTCAACATACTGAATCACGCTAACTTCGGGATGGGGGATGCGCCTATGTTCGATGCGAATGGGAACGTCAACCCAACCTCTTTGGCGTTACAAGCCCCTACTCTCACGACATCGCGGCAGATTCAGTTCGGAGCCAAATTCGTGTGGTAGGATGCTCAAAACGAGCAGTTCCTGCCCTCCAACTGCTGGCCAATAGGCCAGCAGTTGGAGGGCAAAAGTGATCGCTCGCAAGCCAGTTTGGCGCGATAGCATAGTAATAAT
>Ga0182024_10015145_pt1 | contig 14815 bp, 10 predicted proteins | sample P32metaG_FD_120480 | JGI IMG/M metagenome (GOLD analysis project Ga0182024, IMG submission 120480) | Permafrost microbial communities from Stordalen Mire, Sweden - P3-2 metaG (Illumina Assembly) | ecosystem: Environmental > Terrestrial > Soil > Wetlands > Permafrost | place: Sweden: Stordalen... | reverse complement strand
GCACCGGCTCCGCCAAGCCGGCGTCGAGGTCGTGGTGTTCGAGAAGAACGACGATGTGGGGGGCACGTGGCTCGAGAACGACTACCCGGGCTGCCGCGTCGACATCCAGAACCACTTTTACAGCTACGCGACCGCACAGACGCCCGACTGGCCGCAGTACCACTCGCCGCAGCCTGTGTTGCTCGAGTACTTCCGTAGCTGCATCGAGCGTTTCGGTGTCGGTGACTGCATTCGCTACTCGACCGAGGTGCTGGGCGCGCGGTGGGACGAAGTCGAGCGCGCCTGGCTCGTCGACACGTCGTCGGAGGGCCGCGAAACCGAGACGCACCGGCTCGATGCGCTCGTCTGCGCGACCGGACAGCTCAACCGGCCGTCGATGCCCAATATCAAAGGCATCGAGGACTTCACGGGCCCGTGGTTCCATTCGGCCCGGTGGGACAGCACGGTCGACCTGCGCGACAGGCGTGTCGGCGTGATCGGCACAGGTGCGAGCGCCGCGCAGTTCATTCCGCGCGTCGCCGACGTCGCGGCCGACCTCGTGGTGTTCCAGCGAACGCCACCGTGGCTCCTGCCGGTGCCTGCCTACGAAGATGATGTGTCGGTCGCGCAGCGAGCCCTTCTGCGCCACGTGCCGCAGTTCGCAAACTGGGATCGGCTCTGGATATTCGCCCGCACGCAAGAGGGCCTGTTGCCGCTCGCGACTGTTGACCCCAACTGGCCGAGCGACGGCACGTCGGTGAGCGCGCCGAACGAGATGCTGCGCACAATGCTCGGCATGTACTACGAAGTCGCGTTCCCCGACCCCGAGCTGCGGGCGAAGATGCTGCCGAGCTACCCACCAATCGCGAAGCGCGTCGTTCTCGATGGCGGCCGTTTCCCGACGGCGCTCCAGCAGGACAACGTCACCGTCGAGACAACCCCGATCGACGCGATCAATGCTGGCGGCATCGTGACGGCCGATGGAGTGCAGCACGATCTCGACGTCATCATCTACGGCACCGGCTTCCAGGCTTCCGAGTTCCTCACGCCCATGAAGATCGAGGGCGCCGGAGGGCGCAACCTGCGTGAGCAGTGGGACGGTGACGCCAGGGCTTACCTCGGTATCACGGTGCCGCACTTCCCGAACCTCTTTCTGATGTACGGCCCGAACACCAACATCGTCATCAACGGCAGCATCACGTATTTCTCCGAGTGTGAAGCGCAGTTCATCGTCGAGAGCCTCGGCATGCTCCTTCGTCGGGGTCTTCGGGCGATGGAGCCGAAGGTCGAGGTGCACGACGCCTACAACGTGCTGATCGACGAAGGCAACCAGCAGATGGCGTGGGGCGTGAGCAACGTGAACACCTGGTATCGCAACGCGAAGGGTCGCATCGCGCAGAACTGGCCGTTTGATCTCGTCCGTTACTGGCGCCAGACGCGCGAACCCAGCCCGGACGACTACGTACTGCAATGAGTTTGCTCGTCGACGCGCGACGCGTTCTGGCAGCAACCCCCGCGCGTGTGCTGGGCTGAGTGGCGCCATGCGCATCCTGATGATCGGCGGCACGGGACCGAGCGGCATACCGATCGTGGGGCGGCTCGTCGAGCACGGGCACGACGTCACGATCCTGCACCGCGGCGAACACGAGCGGCCGGAGACGCCGCCCGACCTCGTGCACATCCACGCCGACCCGTACGACGAGGTGTCGTTTCGAGACGCGTTGGCCGACACGACGTGGGACGTCGTCGTCGCGATGTATGGACGGCTCCGGATGGTCGCGCCGGCGACGGTCGGTCGATGTGATCACTTCGTGTCCGTGGGCGGTGTGCCCGCCTACCGCGGCTGGACGAACGCCTGGCTGCACGAGCCGGCCGGACTGCCTGTCCCGGTCGCCGAGGACAGCGCGCTCGTCGATGATCCCGCGCTCGACGAGAAGGGCTACCGCATCGTCCGCACGGAGCAGGCCGTGTTCGCAGCGCAGCCGGACGCCGCGCACTTTCGCTATCCGTATCTCTACGGTCCCCACCAGCCGGCGCCGCGCGAGTGGACGATCGTGCGGCGCATCCTGGACGGCAGGCAACGAATCGTCGTCGCCGACGACGGACTGACGTTGCACCACCACTGCTACACCGTCAACTGCGCCGCCGCGGTCGTCGCGGCGGTGGAACATCGCGAGCGCAGCGCGGGGACGATCTTCAACATCGGCGACGCCGAAGTGCTCACGGTGCGCCAGGTCGTCGACCTGTGTGCGAGCGAACTCGGCGCGAAGATCGAGATCGTGTCGATGCCCTACGAGCTCGCCATCCCGGCGTGGCCATTGCTCGCGCAGCCCTCCGTGACCCACCGGGTGCTCGACCTTTCGCGCGTCCGTCACCAGCTCGGGCATTGCGATGTCGTGCCCGCACGCGAGGCGGTCCGGCACACCGCGCGTTGGCTCGCCGAGCACCCACCGGAGCGCGGCGGTCTCGAGGAGACGGTGCTCACGGATCCGTTCGACTACGCGGCCGAGGACGCACTCATGGACGCATGGATCGCGGCGCGCGCGTCGGTCGTGCTCCCCGAGTTCGCGAGACCGCCGGGCTTCGGCCTTGCGTACAGCGGTCCTGACGGGCGGCCGCGCCTGCACGCCGAGTTCGCCGAATGAGCGGACCGCTGGACGGTGTCCGGGTACTGGACCTCTCCATCGCGCTCACCGGGCCGTACGCCGCCGCGCTGCTCGCCGACCAGGGCGCGTCGGTGATCAAGGTCGAACGGCCGGGTATCGGTGACATCGCGCGGTGGGTCGGTGTCAGCGTCAACGGGATGAGCTCTCTGTATCTCGTGTGCAACCGCGGGAAGCGCTCGATCGCGGTCGATCTGCAGACTCCGGCCGGGCTCGACATCGTGCGCCGGCTCGCGGCCGACACCGACGTGCTCATTCAGAACTTCCGGCCCGGCGTGATGGACAAGCTCGGGCTCGGCTACGACGACGTGCGCGCGATCAACAGTGCCGTCGTATACGTGTCGCTCTCCGGGTTCGGCGCGACCGGCCCGTACCGCGATCGCAGCGCCTACGACACCGTGATCCAAGCGTACGGCGGCCTCGCGGCGAACCAATCCGATCCCGACGACGGCATCCCGGTGTTCCTACGGCAAACGGCGGCCGACAAGGTGACGGCGCTCTACGCGGCGCAGGCAATCAGCGCCGCGCTGTACGCGCGGGCCCTCGGCAACGGAGGCCAGCACATCGAGCTCTCGATGATGGATGCCGTCGTCTCGTTCCTCTGGGCCGACTCCGCAGCAAACGAGGTGCTGCTCGAGGCGGACGGATCGCAACTCTCGAGCTTCGTCGCCGGCTTCCGCCCGCTGCACTTCACCGACGGTTGGGGTATCGTGACACCGACCTCCGATCACGACTTCGCCGGGATGTGCCGCGCACTCGACGTCGACGGCTACGACGATCCTCGCGTCGCGACGATCGGCGAGCGCATGACGCACCGCGAGGTGACGGCGGCCATCATCGCACGTTGTTACACGCACGCCGAGTCGCGCAGCATGGCGGACGCGAGCGCGCGCTTCGAGGCCGAGCGCGTCCCGTTCGCGATGATCCTCTCGCCCGCTGAGCTCCCCGACGACCCGCACGCGCTCGCGGTCGGATTGTTCGAGCTCCACAACCATCACATCGTCGGGAAGACGCGCATGCCCCGCCATCCAGCGCAGTTCGGCACGACCCCGGCTTCGTTGACCGGCAACTCCCCGGCGCTCGGTGAGCACACCGACGCGATCCTCACCGAACTCGGCCTCGACGAGCAGATCGGCCAGCTACGAGACGCGGGCGTCGTCGCGTGAACAGGTAGACAGCACAGGCTTGTACCCGGAACAGGTCCCGGTAGAAGCCAGCCGACAGCCGGACGGTCAAACTGCCGGGGTAGCGCTTGCCCATCGCGAAACCAAGGTCACTACGCCGAAAGATGCGCTTACCACGCGACGCACGATCCGCGTAAGGAACAAGCAAGGCGATGGTGACGAACCTAGAGGTAGGGGCCAGCATCGGCGGAGAGTCGACGCGTCTTCAGCGGCGCCGCGATGAGTGTGTCGATTCGCGCCGAAATCGCGCAGCCGTGACGGTCGTCGAGGAGTACCGAGCTAGGCGTTCGGTCGGTCCCCCGTCCTACGGACCTCGTCCGGGACCCGGCTCCTCGACGGAGCGCTTGGGAGGCCGTGCTGCGCACCCGACAAACAAACAGCGGGCATCTTCGGCGTCCGGTTTTGGCCACCCGACGACGGCGCCGAAAAGCCGTTTTCGCGGACGTCGACCCGCGATCAGGTCGGTACCGAAAGATCAGGGTTACGGGACGCTTGGTAGTGCTCGGGTCGCATGGGCGCGAGGAGTTGGGTTTCGAGGTCTTGGGGTTCGAGGGGTCGGGCGAGGAGAAAACCTTGAGCTTCGTTCACGTGCTCGTTGCGGAGGTGGTCGAGTTGGTCGGTGGTCTCGACGCCTTCGGCAAGGGTTCGGAGTCCGAGGTCATGGCCGAGCTGGACGAGCGTGCGGATGAGTGCATCGGCGGCAGGTGATCGGCTGATGGCGTCGGTAAAGCTGCGGTCGATTTTGAGGCAGTCGACGGGGAAGCGTTGCAGATAGGCGAGGCTGGAGTAGCCGGTACCGAAGTCGTCGATCGCGACCTTGACGCCGAGACATTTGAGTTCGCGTAGGCGACGTGCGGTGGCGTCGACGTTACGCATCAGCGCGGTCTCGGTGACCTCGATTGTGAGCGAAGCGGGGTCGAGGCCGCTTGTCTCGAGGGCGCCGCGGACGTCGTCGACGACGACGTCACGGTCGAGTTGGCGTGCGGAGACGTTGACCGCGACGCTCAAGTCGTTCCCGCGTGCGCGCCACGCAGCCATTTGGTTACACGTCTCATGGAGCACCCACCGGCCGACGTCGACGATCTGGCCGCTTGACTCGAGCAGTGGAATGAAGTCGTCGGGCTGTATCTCGCCGAGGGTGGGGTGGTCCCATCGGATCAGCGCTTCGACGCTGATCAGGCTGAGGTCGTCTAGATCGTAGATTGGCTGGTAGACGAGGTGGAACTGATCGCCTTCCAACGCGGCGCGGAGGTCGAACTCGAGCTCGACGCGATGCTTGGCGGCGCTGTTCATCTGCGGCCGGAACAGTTCGTAACAGTTCTTCCCGGCCGCTTTGGCTTGGTAGAGCGCGACATCAGCGTCGCGTAACAGATCGCTGGCGGTACCGCGGTCTCCGACGGCGATGCCGACGCTCGTGGTGACGATCATCGGGCTCGACGCCCCGTCGATTTCGAATGGTTGGCGCATGAGGCTCAGGATGCGTTCAGCGACGAGTTCAGGCGCACTGTTCGTCGACGTCCCGTCGATGAGCACCACGAACTCGTCGCCGCCGATCCGTCCGATCGTGTCTACGTCACGTAGGCCCGCCGCGAGGCGGGCGGCGACGGCCCGGAGCAGTCGGTCGCCGGCGTCGTGGCCGAGGGTGTCATTGACGTTCTTGAACTCATCAAGATCGATATACAGCGCCGCTCCGGACGTGTGGTTGCGGCGATTCCTGGCGAAGAGCTGCTCGATGCGGTCCGTGATCAACGTACGATTCGAAAGGCCGGTCAGGGTGTCGTGGAGTGCCTGGTGACGTAGCTCGTCGGTCTGTTCTGCGATGACACGCAATGCTCGCGCCCGTCCGGTTGCCAAGGCGAATACCAGCGCGGCGAGCAGCAGACTCAAGGCGATCCCGGCGAGGAGCAAGCCGAGCGCGGTCCCATCCGCGAACACGTCGCCAGCCTGGGGCACTCCGTAGATTCTGACTGTCCAGCCCTTCTGGAGATGGATCGCGACGGACTCGGCATGACCTTGGGTCGTTCCACTGCGGAACACGGCGTTTGAACCATCGGCGTGATATGCGAACGTCACCACGGTATGCGGACGCCCATTCAGCGCGTCCTCGAGCAACACTTTGGGCAGCAGCGACGTGCCGAACCATCCGAGGAACGCGCTTCGACGTCCGGCAACCGTCGACGGTACGACACCACCGCGATACATCGGGGTGGACACCGCCAACTCCAAGTCCCGGCCGACGATCAACGGTTCGTACGAGTCCACTGCGGAATCTCGAACTGCCAGGAGCGCCGGGCCGAGACCCGCTCCACAGAAGTCGTACCCGGCCGGAGTCCCGACTTCCGCATTGCGCACCTGCCCGACTGTCGCGAAGCAGTAGTACGTGCGCCGTCCCCGAGGCACGACCACGAAGGCGCCGTTCGGACCCAACACACCCGACCGATCGGCCACGGCACGCGCCGCGAACGCCTTCAGATCCGAGTCCCGGACGATCACTGCATTCCCAAAGCCCTGCAACTCCGGATAACGCGCGAGCGCCCTTACCGAATCCGCCCACTGGAGGAATTCCGCGTTGGAACCGTTCGGATTCCCCTCGACGTAGGCCGCTCCGCTCACGATCAGGTCGTCGTCGTGTTGGATCGCGAGCTTCAACGTCGACGCGATGGCAGCGGACGAAGCGACGAACGCACGATGCGACCGATCGGCATCGCCTCTCACATCGCCCTCAGCCGCGAACACCGAGCCCACAATGCCGCCGATCAACACCGCTACCGCGATCGAAGTCCACACGCGACGTTGATGCTTCGAGCCGCTCGCCGTGACCCCGTCCGAGGCCTGCCAAGGAAGGGGCTCCGACGAACAGACCGCTTGGTTATGCATGACTTGGGCCCCAAGGCCGACGTCGACGCGGCACGAACATGACGATTGAGGCTGCGATGAGAGCCAGCAGCACGGCCAGAGCCCCAATCGCGAGGGGAGCCCACGTGTGTCCCGGGGACGTGGCGTTCACGGGACTTGATGCTCCGGTGGCCGGAAAGGTGATGGTCGCGCGGGCGGTACGTTCGATCAGTCCGCTGTGCAGCGTGATTTGCGCGTTCCACGGGCCCGCGGGGAGCCGCCGGTCGAGGGCGATCGTGACGGGTTCTGTGTCGCCGATCGCGAGGGTGACGCCGAGCGTCGCCGAAAACGGGCCGGCGCTCAGCCGGCCTGGACCGTTCGAGAGTTGGAGCGTGCCGCTCAGATCGAGCGCGCGGCCACCGGTGTTGTGCACGGCGGCGACAACGGTCGGTCGGCCGTTGGGTGCGCGTTCGGCGGTCAACGACTCGATGACGAAGTTCGACGCCGGTGCGGCGCCGCTCCCGACGGAGAGATAGAGACGGATGCCGACACGGCTGACTTCGGTGACGCCGTCTCCGGCGACGGGCGCCGCGCGCACCTCGGCCCATACCACGGCGTATTGCTCTCCGGGTGCCGCGTCGGGCGGAATGCCGATCGTGACCGTGGCAGTCAGATGCCCGCCGGAAGGAATGTTGGAAGCGCCTGGCCGTACGGAGGTCCATGTGGACAGGTCATCCTGGTAGTGACCTGCGTCTCCGAGGAAGGTCCCGCGCGCGATCGTCGCGGCAGCGGCGTACAGGACGACGTGCGCGTCGGAGCCGGTGGTGTTGGAAACCTCGATCCGGCGGTGGATCGTCGTCCCGGGTGCGAGGTGATCCACGATGTAGATCTGTGCACGAGGATCGTCTCGCGCGGTGGCTGGCACGTCGACGAGCCGTAGCCCGATGCCTCCCTTTGTCGCAGGAGTGCGAGGCGCCCGGACGGTCGTCGTGGTTGACGCGCTGACGGGCGCGGCGACCGCAAAGACGAAGACGAGGGCGGCACAGAGAACGAGTGCGTGTCTAGGCAACGGAGTGCGTGATCGTCGCCGAGTACACACCGGCTGCCATGCCGCCTGCGACAGACACGCTGATGGTGGGCTCCCAAGTAGCGGAGTTGTCGCCGGTGATACCTGTTGCAGTGACTGCGGCGACGACGCCAGTGAGGTCGGTGGGATCGTTCGCGGTGAACGTCGCGGTGCCGACCTTCGTGATCAGTCCGGCCGTGTAGCCGACCGCGCTCGCGGGTATCGCCGGCCCTGCCGAAGGAGTGAACGCGGTGGCGATGACGCTCGCGACCCAGCCCGAACCCGCGGCGGCGTCTCGGGCGTCGTTGACCTGTACCTGACCCAGCGAGCCGGTGATGACTTCTCCACTGACCGTGTTGGTCGCGGTTCCGAAATTGCCCGCGTCGGTCGGAACTGTGATCGCCAGGACACCACCCTGCACTGTGATTGTCGCGGTCGTGCCGCCCGGAACCGCCGAGGCGGGCGCGGCGATACCGAACGCGAGAACCGCGACGATGGCGGCGAACAAGCCCTGCTTCAACTTCATACCGTGAAGATCGACCAGCGGCCGGCCGTGGGCGATAGCGCGTTCGCGCGTTCCCAGCCTCAGAACCGCCGTTGCCGGGCCGCCGACGGGTCACGCTCGATAACACCCTCGCGCACAGCCGTCGCAACCGCCTCGAGCTTGGAGTGTGCACTCAGCTTGTACAGGACGTGTTGGACGTGATTCCGTACCGTGTTGAGGCTGAGGTGGAGCTCCCGCGCGAGCGCCTTGTTGGGAATGCCGGTCGCCATCAGCCGAAGCACCTGCAATTCTCGAGGACCGAGGTCAGATCCGAGCCCTCGATTGGTGGGTCGGAGCTGGGCAAGGAGCGGAGGTAACTGGCTGTCGGCGACGGGTGACTCGCCTTCGTGGGCCGCATGGATGACCCCGACGAGCTTTTCGACGGGGTCGGTCTTGGCTACGAAACCTGCACAGCCGGCGCCGATCGCCCGGACGAGTCGTTGTTGATCGGTGCGTCCTGTCAGCATGACGACCTTGGCGTTCGGGACCAGTGCCTTGATGGCCTCGGTCGCTTCGGCGCCGTCCCCGTCAGGCAACTCGAAATCCATGAGGACAACGTCGGGCTCATAGGCGACGGCCGCTTTCTCGGCCTCGCGCGACGTCCCGACGCAGCCAACGACGCAGATGGTCGACTGCGCGCGCAGCAGTGGCATGAGCCTCTGCACGAACGACTCGTGGTCGTCGACGACGAGAACGCGAACGCGCGGCGCATCGTCTCGATCCGGATAGGCCGACCGGATGGCTGCGATCTCATCGCCCAAGCCGACGAACGCATCGAGCAGACGGGCCTCGAACTGGCGGCCACGCAGTTCTGTCATCGTCGCGATGGCATCGTCGACCGAGATGCTCGGAGGGTACGCCCGGCTGCTGGTGAGGGCGTCGAAGGCATCGGCGACACCCGCGATGCGCGCCTCCAGAGGGGGCTCTTCGCCTTGCAGCCCTCGTGGGTAGCCGCCGCCGTCCCACCATTCGTGGTGACCGAGTGCGATTCGGGCCGCGATCTGCAAGAGGTCGGACGCCGTGCCCGAGAGCAACTGGTATCCAATCTGGGCGTGACGTTGCATTGCGACGTTTTCCTCGGGAGACAGTGGTGCCGGTTTCAACAAGATGGTGTCGGGAACGCCGATTTTCCCGACATCGTGCAGAGCACTGGCGAGCCGAAACTCATCAGGTGCAAGGTCGCGGTAGCCGACCACTTCTGCCAACATCGCCGCGTAGCGGCTCATGCGCTGGATGTGCACGGCCGACTCGGCAGCGCGCGGTGATACGGCTCGTGAAAGCCGCTCAATGATGTCCGACTCGTCGGTGCTCGACCGACCGGACGCGACCGTTTCGATATCGGCGATGACGCCGTGAAGTGTCTTGAGTCGGGCGACGGTCTGCTCGAGACCGTCGATCTGGCTGCGCTGTGAAGTCTCGAGTTCACGGCGGCGCAACGCGCCTGCCAGCGTGATGAGGATCTCGTTCGCTGAGAACGGTTTGATCAGATAGCCGTACGCGCCCATCTCGAGAGCCAACGCTGCGGTCGGTGGATCGTCGACACCTGTCGTCATCACGATGGCCGCATCGGAGAAGTCGGCGACGACGGTCCCAACGAGATCGAGCCCGGATTCGCCTGGCATCCGAAGGTCGCAGAGCACGGCCGCGATGTCGTCCTCGCGGTTCAATCGGTCCCGAGCTTCGGCGCCGTTGCCCGCGACGCGGCATTCGTAGCCTGCGTTCGTGAGGATGCGTCCCATACTCCGCGAGAACGTGGCGTCGTCATCAACGATCAAGACCTTGATGGGCACGACGTTGGTCGGTGGATCCGCTCCGGGTCCTCGCATCGGCAACTCCGCTATCCGGTGTCGAGGACGTCGCGCACTTTTCGCAGCAGATCCTCGGACGCGAAGGGCTTCGAGATCAGGTTCGTGCCTTGTCCCGACGCGGCTCGGAAATCGATCACGTCGGAGGTGTACCCGCTCATATACAAGACCTTGGCGTGCAGGTTCGTTCGGTTGAGGTCGGCGGCGAGATCCTTACCTGACCGGCCCGGCATGACGACGTCAGTCAGGAGCAGGTCGATGACGCCCACATGCGCGACGGCGATGCGAAGCGCCTCCTCCGCACTGGACGCGACCAGCATGCCGTAGCCGGCGCGGGAGAGGATGCGGCGTGTCGGTTCACGCACGATCTCTTCGTCCTCGACCAACAGGATCGTCTCCCCGCGCGAAGCGAGCGGTCTGCGGTGCGGCACCGCCGGAGCCACAGTGGAGATTTCGGGCGTCGCCGGAAAGAGGACCTCGACACATGTCCCGCGTTCCGGTTGCGAGAAGAGAGACACCGTCCCGCCGGCACGAGTCACGATGCCATACACGGTCGCCAGGCCCAACCCGGTGCCCTCACCCTTTGTCTTCGTCGTGAAGAACGGTTCGAAGGCTCGGGCCGCGACTTCTTGGGGCATCCCGCGTCCGGTGTCCGAGACGGCGAGTTGAACGTAGGAGCCGCGGCCGATACGGGAAGGAGGGGCCTGATCGTCGTCGGCTTCGTAGCTTGTGGTCTCGATTCGCAATCTGCCGCCTTCGGGCATCGCGTCTTTTGCGTTGACAACAAGGTTCATGAGGATCTGCTCGATCTGTCCGACATTCGCATTCGTCTTGGGAAGATCCACTCCGAGTTCCAATTCGAGGTCGATAGTCTCGCCGATAGTTCGACGCAGCAGGTTTTCCATGTCGATCACGACGCCATTGAGGTCCAAGACCTCCATGTTGATTACCTCGCTGTGACTGAAGATCAACAGCTGCTGGGTCAGGCGCGCGGCTCGAGTGGTCACGTTGATGATCTCGGCAACGTCTTCGCCGAGCGTGACGGCGGTTTTGTCTCCAGCGAGTCCTCGTCGGCTCGTGAGCTCGGCCAGGCCGTCCGAAACGAGAGCGGAATAGTTCAGGATGCCGGCCAACAGATTGTTGAAATCATGGGCGATCCCGGCGGCGAGTTGTCCGACGCTCTCCAACCGCTCGACCTGGTTGAGTCGTTCGTGCAGGTCGCGAAAGTCGGCCTCCGCGCGTTTGCGTTCTGTGATTTCTCGCGTGACCGTGGACGCGCCGACGATCGCGCCCGCCTTGTTACGGATCGGCGAGATCGACACCGAAACGTCGAAGACGGCGCCGTTCTTGCGGAGCCGCTCGGTCTCGTAGTGCTCCACGCGTTCCCCGAGCGCCAGGCGCTTCAAGATCGCAGGCAACTCCTCGGACCGCTCCGAAGGAATAAGGACCGACACGTTACGTCCGACAACTTCCGCCGCGGCGTAGCCGTACATTCGCTCCGCGCCCGGGTTCCAGCTCGTGATCACACCGTTGAGCGTCTTACCGATCATCGCGTCGGTGGAAGACTCGACAATCGCGGCCAAGCGCGACGCGGACTCCAGCTCGTCGTGTGCCCGTAACGCGCGAGCGTGGATCTTGCGCGTCACCGAACAAGTCTCGAGGAAGTCATTGACAGCTCCCTGACGGCAACAGCATGAGCGCAGTTGCGCTACCGGGGTCCGGAGCAACGCTCCCGGACAGTGCCGCGGAGGGCGGCAGAGTCCAGCACAGCATGGGTACCAACGCCGTGTCCGACGCCACGGTACACCCCATACTCGACGGCAGGAACGATCGAGAGAGGCCGAGGATGACCAGAGTCAACCCATGCGGTAGCGACGGCCGCCTTCCGCCTTCCGGTGCGCGGGTGGGTGTCTGGTCCAGCCGCAGCTGTTCGGGTTGTCGACCCGGTGGGTCATGCTGTGACCCGCGTCGCCACGGTCGTTCGACCGATGTGTTCTACCGGCCGGCATCGCGCTGGCCGCAAGGAGGTCACGGGCGATGCGCGGATACGTGGCGAAACAACGTCACCGCTTTTACGCGGTCACCTATGAAGGGATCGGTCCGATAACCGGCCGAGACTGTTCGGGTTATGAGGTTCGTGACGTCGAGTCCCGTCTACTCCCGTGCGTTCTCGAACCGGACGGCAGAATTCACGGTTCGACGCGCGATGCCAAACGACACACCACGCTGCGTGTCGCACGTCATGGGAAGGGGGCTTTGTAAAAGGCCTGTCGCGTCCGGTGCGGATGTACCGCGGCCGCACGCCGAGATCACCAGCGCCGAGAAAGACCAGGGCTCCGACAGAGCGCAGCCGTTTCATTCGCCCGCCAGTTTCGGGAAGCTGCCTAGCGCTTCCGCGAAGCGAGCTTCGACGATTGGTCGCTCCCCCCCATTGGGGATGATCCAGAACTCTCCGGCGAGGATCGCCGCCAACGTACGTTCGGCAACGTGAGCCGGAGTAGCGCCGCTCCCGGGCGCGGTACACATGCTCTTGATCGCCAAGCGCATAGCTTCCGCGTCATCGGTGCGCCGCTCGGTGCCAAGCGCCGGCGGTCGTCCCCGTTCTGACTCCATCACACGCGTATCGGTCGTGCTCGGGCAGAGCACGCTCACACCGATCGGCAATCCGTATGCGGCGCATTCCTGACGAAGCGTCTCCGAGATCGACACGACCGCGGTCTTTGTTGCCGCGTACGGCCCGATGAACGGTACGCCGCTCATCAGTCCGCCCATCGATGCCGTGTTGACGATGTGCGAAGGAGTCTGCTGACCGCGCAGGATCGGCAAGAAGCTCATCAACCCGTGAACGACTCCCCACACGTTGACGTTGAACACCCAACGCCAATCATCGAGCGTCTGATCCTGGATCAAGTTGAACGTGGAGACGCCGGCGTTGTTGCACAACACGTCGACGCGCCCGAAACGATCGAGCGTCGCTTTCGCCAATCCGTCGACGGATGCCGGATCGGATACGTCAACGATCACGGCCAGCGCGTCGGCGCCGTTGCCGCGCAGACCTTCACCGACAGCTTCGGCTTCGCGACCGTCGAGATCGGCGAGCACGACCGCGGAGCCTGCGGCCGCGAACGTCTCCGCCAGCGCGCGACCGATACCGCTCGCGGCGCCGGTCACCACCGCGACTCTCCCGGCACCGATCATGTGCCCACCACCGACCATGTGATTACACTGTAATCACATCGCGACAACCTCCGTCGCGGACCTTCCGGCGACCACCCTTCGACATACGGGACGCACCGATGGCGTGGGACTTCGAGACCGACGACGAATTCGCCCAGCAACTCGTATGGATGCGCGAGTTCATCGACACGCAGCTCATCCCGCTCGAACCGATCTACGACCGACTCCCCCGCGACGAATGGCGGGTGGTGGAAGCCCACCTCCAGAACCAGGTCAAGGAGCGTGGCCTCTGGGGTGTGTTTCTCGATCCAAAACTCGGCGGCGCTGGATTTGGGCAACTCAAGTTGGCGTTGATGTCGGAGGTCATCGGCCGCTGCATGATGTCGATGGGGATCTTCGGCGTTCAGGCCCCCGACAGCGGCAACATGGAACTGCTCGCCCACGGTGCGACCGACGAGCAGAAGGAGCGGTGGCTCTGGCCGAATCTGCGCGGCGAGATCTCCAGCGCGTTCGCGTTGACCGAACCGTTCTTCGCGGGCGCCGACCCGACCGCGATCGGCACGACCGCGGTCATGGACGGCGACGAGTGGGTTATCAACGGACACAAGTGGTTCATCACCAACGCGTCGGTGGCCGACATCCTGTTGGTCTTCGCGGAGACCAGCCCCGAAGGTCGTCCGCACCGACACGCGTCAGTGTTCGTCGTGCCGACCGACACGCCGGGCCTCGACATCGTGCGCGACATCGCCACGATGGCGCACCCCGATGTGGAGTTCGGGCGGCTCGGCAATCACGCCGAGCTCGTGTTCCGCGATTGTCGCGTACCGGCCGACCATCTGATCGGACAACCGGGCGACGGGTTCGTGCTCGCCCAACAGCGGCTCGGCGGTGGACGCATCCATCACGCGATGCGCTGGCTCGGGCAAGCCCAACGTTCACTCGACATCATGTGTGAGCGGGCGGTCTCCCGAACATCGCACGGGAAGGTGTTGGGCGCCCATCAGATGGTGCAGGACTACGTGGCGCTGTCGCACATGGAGATCCAGGCGGCACGACTCCTCACGTTCAACACCGCGTGGAAGGTCGACAAGTTCGGCGCCGCGGCCGTAAGAGCCGATCTGGGAATGATCAAGGCGCACGTGTCGAAGGTCGTACTCGCCGTGCTCGACCGCACCATTCAGGTCTGCGGCGCGCTCGGTTACTCGAGCGACCTGCCTGTGGAGTCGTGGTACCGCAACACTCGTTTCGGTCCGATCGGCGACGGCCCCGACGAGCTGCACAAGTCGGTACTCGCCCGCACGTTGCTGAAAAGCTACAAACCAGTCGATGGTTGGCCGAGCGAGCACATCCCGAGTCGGGTTCCGGCGGCCGAAGCGAAGTGGGCGGAGTTGCGGGACCGAGCCGGCGTTGAGGAGTCCCGGACCTGACCGATGCACATCGAGCCGCTGCAACGATTCTTAGACGAGGCGTTCGGGACAACCGCAGCGCTGACCGTGACGCCGGTGGTCGGCGGGGGTTCGTGCGAGGCGTTCGCGATCGATCGGGGCGATGACCAGTGGATC
>Ga0182024_10015144_pt1 | contig 14816 bp, 12 predicted proteins | sample P32metaG_FD_120480 | JGI IMG/M metagenome (GOLD analysis project Ga0182024, IMG submission 120480) | Permafrost microbial communities from Stordalen Mire, Sweden - P3-2 metaG (Illumina Assembly) | ecosystem: Environmental > Terrestrial > Soil > Wetlands > Permafrost | place: Sweden: Stordalen... | reverse complement strand
GACCGGGGCGGCCGGGTGCTGTACGTCGGGAAGGCCACCAATCTCCGCGCCCGGGTGCGGTCCTATTTCTCCACCGAAGATCGGCGCAAGGTGCCACAGCTGCTGCGCGAGACCGCCCACATCGAACACCGCGTCTGTCGTGGCCCGTTCGAGGCCGCCGTACGCGAGTTGCGTCTCATCCAGCAGCTGGAGCCGCGTTTCAATCGCGAGTCGAAGTCGTGGCGCCGTTACTCGTATCTGAAACTCACCGACGAACGGTTCCCGCGGCTCGTCGTCAGCCGTGTCGCACGCGCCGACGGTGCGTCATACCTCGGTCCGTTCCGTTCGAGTTCGGCGGCACATCGCGCACGCGAGGCCATCGAGGATGCGGTCCCGATCCGACGCTGCGGCGCGAAGATCGGCCGCAAGGCGGTGTTGGAATGCGGGCCGCCGTGCGTGCCCGCCCAGCTGGGAGTGTCGTCGTGTCCGTGCCGGGCGCAGATCGGCGACGAGTCCTACGCCGCGTTGGCTGACGTCGTTCGCCGCGGACTGCGAGACGATCCCGCGGCGTTGTGCGTGCCGCTCGAAGCGCGCATGCGGCGCCTGGCCGACGTTGAACGGTACGAAGAAGCAGCCGCGACCAGGGAACGGCTCGCGACCCTCACGCAGGCGCTCCAACGTCAGCGCGCGATGGATGCGTTACGAGCCGCGCAGCGGCTGGTCATCGACAGCGACGAAGGTCAGCTCGTACTGGCGTACGGTCGTGTCGTCCTCGACGATCTCGACGCCGCGGCCGTCGAAGCGCCCGATCTCGGTGTCCCGCCGGTGCGGGCCGAAGCCGACGAGCTCATGCTCGTGAGCCGTTGGCTCCACCAGGCCCGCCACGTGCGCTGTCACGACGCGGTCGGTGTCGCCGCGACGCGCCTGCCGGCGCTGCCAAGCTACGCGCCGTTGCGCGACGCCTGACGGGCCGGACGGTGCTCGCCCGGATCGGCGTCGGCGCTCACGAGCCCACGACGTCGATTCGCACGCACGCGCGCGACGCCGTAGATGCTGCCCTGCACGATCCCCGCCGCCGCGAGCGCAACGAACGGCAACAGCCGCACGATCGGCCAGAACCGGCTCCAACCCTCAGCCAACGCCACGTCGGTGACCTCATTGGAGGTGAGCAGCCCGACTGTCCTCGCGAGTGCGAACACGATCACGAACGCGACCGGGACCGCGACGAACCAGAACAGCAGCCGGATCGAGCGGGGCGGGGTCAGATCACTGACGCCACCGTCGCCGGCCCGCACAGACGGCGGCGGCCCAGCGGTCGCAACCGCAGGGGGCGGGAGGGGCGGTGCGAGCGGCTCGACACCCGCGATGGGCGGAACCGACAGGGTCGAGAATGCTTGCGTCGCATGCGGATCCATCGTCCGCGCCGGTGGTGACGCAACCGGCCACGGAAGATCGTCGACCGGGGGCGGCGGCACCGACGGCAGCCGCATCTCGGCCGCGGCATACGCGACGGCGGGCACTTTGAGTGTGCGTCCACAGCCGTTGCACGGGAACGCCGAACGGCTCCCGACGCCGTCGAGGGGATGCTTGGTCCCGCACTCGGGACACAACAAAACGGGCGCCACTCAAGCCTCCCCTTCTGCGGCGCGCGCGGCACCACTGACCCGCACGAGCGTTTCCAGCGCACGTTCGGCCGCGCCACTGTCGAGCGACGCCGACGCGGCTTCGACGCCGGCCGCCAGGTCCGACGCGACGCCCGCCACCACCACCGCGGCGGCCGCGTTCAACACGACGAGGTCGCGGTGCGGGCCCTTCTCGCCGGCGAGGACCGCGCGCAACATCCGGGCGTTCGTAGTCGCGTCGCCGCCGACAAGATCAGCCGGATCCGAACGGGCGATACCGAGATCGAGCGGGTCGATCGCATACGAGTGCAAGCGGCCGTCGGCGATCTCGTGCACCGTGCTCGTGGTGGTGGTCGTCAGCTCATCGAGGCCGTCGTCGCCCGAGAACACCATTGCACGTTCGGTTCCGAGCTCACGGAGCGCGCCGAGCATACGGGTCGCCATCGCGGCGTCGGACACGCCGACTGCCTGACGTCGGACTTGCGCCGGATTCGCGAGCGGGCCGAGGAAATTGAAGGTGGTCGGCACACCGATTTCCTTGCGGGCCGGACCGAGAAAACGCATCGCCGGGTTGTAGCGGGGCGCGAAACAAAAACCGATCCCGGCCTCGGCGACGCACTGGGCGACACCGGCTGGGCCGACGTCGATCGCGACGCCCAGTTCCTCGAGCACATCTGCCGATCCCGCCTGCGACGACGCGGCACGATTCCCATGCTTGACGACCCGCGCCCCCGCGCCCGCCGCGATCAGCGCAGCCATCGTCGACACGTTGATCGTGCCCGAACGGTCGCCGCCGGTCCCGCACGTATCGATCGCGCCGTCCGCGACGTCGACGGGCGTCCCGAACCGCCGCATCGTGCGCACCAGCGCGGCGAGCTCACCTTCGGTCTCACCTTTCGTGCGCAGCGCGACAATGAACGCTGCGGCCTGCACGTCGGAGACCCGACCTTCGAACAGCTCACCAAGCGCGGCGGCGACCGCGTCGGCCGACAGTTCGGTGCCGCGCGTCAACTGAGCCAAGATCGGCGTGAGGACGTCGTTCATGCGGACTTCAGTCCCACCAGATGTCATGGTCGAGCACACCGCGTGCGATCAACCCGAGCTGTACTTGCGAGGTGCCCTCGACGATCGTGAGTTGTTTCGCATCACGGTAGTAGAGCTCCGTCGGGTGATCCTTCATATATCCCGCCGCGCCCAGCATCTGCAGCGCTTCACCCGAAACCTTCACAGCAACTTCACTCGCGTAGTACTTCGCCATCGACAAGAACGGCACGTACTCCTTGGTGTACTTGCCTTCGTCGGCCATCGCCGCCGCACGGTAGGTCAACAGGCGGGCAGCTTCGATCTCGGTCGCGAGCTCGGCGATCTTCCACTGGATGCCCTGCATGTCGGCGATCGTCCGACCGAACGCCGCACGCTGCTTCACATACTCGACCGCGTACATCAACGCGCCCTCGGCGAGCCCGATCCCACGGGCGGCCACCACGGGCCGCATCGAATTCAGGCCGAGCATCGCGAGCCGGAACCCGCCGACCTCGCCCACCACGTTGGCCGCCGGAACCCGCACGTCGTCGAGGACGAGCTCGCCGGTGTCGACGCCACGTACACCCATCTTGTCGTCCGTGCGCCCGACCGACACTCCCGGCGATGCGCGGTCGACGATGAAGCACGAGATATCGGCATGCGAACGCGACTCGGCCGGGCCGGTCTTGGCGAACACGCAATACCAGTCGGCCTGCACGACTCCGGACATCCAACACTTCGTCCCGTTGAGCACCCAGTCATCGCCATCGGCGACAGCCTTGGTACGCATGCCGACCACGTCGCTGCCGGCCTGCGGTTCCGAAAGTCCGAAGCCTGCACGCATCTCCCCGGTCGCGACGCCGCGCACGTAATGCTGCTTTTGGTCTTCGCTTCCCGCGATCAGGACCGGGCCCGTCGGCAGGCGGGTGAGCAGCAGCATCAACGCGGCGGTATTGGAGTACTTGGCGACCTCTTCCATCGCGACGGTGAGACCGAGGATGCCGGCACCCGACCCGCCGTAGTCCTCGGGGATGACAAGACCGAGCAGTCCGGTGTCGCGGAACAGGTCGAAGAGATCCTGGGGATAGACGGCGGTGACGTCGATCTCACGAGCCCGGGGCGCCACTTTGCGCTGCGCCAGCTTACGGACTGTGGCCTGGAGCTCGGCGAGCTCCGGCGGGAGGTCGAACACCATCAACGGGCGAGCCTACTGGCCGATCGGACGACCTTCCGGACCAGGTCAAAGCCCCGGCAGAACCAAGGTATGGACCTTGTGCCCATAGATCCGGCGTCCCCGACGTGGGATCATGGGGATGGCGGGCGGCCAGGGAGACTTACGTGACAACGACGGGCGGGCCGGAGCATTTCCTCGCGGATCCGGCCATCGGTAACAGATCGGCAGATGATCCGGTCGTACACGCTCACGCCGAACGGCTCGACGGCGACGACATCCTCGTCCAGCCGGGAGCACCACGGCCGGGTTCGCGTCGCAGACGTCTCGCGGCCGCGGGCGCCGTTGCGGGCATCCTCCTCGTCGGCAGCATCGCCGTCGCGGTCGCGGACAACCATCACTCGCCGACCCACGCGTCGCATCTGCGCGCCGTTGCAACCCTGCATCGGCCGACCGCGCATCCGACGCCACCCAGAGCCGCCGTCAAACCCAAGATCACACACGCAAAGCCCGTCCTCCACACGCCGGTGACGACCGCCACGACGACATCGGGCAACGTCGCACCGCCGGCCTCGATTGCGACGCGTCCAGCGGCGGCACCGACGACGGCGGCGTCTGTCCCTCCGCCTGTGACCACGCCGCCGGTCGAGCCGGCATCGGTGCTCGAGTGGTCGGCGACGCCGCCTGAGCTCTCGGTCAGGGCCGGCGCACAGACGAGCGTGACCGTGACCGTCGTGAACCCGACCAACGGGACCGTCACGCTCGGGACACCGTTGTCGTGCCCGCCGACGATGCGCGGCCCACGCGGCATGGTGATCGGGAGCTTCGTCTGCGTACAAATAACCCAGGTGATACAGCCCCACACGAGGGTCGCGCAGCGTTACACCATCCACGCGACCGACACCGGGGAGACGAGTGGTAATGCCCTCACGCCAGGGACATACACCGTGACAGTGGAACATCTCTTCACCGTCAAGGTGAACGTCACGAGCAACTGACAGCGCAATCACGGACACTCGCGCGTGAGCGCGGCGCGCGGCCAGCTCGCTCGAAACGGACGTCAACGGCTCAGACGAAACGACGCGCTGCCCCCCGTCAGATCCCGACTCGTCCGGTCGCTTTACAGGTCGAACCGCTAAGGGACGGGCAGACGATCGAGTCCCGGTTCGACAACGCCAATCAGCGGCTCGCAGTCCTACCTCGATCAGCCGGCACGCCGGCGGAGCTGACGGACGAGACGACGACGCTCACGTGCCGTGTATCCGCCCCACACGCCGAGCTTCTCCCGACCGACGATCGCCTGCTCGAGGCAGGTCTCCCGGACCATGCACATCGAGCAGATCAACTTGGCCTCGTGGCCAGGATCCTCGTCGTCCTCCGGATAGAAGATCTCAGGGTCGACGCCCTTACAGCGGCCCACTTCCCGCCAGCTCGTGATCGTTCTGGATGCCATTGCCATGAGGCACACCCTCCCGTGTGGGCCGGCGCGTCGCCGCGTCCCGTGACAGCACAATCGGCCAGGGCGCAGGCCGAGTTGAGCCGTCGGTCAGGAAGCGCCCACTTGTGCACAAGCAGGCATGACCTGCGGGCAGCAGGCCACAATGGAGACGGTGGCGAGTCGGCCGGATGGCCGCGTCCGGGCCCGCAAGGGACCCGGCCGAGGAACGTCCGGACTCCACAGGGCAGGGTGCTGGGTAACACCCAGTCGGGGCGACCCGCAGGAAAGTGCCACAGAGAACAGACCGCCGATGGCGACCCCTCGGGGCCGTACAGGTAAGGGTGAAACGGTGCGGTAAGAGCGCACCAGCGCCGGGGGTGACCCCGGCGGCTCGACAAACCCCATCCGGAGCAAGGCCGAGCAGAGGGAATGGGCTGCCCGCCCGTCTGACCCTCGGGTAGGCCGCATGAGCGGACGGGTAACCGTCAGCCGAGAGGGATGGCCATCACCGGGGCAACCCGGAACAGAATCCGGCGTACAGGCCGACTCGCCACCATTAGCGGTCTGACCTGGGGAAATAGCGATCGGAGGCGCGCAGCGGACACAACGAGGACACATCAGGTTCAGCCGTCGGCGCGCGCGGCGGCCTCGGGGTCCGGTCCGAGCACGAGGTCGACTGCTTCTCGAGTGCGGTCGTCGGAGTCGGGCCAAAGGTGGGAGTACGTGTTCAGGGTCTCCACTGCGGAGGCGTGCCCGAGGCGGAGCTGCACCGTTTTGACGGACTCTCCGTGTCGGATCAGCAGCGACGCGTAGAAGTGGCGGAGCTGGTGGAAGCCGACACCCTCGGGCAGTCCAGCACGCTGCACGAGTGGCCGCCACATGTCAGAGAACCGGGTCCGGCGGATCGGGTTCCCGTCATCATTCGCGAACACGAATCCATCCGCGCCGGCGGGAAACCGCGCGAGATGCGCTGCCAGCGCGTCGACGACAACTTCTGGCAACGGGACGATGCGCCGCGACGCCTCGGTTTTGGGTGGCGCGAGTACCGGGCCACCGCCGGGCATGAGCAAGAGCTGACGATCGACTTTCACCGTGCCGCGCAGGAAGTCGATTCGGTCTACGGTGATTCCGAAGCACTCACCCTGACGTAGGCCGGTGCCGGCAGCAAACACGATGAGCGCTCCGTAGCGTTCCGGCGCTGCAGCGATCAGAGCTTCGACCTCTTCGACGGCAAGCGGCTCGACCTGCGCGTGCTCGACTTTCGGCAACTTGATACCGACGCACGGCGACGACGCGATCAGCCGATCGGCGACCGCGGCGCGAAAGATCGCCGAGACGTAGCGGAACACGACCTGCACGGTGCCGGCAGAAAGATCATCACTCCGAGCGCGGACCCACGCTTGCAATTCGCTCGGCCGAATGGACCCGAGTGCCCGGTCACCGAGCGTCGGATAGACGTGCCGGCGCAGATTCGTCTCTACCTGTGCTGCCGTCGAGGCGCGGTGCACCTGCATCTTGCGCCACTGCTCCGCGTAGACCCTGAGAGTCACGCGACCCGCCGCGGGATCGACATATGCGCCCGTGAGCTTCGCATGTTCCATCTCCACCAGGAACCGCTCGGCGTCGGACTTCCGAACGAAGCTCTTCGATCGCTGCCGACCGTCGGGGCTGCGATAACGCGCCTTCCAGCCGCTCGTGGTCCGGTCGATGCTTGACATTTTTCGACCCCTTCGTTGTTGAACGCAACCTCAGCGCAGAGCGTTGCGACGACTCCTCGATCAGCCAGTGGACGCTCCAAGCGAGGGACCACTTCGAACGGCGACCACTGACGGGAAGGATGGGTCGCCGAGCGACGAACCAGATGCTCCGCTCGGCCCTACAGAATGCCTCGCCCGTGGCGCGCAGTCACGATCGTTGCTCCTGGCGCTCGTCGAGCCAACGCTCAACCTCCTCGAGGCGGTAACGAACATGGCGGCCGACCCGGATCCCGCACGGCCCTTCCCGTCTGCTCCGCCAGCGATACACCGTCGCACGGGGAACCCCAAGGTACGACGCGAGCTCGTCCGGGCTCAACAACTGCCGCGCGGTTCCGGGCCCTGCGTCCAGCTTCGGCGTCTTTCGCGACCTCGGCGCGATCTCGTCGAGCCTCCTCCGCTCCTTGGGCACCCTTGACTCGATCAGCCGATCGCCGCGCGACTCCTCCATACCTCTGAGTAGCGCGCTGGACCCGCCGCACGCGACAAACAATCTCGAAAAATCGCACCGCACCTGCGCGGCCGTGACCTCGCCGACACCGGTCGCGGTCTTCTGACGCGCCCGCGCGTCCCTCGAGCCGCTCAAGGAGCGACGCCTTCGACACCTCGCGGCCACGTCGCTTCGGCGTCTTGACGCCGCCGGCTCACACCGCCGGACTCTGCGAGCCGCGAGTTCCCCGTCGTTCTCACATTGAATCTCAGAAGCGGAGGCACCCGCCGAAGTCGTCGTAGGCTTCGTGATGAGGCCTGGTTCGGATTCTGACCGTGCGAGTGTGCTTGCCGCGCTTCCCAGGACGGTAGGGATAATGCAGTTCGGTCCGATCGGTTTACTTCATCCCGGCGAGATGGGGGCCGCAGTCGGTGGTGTCCTTGCCGGCGAGCATCCGGTGTGGTGGGCATCAGCCGGCCGAAGCCCGGCGTCCGCCCGTCGTGCATCCGCGGCCGGGCTCACCGATGTCGGCTCGGTCGAAGCCATCCGAGATAGATGCGCGCTCATCATCTCCATCTGCCCCCCCGAGGCCGCACGTGATGTCGCGCGGCAGGTGTCAGGCTTTCAGGGCGTGTATCTCGATGCCAACGCCATCGCTCCGGCGACAGCTCGCGAGGTGGCCACGCTGGTCGAGGCAGGCGGCGGTACCTACTTGGACGGCGGAATCATCGGCGGCCCGCCCACCGTTGGCTCGCGCGGCACCCGCCTCTACCTATCGGGACCCGGTGGCCCGAAGATCTCCCAGCTCTTCTCCGGGACCGCAGTGGACGCCCGTGTGCTTTCAGATGACCCGACTGCAGCATCGGCACTCAAGATGTGCTTCGCCGCGTGGACCAAGGGGACGATCGCCCTCCTCCTCGACATTCGGGCCCTCGCTGAGACGCTCGGGGAAACGGACGCGCTCCTCGCCGAGTGGGAAGGTTCCCTGCCCGAACTAAAAGATCGCTCCCTGTCGGCAGCACAGCAGGCGGTCACCAAAGGGTGGCGTTGGCGGGCGGAGATGGAAGAGATCGCCAGGACGTTTCGTGACGCCGACCTTCCCGACGGCTTCCACCAAGCCGCCTCCGAGATCTACGGCGCCCTCATCCGTAACGAGGAGGCGCCAAGCGCGCCAGGCACGCTCGACGAGGTCATCAAGTCGCTGCGCCACGGACGGACCGGCGCAAGCGCGGATTGAGCAAACGGGATCGGGTTCAACACCAGCGGTGTAGTGACAGTCCGTCTGGACTGATCTGAGGCACGCACTCACCGAGTGTCCGCTATTGGCGCTTGAGGTTGGAGCCGCAGACGGCGAGGCGGTGAGATACTCCGCGCGTAATCGATCGGGTCTCGTAGCGGTGCTGCTCGGTTTAGTGGCCTGCGGTGCGCTGGCCGGATGTGGCCCGTCCAAGTCGGTTCATGCTGAGGCCACGCGCCGCAACACCTCGTCCACGTCGGCTTCCCAGACCGTTTGTTTGGCGGTGACGACGAACCCCAGCTCGTTGTTGATGGTGAGCATGGGCGCGTTAGAGAACGCGTTGTGCGTGCGGATACGGAACGACTCGGGTTTCTCGCCGACTATGCGGTCGATCATCGCCGCCTTGAGCCAGCGTCCCAGGCCGTGGCCGCGGTGATCGGGATGCACGCCGGTATTGCCTTGGTCGACATGACCAGGCCAGTCGTCGTAGAAGAACACTTGGGTGTAGCCGACGAGCCGTTGGGTGGCGCGTTCGCGGGCGAAGATCGTCCATCGTTCCCCAGGGGACTGCGCCTGCTCCTGCTCGCGTTGTGCCACCCAGTCGGCGTCCCTCACTTCGTCCTCGACGTCGAGGTCGTCGTGCGGCACGGCGTTCATCACCGCTTCGACCTCGGCGATCGCCGCGTACTGGTCGACCGGGTAGGCGCCGACGACCAGCCACAGGTCGTACTGGTCACGCACCTCGCTCCCAACGTCGAGCCACCGGCCAACCACGTCACAGTCGAGGGCGCGCAGGTCGAGGTCACTGCGACGGATGACCTGCTTATCCTCGCCCCCGACCCAGCATGCGAACAGCTCACCGGCCGCGACGAGGTCCCAGGAGAAGCCAGCGAGCACGCGCCGGTGCTCCACCTTCGCGCGCATGGCAACCGCGGCCATGAGCGAAGAGCCGATGCCTAGCCGGCGATACGGGGGCGCGACGCGCAGTTCGACGTTCCCGAGTTGCTGGTTGTCGACCAACGGCAGGCTCAGGGTCGCGACGCCCGCCACCTCGTTGCCGGCTTCCCCGCGCACGACCCACGTCACCCGCTTCGCGTTGGGACGCCGCTGTGTGGCGAGCCATAACGCGGGCTTCTCGGCCATGGCCGGCTCGTCGGGCGCGTACTCCGCCCACATGGTCTGTTCGAACGCGACAAGGGCGCGCCGGTCGACGTCCGTGAGCTGATCGACATCGACTTCCACGACTACGACGACGTGCATATCCCCTCCCGCCCCGAGTAATTGTGCTCGACGGCACACGCCGATCCGCCCACAACGTCGCCGTCTCCATCCGCACCGGAATCGGCAGGGGAACTACGACCCCAAGCTCTACGTCCGGTCGGTACAAGGCAGCCGCCCAGATCATCGACGGCCTCGCCCACACCGGCCAGCGGATCAACGACTGCATCCCTACCTGGACCAAGCGAGTTCATTGCTTGGACGCGCGCGGCGATGGTCGCGATCACGGCGATCAACTGTTCAACCGCTTGCCCAGGGAAGTCGTGGGCGTCAGGCACGAGCGTGCAGGAAATGCAGCCACGTTTCGCATCGCTCCGATAGGCGATACCCCAGGCCGGGAGTTTGTCGCCTCGTAGTGAGTAGGTCGAGGCCTCGCGATTGGGACGCAAGCTACGGAAAGGGGGCACGGCCTGCGTGGTGCGGGACGAAGAAGTTGTGGGATCGGGCTAAACCGTTTGTGGTCGCCGAGACTTATCTTTCTAGAGGTCGCCCGTGGAGAGTGTGGAGAGCTTCGACGAGTTCTTCGAATGTCACTACGGCGCGGTGTTGCGTCTGGTGCGGGTCATGGTTTCGGACCCGGATCGGGCAGAGGACGCGACGCAGGAGGCGTTCGTTCGTGCGTGTCAGCGGTGGGGCACGGTACGACGCATGGAACATCCCCTCGCGTGGATCTATGTCGTGGCCTTGAACGAGGAGCGCCGACGATGGCGACGAGCACGCGGCGACGACAATGGGCTGGTCGGTGATGTTTTCGTTCCCGATCACGCTTCAGCCGTCGTCGCTTCGGTTCGGCTGCGGGCTGGGCTCGCCACGCTGACACCACGTCAGCGGGCCGCGGTCCTGTTGCGCTACAGCGCGGATCTTTCCATTGCCGATATCGCATGTGCGCTCGGCTGTGCGGACGGGACCGTGAAGGCGACGTTGCATCAGGCGTTGGGTCGCCTGCGGGTCGAGTTGGAGGACGACGATGCGACTTGACGAGTTCCGGAACGCACTGGACGACGCGTTGGGATCAAGGCCACAGCCGTCCGACGCGGTTCGCCGGGCGATTCGTCGACGGGTGGGGCGGCGGCGTGTGCTGCGATGGTTGGTTGCCAGCACGGTGATCGTCGTAGTTGTCGGCGCAGCCGTCTTCGTTGCGGCGCGGCCCGGTCGGCGAGGACACGCGGTTGTGTCCGTCAGCCCCCACAACACCACAACACCCGAGACAAGCCGGCCAACTACTACACGCCCAGGTTGGCGACGTGTACCGAACCCTCCGTATCCCAACGCCCTGGCTGGGGTGCGTGTCGGCAACCAGGTCGTCGTGGCGTTCTCGCTCCCGGAGGGTTTGCGTTTCGCTTTGTTTGATCCGGTCGGGCAACGCTGGGACAAGCTGCCAACGCCGCCGCTCAACCTGAGCGCCCCTTTCACGGTGTCGCCAACGTTCGCGATCGACGGCAGTTCGATCATCGTGTGGGGACACGACCAGACGCAACCATCCGACACCTCCGCAGGGTCGATGCGAATCATGGAGTACGAACCCGCGACAACACGATGGCATGTGCTGCCAGCGTCTCCAATCCACATGCTGATCCAGGCGGCACCGATCTGGACCGGTAGCGAATTGATCGTGTGGGGCGGAACCGAAGTCAACGTCGTCGCGGAAGCTTTCAGTCCGACGCTCGGACAGTGGCATCGTCTCCCCAACGGGCCGCTGCATCCCCGCGAAGACCCGGTCGCGGTATGGACCGGCAGCGAGATGCTCGTCTGGGGCGGGTTCCCCTATCCATCCGACCCTGCCCAAGGGGCCGCGTTCAATCCACGCACGAACACATGGCGAGTCCTACCGCCTTCCGGGCTCAGTACACGCGAAGTCGCCGCGACCGTATGGACCGGACAACTCTTCGTCGTGTGGAGCGGATCAGCCGCTGCGGGAGGGGATCCCGGCGACGGAGCCGCCTACGACCCGACGACCAACAGATGGCATCCCATCGCTGCCGCGCCCATCGCAGGACGAGAACAAGCTGCGGTCACCTGGACCGGGCAAGACCTGTTCATCTGGGGCGGGATCAGCTTCAATCACGGCCGTCAAACCCTCAGTGACGGCGCGACCTACAAGCCGACAAGCAACCGATGGAGCGCTCTCCCTCGGTCGCCCCTCGTCAGCCGATGGGGCACAGTCACCGTCTGGACCGGAAACGAAGTACTCCTCGTCGACGGATACGGACCCTCACGACCCGGAGCGCCCAGTGAACCTGCGCTGACGAACGCCGCGGTCTACACGCCAACCCCGCGGAACAACCCGTAACCGGACGAGAACTCCTTGACGGACGACTTACGGTTGCGGTGATGGTTCGGCGCGTCGTTGTCGTTGGCGTCGTGAGCGTGCTCGCGTTGGCGTCTACCGTGCCGGCGGACGCCTCCGGTGGCACGCGTCGAGGGTCGTCGGTTGCGCGATCCGCCGCGACGACGGCGACCGTGTATTCGTTGGCGTTGGGGGACTCGGTCGGGATGTGGAACGGCGCCCGCTCGTACCCGGATCTCATCGTGAGTCACTATCAGGCAAGCGTCCCGCACCTGACCCTGGTGGACATGGCCTGTTCCGGCGAGACGACCTCGTCGATGATCTCGCATTCGTTGTGCGCTCCCGGCGGTTCCCAGTACCGCAATGCGTTGTCGTTTCTGCGCGCACATGCCGGGAAGGTCGCGCTCGTCACGATCGACATCGGCGGCAACGACGTCGTCGACTGCATCTTCGCCGCGAACCCGACACCCTGTTTCGTGAACGGCCTCAAGACCATGCAGAAGAACCTCGCCACGATCGTCACTGGCCTACGGACCGCGACCCACTCCGACGTACCGATCATCGGCATGAACTACTACGACCCGCTCCTCGGCGACTGGCTCGCTGGACCCGGACCCACCCGAACCCTCACCACTCAGGCCATCACCGGTGTCGCGACCCTCAACACGGACATGACCAACGTCTACGCCAAGGCCGCCATCCCGGTCGCCGACGTCGCCGCGGCATATCAATCGTCGGACATGACCCACTTCGTGTCATCGCGCTGGGGTCGGATACCGGTCGCGGTCGACCGAGCATGCGAATGGCTCGACATCACCTGCCGCCGCGGCGCACCCGAAGGCTTCGGCGACGATCCCAACAACACCGGCGCCACCGTCATCGCGGACGCGTTCGCCAAAACGATCGGCACCCTGCACGCCCCGGTCGCTGACCCGCAGATCGGAGGTGTCCTCACCTTCGGTCATGCCGCGAGCTACGGCACCCCGAATGGGAGCCGCTTGAGCGCTCCCGTGGTCGACATGGCCTCCACACCGGATGGCCGGGGGTACTGGCTGGTCGGCGCGGATGGCGGGGTGTTCAGTTTCGGCGACGCCGGTTTCTACGGCTCCGAGGGTGGCACCGGAGTTATGACCCCATTCGTTGGCATCGCGCCCACCAGAGATGGACACGGCTACTGGATCGCGGGCGACTTCGGCAACGTCTACAGCTTCGGTGACGCGCCCTCCGAGAACTCCATCGCCAGAAGCCTCAACGCTCCTGTCGTCGGCATCGCCGCCGACCCCAAGGCGGCGGGCTATTGGCTGGTCGGCGCGGATGGTGGGGTGTTCACCTTCGGTCACGCCGCTTTCCACGGATCGATGGGCAACGTGCATCTCAACGAGCCGATCGTCGGCATGGCCGCAACGCCTGACGGTCGTGGCTACTGGTTGGTGGCCGCCGATGGTGGGGTGTTCACCTTCGGTGATGCCGCGTTCTACGGATCGATGGGCAACGTGCATCTCAACGAGCCGATCGTCGGCATGGCCGCAACGCCTGACGGTCGTGGCTACTGGTTGGTGGCCGCGGATGGTGGGGTGTTCACCTTCGGTGATGCCGGATTCTACGGCTCGACAGGCAACCACCCACCGAACCCTCGAACGCCCGTGGTCGCCATCACCGCGGCGCGACACGGTGTTGGCTACTGGTTAGCGACGACCGCGAGGCTGCTGCCTCCGCCCACGCTCGTGCCGAGCGTGCTCGACCAATGCAATCAGCCCGGATCTGCTCCCTCGATAGAACCCACCACGATCGTGCTTGCTTGCGCGGACGCGAACGCGCTCCTCACGCACCTCTCATGGTCGACGTGGACCGCCACCGGGGCCGCAGCCACTGGCTTCTTCACCTTCAACCTCTGCCGACCGGATTGTGCGCAGGGAACGTTCATATCCGTACCGGCCCGTATCCAACTCAACTACCCGATCGAAACGAGCACGGGCCAAGAGTTCGCGACCGTCAGCTACAGCTACGCGAATCCAAATCCGCCCGGCAACATGCTGACCTTTACCGAGTTCCTAGAAACCAGCGCAGGCTGACCGGCCAAGCGTGAGTGAGGCGTGTGCCGCGAACGCCCGAACCGCTGAAGCCCCGCCAACTTGCATAACAGGTCACGCCACCGGGGGCGCCCACCGAAGCAGAGGGTCGCCGTCTGAACCGGCGCCGGGAGTACGGTATCTGGCGCTCGGGCGGATCTGGGTACAGGCCGAGTTCTTGCAGTCGCGCGGTGACGAGCTTCCTGACTGTTTGTAAGCGGCTTTAGGCCAGGTAGTGGAGCAGGACGTTCGCGCGAAAGTCCTGGTCAGCCGTACAGGCAGTGTCGGGGCGTCGGGCCCCGTACCGCTGATTCTGCCTCCGTAGTGGCACGGAAGTGGCACGGCCGACACTTTTTTCGCGCGTCTGGGGTTCCCAACGCGCCATTCAAAGAGTGCCGGCATCGTCGCCAACCTCGGAGGCACTCATGTACGAACACGCAGTCTCGATCCAACCAAAGCTGCACCCTGAACCGCGCCATGCGCGAGAAATCGCACGACGCGACCGATCTCATTCCAGGGGTGCGCGGT
>Ga0182024_10015143_pt1 | contig 14817 bp, 14 predicted proteins | sample P32metaG_FD_120480 | JGI IMG/M metagenome (GOLD analysis project Ga0182024, IMG submission 120480) | Permafrost microbial communities from Stordalen Mire, Sweden - P3-2 metaG (Illumina Assembly) | ecosystem: Environmental > Terrestrial > Soil > Wetlands > Permafrost | place: Sweden: Stordalen... | reverse complement strand
GATCTTTCCACCGCGCCGCTCGGACCGGCGCGTAGCGTCTCCAGCACCGCAAGCGCCTCGCGCATGACCCGGGCGCAGCGGGATCAGGCCCTCGCCAAATGAGCGAGGGGCCGCTCGACCGTAAGCTCCTGGATGGTGCGCCCTCTCGGCCGTAGCGATCACGAAATTCCGCGGTTTGCCCGTCGCGACGCTATTCCTCGACCTCCTCCGCCTCGCCCTCGATGACCAGCGCCGCCTTCGCCTGCAATTCGCGCAGCCTGGCCAATCGCTCGGCCGGGCTCATCAACGAGATCCTCTGCTCGAGGGTGCCCAAGTGCTTGACCTCCTTGCGCTCAAATCCGACCAGCAGCGCCCGCTCGCGGCGGCCTGTACGGCGGCGAAGATCGACCCGCCTGCCAATTTCCACGCGCTGAGGCATAGCTATGCCAGCCGGCTCGCCATGCGCGGAGTTCCGCTCGCCGTAGTCGCCGCACAACTCGGCCATGCGGACACCCGCATGGTCGAGAAGCACTACGGCCACCTGTCTCCAAACTACATCGCCGATACGGTGCGCGCCGCCTTCGGATCGCTTGGAATTGCCGTGGAGTCCAACATAACGCCGATCTCCGTAGCTCGGCAGCATCACATCATATGATACCACTCGGACTCGACGACGACAGCAACGTCGGAAACGATGAGAGATTCGCGATTCGGGACAAACGGGTAATATTGTACCACCTCGTGTGAAGAAAATTTCGCAAGCGTTTCAATCTTCTTCGAGCCTGCGCGGCCGATCTGATTGGACACCTCGGCTATAATTTCTCCGATCACCTTCGGAGCAATTCACATGCCAGATGAAAACTCAAAACTGACACCTCCCTCTTTCAAGGGAAGAACGCCATTTGAAATGGTAGTCGAAATCGTCGAATATTACAAAGGGTGGATTAATTGGAATAACCCCGTTGAAGTTATCCAAAAGCCGGTCCTCTCCGCCCTCGTTTTATTGCTAGAATTTGACTTGGACGGGCATGTTCCGGAGGTACTAAATTACCTCCAAGAGTGTACCGATGAGCCCAACATCGGAGAAGGTGATTATGTGAAAACCTATCAGCGCTACAGCGAGGTTCGGGCGAGAACCATGCGCGACCGAACCGAATTTATATTGGCACCTCTTGTCGAAAAAGAAGCGGTCCGTCAGGGGCAGCTGCGATATTACCACTCTCTATATACTCTCTGCTTAGTCGATTTTTTACTCACTCACAGACCTTGCTGTCGTCTCGTTCAGACGGCGTGGCTTATTCCGGCAATCGCAGCCGGATATCCGGCAATTCCAATGATTTCTTACGCGGCAGAGCAGCTTGCAGATTTCATCAATGATCCGGTCGAGCCCTTTCGGCTCGACTGCACCCCGGTGGGCAACAGTTGGCTTCATCGACTCGGAATTTACCTTTTGCACCAATGTCGCGCGCAATCCATCCCGCCCGATCCGTCCCTCATTCGCCTCATGTCATTGGTCTCACCTCCGCCGTCGGTTAGCGTCAAAAGCGGCAAGGCAACCCGCTACTCGGATTATCTCGCTGATCCGGAGGAGCCATATTATCTCCACGAGGCGCCGCCGGCTCAGGCGATCGGGATGGCGCTCGCCCTGGAACTCCTAGGGGAGTTCGATGCGAACCGGCAGGGCGAGCATTTTCGCCGAATAGAGCGAGCAGTAGGGTATTACGGTCATGGCCAACTGAACGGGCTACGCACATCAGTCAAGGCTATCCAACGCGCCTCCGGCCTCTCCTGGGCAGACGCAAAGATGGTCGTCTCCCGGCCGTTCTTTAGCCACTTGGTATTCCAGTATCAGTGTGGCTACCTCGCGGTCGAACCCTGCGCCGACTGCGATGCGCTCGCTCACGCGCTCGACGAGGAAGCCAATGCGTCGGGAGAGTCAGTGCGATCGTCGGGGTCTTCGTGGTGATTTAAGGTTGGAGACTCGGCAAGATACCGGCGCTCACCGATCTTCGCTCCATGCTGTCCTTGTGGAGTGAGTAGGATGCAACAGGATACGAATGGAAAGCTGGCGTACTCGATAGCAGAACTACCCGGCATCGTTTCGCTGGGACGGAGCCATATCTACGAGGAGATACGGGCGGGAAGGCTTCGGACGGTGAAGGCTGGGCGCCGAACGCTGGTCCTTGCCGAGGACTTGCGCGCGTGGCTCCTCTCGATGGCGGGGGCGGCGGATCGCTCCGCTCAGCCGCACCGACCAAAGACAGAGCGTTGTTGATGGTCATCGCCGAATGCCGCGCCACTTTGGCGACAAGCTCCCGCCGCCCCGGCGGAAACGTCGCTACAACACCCGCCGAATCAAGGCGATTTGGGCCTATACGGTGCAGGAGATTGCCGAGCTGCTCGGCATTCACAAGAACGCTGTGCTGCGCTGGCTCAAAGACGGGTTGCAGGCCGATCGGAGCCAGCGCCCGTTCCTGATCCGCGGTGATGCACTGGCCCGCTTTCTGAACGAGCGACAGAGCGGAAAGCGCCGGACGTGCGCACCGGACGAATTCTTCTGTTTCAAATGCAGGGCACCGCGCAAGGCGGCGCTCGGTATGGCCGACATTGTGATCGAAAGCCCAACACGCTTTCGGATAAAGGCGTTGTGCAACGTCTGCGATACCGTGATCAACAAGGTCCAGAGTGTCCGCGATCTGGCAAAAATCAAAACCCGCTTCGTTTTCCTGCAACTGACGGGAGAACACTTATTGGAGTGTGCCGCCCCCAGTGTGAGCAATGACTTGGAGAGGTGACGTGAAACCGGCCCGTAGCAACCCCAAGAACGACCGCGTCAAGCGCGATTATCTGGTCCACCTGAAAGAGGCACGGCAGCGGTCGGCGGCCACCGTGGATCAGGTACGGCACGCCATCGATCGGCTCGAACCCTATACCGGGTTCAAGGATTTTGCGACCTTCAACAAGGAGCAGGCGCTCGGCTTCAAGCGCGCGTTGCTGGCTTCAAAGGCGCAGCGCTCCGGCAAGCCGATCAGCACGGCGACGGCACACCATGTGTTGCAGGCGATCAAGGAATTTCTGGCGTGGCTGCACGGTCGGCCCGGCTATCGCCGCCGGATCGACCCGACCCACATTGCCTATCTGAACCTGACGACCAAGGACGAGCGCATCGCCCGCGTCACATTGCCAAAATCCTATGCCTCGCTCGAACAATACCGGGCGACGCTGTTCGCTATGCCGGCCGGCACCGATGTCGAGCGGCGCGATCAGGCCGTGATGGCGCTACTCCTGCTTACGGGCATGCGGGACGCCGCCGCAGTCAGCCTCAAGCTCAAGCACATCTCCATCGAGCGACGGCACGTTTTTCAAGACCCGCGCGAGGTGAACACGAAATTCAGCAAGGCCATCGAGACGTTCTTTTTTCCGGTGGGGGAGGATGTCGTCGCGATCGTCAACGACTGGGTGCGGTATCTGACGGCGGAAAAGCTATTCAGCCCCAACGATCCGCTTTTTCCGAAGACGCTTGTCCGCCCGGACGGACAGCGCGCTTTCGCGGTCCAGGGTTTGAGCCGAGAGCATTGGGCCGATGCGGCCCCGGTGCGAGCCATTTTCAAGGCGGCGTTTGCGCGCGTCGAGTTGCCCTATTTCAAGCCGCATACAGTTCGGGACACGCTGACCCAGGTCGCCTACAAACACGGATTGAGCCCCGAGGGAGTGAAGGCGTGGAGCCAGAATCTGGGGCACTCGAACGTGCTGACCACGCTGCAAGGTTACGGTCATGTCTCGATCGAGAGACAGGCGGAAATCCTCGGCCAGTTACCCCGCTTCGGGGAAACACCTTCCAAATCCGACATGGCCACCGACATCGCCGCCAAGGTTGCGGAGATCATGAAACAGTATGGTGCATAGCGGTCTTTCGAAAGACTCGCGGAAGTCCTATGCGGGCATTCTGCAGCAAACGGTACTTGGGTCGGTCGAATGCGGCGCGTTCAGACTCGCATCATAGGTCTTTCAGAAATTCGGATGCGGGCGCGATACCGGTCACCAGTAGGCGGTCGCGGGCTCGGGTGCAGGCGACGTACAAGAGCTGCCGTTCCGTCTCGTAGATGTCATCGGGTTCGCCTTCGTCAGCCGCCTCGGCGATGCGGGCTTCCAGCGGGAGAATATCCTGATCGCAGGCCATCACCGCGACGGCGCGAAATTCCAGACCCTTCGCCAGATGCATCACGAAAACCGCGACCTTGGTCGGCAAGGCCGGATGCCTCCGAAGCAGCACGGGCCCGGCCGATCACCTCGGGCGAGCGCACAAACAAGCCAATTTCGGCGGGGTCGATGCCGTCGGCTACGGCGCTGCGGAGGAAACCTGCCACCCGCTCGATCTCCTCCGCGGCATCGGCCAGAACCGCGATTACCGGCGCCGGCCCGTCGAACACCGAGATCGTTCCGGCGCGTTCCTCTTCGTTGCCGTCCGGGTCGCGCATTGCACCCGGCAACAGGCGATCGGCGACGCTGCGGATCTGCCGCGAAGTGCGGTAGCAGACCTTCAAGGTCGACGAGCGCCCCCGGACTTCGAATGCCGAGGGCTTTCCATAAACACGACGCTCTGTCGCGCGACAGCGCGTCAGTGCCTCAAGTGCGGACGGCCCCTCTGGCGCAAGAGGGAAAATCGGTGGTGCCACCTTGTGCAGCGTGCAGCATCAGCACGGACTGTTGATCGACGGTCTTGACGGCGACAAAGCGCATTGTCGGCCGGGTCACCGCCTCGGCGATTCGCCTCGCTGCGCAGCCAAACCGCCGGTTCTCAGTGGCGAGTCGGCGTCTTTTCCCGAGCCAGGAATTCCCGGGAAAATACTGCCGTATCGTCGAGCGCGCGGTTGCCGTACTCGACCGAGGGCTCGATCTCGCTGCCTTCGTGCCACTCGTTCCACGAGGTGATCAGCACCCAGTCGGGTGCCGCGGCGATCGCCTCCCGCCACAGCGCGCGGTAGGTCTCGCCGCCCCACCGGTCGGTGACCGGACGCGGCGGCGGCCGCCCCTGGGTGCGGTCGTCAAAGCCGGGGATCACAGTCACAGTCGAGAATTTGCCCGGACCCGCCGCGGCGACCATCGTCGGGTCGGCGATGCGGCCCCAAGCGGGAATCTCGGGTGGGGTTTTGTGCTGCGTTTGGCCGGTAATGTTGTACGTGCTGGCCCCATCGAATACCGAAGCGAACTCACGATCCAAGGAATCGGCAACGACCAGCACACCGTGGGGATTGTCGTGGCGGACCTGGGCGATGACCACTTGCCAATCTGCAGGCGAGAGCGCGTGCAATGCCCGGCCGTAGACGAACAGGACCGGCTTATCGCCGACCCGGAGCCAGGCTTTGTCGGTGCCGTACTGCGCGAGCAGGTAGTCGAGATCGCCGATCGCGGCCTTGACCCGGCTCGCGGCGTCCTCGCCGGCAACTTTCTCGTAATATGTCGACACCGCGATCCCGTGCCGGCTGGCGACAGTTAGGAGCAGCGGCAGCCCCTGATCTTCGAAGCTCCGCTGCCCCCACCAGCTGGCGATAAAGCCGGTGATCCCGGCGGCGCGCGCCGCCGAAACCTGACGCTCGATCGTTGCCGGGTCGTGGCTGTCATAAGTGCCGAATGCCGGGAAATGCGCGGTGTTCTCGATGGTTTCATTCGCGGCGTCGACGCCCTTCCAATGCCGCCAACCGCCACTGGTCGCGGGATTACCCCACCAGCCATAGTAGAAGGTTAGCACCTCCCGCTGGCCCCGCTGAGCCATCGCCGGCAGGGTTCTGCCGGCAGCGAGGACCACGAGCAGCACGAGCGCCGCCACACGACAAAGGCTTGGCCTCATCAGAGGGAACGCACCATTCCGCATTCCGCGAGTGGTCGGAAAGCCGCCCCGCACACTTCGTCAGTTCGATGCGATTTCAGGGCGTTGACGACTGCAAGGAGCGGTGGATACAGACGACATTTGCTGCCCTTCTAGCGTTGTCGACCGGCGTCAAGCTGTCAGGATACAGCGCGATGTAACCGATCTCGTTGATCGCCCTAAAGAAATCCGCGTCGTCCTCAGCAGTGAACCAATCGAACCATTCCATGAAGAGCGTCGGCTTCAAGCTGTTCAGAAGCTGTGACCCCGATCGAATTATTTCCTTGTCATAGCCCTCACAGTCGATCTTGATAAAATTTATGGATTGCGGCTCGATCTCTCGGTTCAATCCCTTCAATAGCGTCTCCAGGGACGTGCCGCGCGCGACATACCTGATCTGCGCTTGTCTTTCCAATCTTGCACGCAGTTCCTCTGAAAAACTCAGATCAACGATGCCCCCATTGCAATTGGAGTTCCCGTGATCGGCGATTTCGACCGCTTCGACATCGTCCCGCGTAATGGCGGTCCGGAACATTCTGAAGTCGGCGATGTGCGAATTCAGCGTGAGGTTCATTTCGAGCACCTTAAACACCTCGGGATTGGGCTCGACCGCAACCACCATCCCGTGCCTATCCCTCTTCTTATCAAAGCTGAACAGGCCCATCGGAATCGCGGTATCTCCCGAGTGAGCGCCGATGTCAATACATGTGCTTCCCGGCTTGATAAAGCGGGGCCAGTTTACCGCGATCAATCCATCAATGATGGATTGCAGCGTCCGTGATCGTTCGCCCGGATGGTTCCATTCGCACCATACTGCCCGCACTTCACTACCGGTCCAAGGCCAACTAGGCACCGAATGGAGAGTTCGCACGGGGGCGACTTCGTAAACTCTTTCCTGGTGGAGATCTTTTTCGGGCGCATCCTTTTTGTTTAGCCCTCTCTGCACGGGGTGGAGAGAAGACCGTTCCGAAAACGCGCGAGCCCCTTCGCTGATCAACTGGTAATTCTCAGGCACGAACTTGTCATACCAATACGCATTCGTACCAGCCCGCAGCGCGGGATTTTCATGGGCGCGCAGCAGCATCCAAAAATACATCTCCCTCTTTTGTGCTCTTCTGGCTGGGTCGCGGAATTCCGTCAGATGATCGATACTTATGGATGACTTGGCTATTTCATGCAATTTAGAGCCCGCCGCCGGATATAGATCCTCGTGAACATAACCCTCCCATTTCACACTTGCGGCTGTCCGATACAAACGGCGGTGCCACTCCGTCGAGCGAACCTCTCTGTCGGAAGCGCCCGTCGGCGGATTTTTTAAATTGCTTATCTCAATAGTCGCCATAGCCGTCTTATCCACCGGACAATCGATCCGAATGCCATGGGCGTCGACGCCGGACATCAGCACCTCGTCGGCGTCCACCGCCAGGACCCACGGCGAGCCGGCGAATTCCGCGCAGAAATTTCGGGCAGACGCGTAGCCTTCGTCGACCAATTTGGCCCTGTTATCGCGAGTACGTCGACGACGGCGGTCTGATCAGCTATGGGGTCAATCTGCGTTGGTGCTTCCACCGCGCCGCCACATTCGTGCAAAAAATCTTGAGTGGCGCCGCCCCGGGTGACTTGCCAGTCGAGTTCCCAACAAAACTGGAAATGGTCATCAACCTAAAGACCGCCAGCGCGCTCGGATTGACCATTCCGCCATCGATCCTTGCCCGCGCCGACGAGGTGATCGAGTGAGCGTTCCCGGCGTGGCAAGTCGTACCTAACCTGTCGGGATCGATCGAAAGCTGATTGACGATTCAAATCAGCGGCTTGGCCGACATTCTGAACCGCGAATCCGCGCCGTCATGAATAAGAGCGGTTAGCTGCTTTGTCCCACCCGCGTCCGACAGCATCTTTGCCGTATATTTGCCGTACGGGGCGATTCCGGTGGCCAATAATTCTCTTAATCAATTGAAATTATTGGCGTCCCCAACCGGATTCGAACCGGTGTTGCCGCCGTGAAAGGGCGGTGTCCTGGGCCTCTAGACGATGGGGACGAGGCCGGCAGCGGCGCGATGGTCTAGCGGCAGGCGCTCCGGAAAGCAATCGTCGCGTCGCTCCTGTGGCCGCCGGCCGGATCATTGCGACAGGGGCCAGGCAAAGCTCAGCTCGTGCCCGTCGGGGTCGGTGAGGTGGAAGAAGCGTTCCCCCCACGCCGCGTCGCGCGGCGCGCTGTCGGGCTTGACGCCGGCGGCGACGAGCCTCGCGTGGAGCGCATCGACATCGGCGTGGTAGAATATGAGGCGGCCCCACCACGACCAGCGCCGTTCTTCCGGCTGCGCAATCAGGTTGAGAAAATTGCCGCCGGCGCGGAAACTGGTGAAGGCCGCGTCCTCGCCGCCGTGGACGATCGGCAACTCCAGGAGGCGGTAGAACCGCACGGCGCGCCGCATGTCGTGCGTCGCCAGGGTGATTGCGCTGATGCCTTTGATCATCGCCCCGCTCCTCGATCATCGCCGCTCCATCCTGCGCCATGCCCGCAGCTGATCCGACAAGTAAACGCCCGCTCGAGGGCCGGCGGATCGCAGTGCTCGAACATCGCGAGCTCGACCGGCTCGGCGGCATGCTCGAGGCGCAGGGCGCGCTGACGCTGCGCTGCCCGCTGGTCGCGATCGCCGATGCGCCCGACCCGGCGCCGGTGCTGGCGTGGCTGCGGCGCTTTATCGACGCCCCGGCCGACGATCTCGTGCTGATGACAGGGGAGGGGTTGCGGCGCCTCATCGGCTTTGCCGACCGGGCCGGGCTGGAAGCGGCCTTTCGCACCGCGCTCGGCCAGGTGCGCGCCATCACCCGCGGCCCCAAGCCGGCGCGTGCCTTGCGCGAGATCGGCCTCACCCCGGGGCTGCGCGCCGAGCGGGCGACCAGCGAGGGGGTCGTCGCCGCGCTGGCGCAGGGTGCGCTGCGCGGCCGGCGCGTCGCCCTCCAGCTCTATCCCGACGCGCCGACGACCATTGTCGATTTCCTCTGCAATGCCGGGGCGCTGCCCGACCCGGTTTGGCCCTATGTCTATCTGCCGGCGGCCGGCGGCGACGCGATCCGCGAGCTGATCGAGGAAATCGCCGCCGACAGGATCGACGCGGTCGCCTTCACCAGCGCCGCCCAGATCCCGCAGCTCTTCGCGCTGGCGCGCGCGGCCAAGGCGGAAGCACGGCTGCGCGAGGCGCTGTTGCGGACGCGGATCGCGGCGGTCGGCCCGGTGGTGGCCGGCGAACTCGAGCGGCACAGCCTTTCTGTCGCGATCATGCCGCGCGACAGCTTTTTCATGAAGCCGTTCGTCACCGCGATTGCCGCCGCCCTGTCAGACTGACCCGGCGGCCGACGAGCCAATTTGATTGCGGCGGCGATTTGCGGCGCTGTAGAATTTCCGCCAGCCAATGGCTCCGTTATGGGCCGGATCGCCAGGGAATTTTCGCGCATGACCACCGCCGCGGTCCGCCGCCTTGCCGTTCCCAGCCCGGATGAGCTGGTCGAGCGGGCGCGCGGCATGGTCCCCGAGATCCGCGCCCTCGCCGAGGAGACCGAGCGCAACCGCAAGATCCCGCCACACATCATCGCGAAGTTCCGCGAGGCCGAGCTGCTGCGGACCTGCCGGCCCAAGGAATTCGGCGGCTTCGAGTATGACGGCGAGACCGCGCTCCGGATCGCGCTGACGATCTCGGCGGCCTGCGCCTCGACCGGCTGGGCGGTCAACGGCGCGGTGTCCAACGGCCGCTCGATGAGCCATTTCCCGATCGAGACGCAACGCGAGCTGTGGGCCACCGACGAAGACCCGTTCAGCTGCGCCTGCTTTGCCCCGACCGGCACGGCGGCGCCGGTCGATGGCGGCTACATCCTCAACGGGCATTGGTCGTTTGCCAGCGGCTGCGACCATGCCAGCTGGGCCTATCTCGGCGCTTTCATCACCCCGCCCGAAGCTGAGCCGCCTTACGAGGGCGCCTTCTTCCTGTTGCCGATCGGCGATTGCGAGATCATCGACAATTGGTTCGTCAACGGCCTCGCCGGCACCGGCAGCAAGGACATTGCGGTCAAAGACGTATTCGTGCCCAGCCGCCGCATCCTGTTGTTTTCGGACGCGCGCGCCGGCACGACGCCGGGAGCGAAGTATCACCGGAACCCACTCTACAAGATGCCGCTGTTGATCCACGGCGCCTCGATGCTGGCCTCGACCGCGGTGGGAGCGGCGCGGGGCGCGCTCGATGCCTATCTGGAGATGACAGCGGGGCGCAAGACCCGCGGCGCGCTCGCCGGCGGGCAGTTGCCGATGGCCGAATTCGCCACCGTGCAGCTGCGCTATGCCGAGGCGGCCTCCTGCGTCGAGGCGGCCGAGCTGATCCTCCTCACCGACATGCGCGCCATGACGCAAAAACTCTATGCCGGCGAAGAGATCACGGTCGCCGACCGCATCCGCTGCCGGCGCAACCAGGCTTATGTGACGAAGCTTGCGGTGCAGGCGGTCGAGGCGCTCAATGCCTCTACCGGCGGCTATGGCCTCCTGCTCAGCAACCCGGTGCAGCGCGCCTGGCGCGACGCCAATGCCGTGGCGCGCCATGTCAGCCTCAACTGGGACGCGGTCGGCACCATGTATGGCCAGCACGCCTTCGGCCTCGAACCGAAGGGGCAGTACTAAGCTTGACCCGGGAGAAGAGAAAATAATGGAGATCAAAGGCGGCTGCCTCTGCGGCGCCGTGCGCTATGCCGCCGAAGCCGACCCGGCATTCGTGTGCGTCTGCCATTGCCGCGATTGCCAGAAGTTCACCGGCAGCGCGTTCGCGATCTTAGTCGGGGTGCCGCAGACCGCCCTCGAAATCCAGGGCGTAATGAAGACGTTCACCAGCCCCGCTGACAGCGGCAAGCCGATCGTGCGGCACTTCTGCCCGGAATGCGGCTCGTCCATCGCCGAAGAGCCATCCAACCAGCCGGGTCTGGTGATCGTCAATGCCGGTACGCTGGATGACCCGGCCTCGGTGACACCCGTGGCGGAAATCTATTGCGACCGCTCGCTGCCGTGGGTGCAACTGGGCGGCAACATGCAACGCTTTGCGAAAATGGATAATTGATGGCCGACTTCTATTATCGTTACCGGACTTGATCCGGTAATCTCGCAGCGCCGCGGCTCCTCGGCTCAAGCCGCGGGGTTGACGGCAGGAGAAGGAACAGAAAAATGGCGGAAATTCTTGGGCTCGGATGCACCCATTGGCCGACCTTGTGCCTGCCGAATGAGGGGCTGACCGGTGTGTTCAAGCGGGTGCTCGGCGCGCCCAATGTCGACCCGAAGGTCAAGGACCCGGCCAATTGGCCGGCCGAGCTGTTGGCCGAACTCGGCAACGACGACGGCCTCTCGGCGGCCAATCGCTGTGGCGAGCGGTTCGGCAACGATTTCCGCGCGATCCGCAAGGTCCTCGACGATTTCAACCCGGATTTCGTGCTGGTCTGGGGCGACGACCAGTATGAGAACTTCAAGGAAGACATCATCCCGCCGTTCTGCATCGCCGGCTACGATCCCGAATTCGACCTGAAGCCGTGGCATAATGGAAACGGCGGCAAGATCAACCGCTGGGACGAGCCGGGCGACTGGGCGATGCCATTGAAGGGCCACCGCGAGGCGGCGAAATACATCGCCACCGGCCTCATCGAGCGCGGCATCGACCTCGCCTACGCCTATAAGCCCCTGCACCACCCGATGGCGCACGCCTTCGCCAACACGTTTCTCTATCTCGATTGGGACCGGAAGGGCTTTCCCTATCCGGTGATTCCGTTCGCGATCAACTGCTACGGCAGCAATTTGATCCAGGCCAAGGGCGGCTTTGGCCATCTCTACGGACCGCCGCGGCCCGAAGGCGAGCTGGGCGATCCGCCGTCGCCGCATCCGTGGCGCTGCATGGATGTCGGCGCTGCGAGCGCCGAGGTGCTCGCGGCCTCGCCCTACCGGGTGGCGCTCGTTGCCTCGTCCTCCTGGTCGCACTGCTTCCTGTCGCCGAAGAACGGCTATCTGTGGCCCGATCACGAAGGCGACCGGATCCTCTTCGACGCGGCCAGCCGCGCCGATTACGCCACTTGGCGCAAGCGCTCCCTCGCTGAGATGGAATATTCCGGGCAGCACGAGATGCTGAACTGGATGGCGCTGATGGGCGCGATGGAGGCGCTCGATCGGAAGCCGCCGGTGATCCAGGATTACATGGAGACCTACATCCTCGCGTCGGACAAATGCTTCCTATCGTTTCCGGCGTAACCATCGCGATGGGTTTCGCGTTGCTCAACCCATCCTACAAGGCCAATGCGTAGGATGGGCTGAGCGCGGCGAAGCCCATCACCGGAGGCATGATGGACGGCGCGCCAACAGGAACGGGGATCGGACAGCCGGTCCGGCGCCGCGAAGACCTGCGGCTGCTGACCGGCAACGGGCGTTATAGCGACGATGTGAACCTGTCCGGCCAGGCCTATGCCGTGATGGTGCGCTCGCCGCACGCGCATGCGCTGATCCGCCGGATCGACGCCGCGGTGGCGCGGGCGACTCCTGGCGTTTTGGACGTGCTGACCGCCGAGGATGTGGCGGCCGACGGGCTGCAGCCGCTACCCAACATCGCCAACAGCCACCCAGCCGATATCAGCATCCAGAACAAGGACGGGTCGCCCGTATTCCGGCCGCTGCAGGCCGCGATCGTCGGGCCCGAGGTCTGCCATGTCGGCGAGATCGTCGCGGTTGTCGTCGCGGCGACGCTGCCAGAGGCAAAGGACGCGGCCGAACGGGTCGCGGTCGATTACGAGCCCCTGCCGGCAGTGACGCATGCGCTCCTCGCGGCCGAGCCCGGCGCGTCGCGGGCGCGTCAGGACAGCGCCAACATCATCCTCGACGGCGAGGTCGGCGACGAAGCCGCAACCGCTGCGGCCTTCGCCCGCGCCGGGCATGTCGTCAAGTTCGACACCTGGGTGCAGCGCGTCGCCGGGGTGCCGATGGAGCCGCGCGCCGCGATCGGCGAGTTCGATCGGGCGACCGGGCGCTACACCCTTCACGCCGGGGCAGGCGGCGCGGTCAGCCCACGGCGCGATCTCGCGATGGTGTTGGGCGTGCCGACCGAGCAGTGCCGCATGGTGATGCATGATATCGGCGGCAATTTCGGGACGCGCGGCGGCTTCAACCCGGAATTCGCGATCGTTGCGTGGGCGGCGCGGCGGGTCGGCCGGCCGGTCAAATGGACCGGTGACCGGAGCGAATATTTTCAGGCCGACCACCAGGCGCGTGATCTGGCGGTCTCGGCCGAACTCGCGCTCGATGCAGAGGGCAGCTTCCTCGCGATGCGCGGCTCGAACCTGGTAAACCAGGGCGCCTATGCGCTCGCCTTCGGCTCCCTCAACAAGGGCGTCGAGATCATGTCGAGCATCTACCACGTGCCGGCGGTGCATTTCCGCGCCCGCGCCGCCTTGACCAACACGGCGCCGACCCGGCCCTACCGCAGCTCGGGCCGACCCGAGGTCATGTTCGTCATGGAGCGCTTGATCGACCTCGCGGCGCGCCAGACCGGGATCGACCGCATCGAATTGCGCCGCCGTAACCTCATCCCGGAATCGGCGATGCCGTACACCAACCCGTTCGGCATGATCTACGACAGCGGCCATTACCACGAGGCAATGGAGCACGTGCTGGCGCTCGCGGATTGGGCGGGCTTCCCGGCGCGGCGCACGGAGGCGAAACGGCGCGGCAGATGCCGCGGGATCGGCGTCGCCAATTACGTCGACACGGCGACCGGGGCGCCGCGCGAGAAGGCCGAAGTTACGGTCTTGCCGGAGGGTGTGGTCGAGGTCGTGGTCGGCACGGTGTCGCAGGGGCAGGGGCACGAGACGAGCTTTGCGCAGCTGATCACCGAATGGCTCGGCGTGCCCATCGACAGCGTGCGCCTCGTCACCGGCGACACCGACCGCGTCTCGGTTGGCGGCGGGGCGCATTCCGGGCGCGCGCTCAGGCTCGGCAGCATCGTCATGCTGAACGCCTCGACCGAGATCATCGAGAAGGGGCTGAAGATCGCCAGCCACCTGCTGGAGGCCGCGCCGGCCGATCTCGAATTCACCGCCGGCGAGTACCGGGTGAAGGGGACCGACCGCGCGATCGGAATTTTCGCGGTGGCCCGCGCCGCCATCGAGCGCAGCGACCTGCCTGAGGAAATGCGCGGGAAGCTGCGCGCCGGAAGCGACGAGACCGTCAACCTCGCCGCCTTTCCCTATGGCTGCCATGTCTGCGAGGTCGAGGTCGATCCGGAGACCGGGGCGCTGGAAATCGTGCGCTATAGCGCGGTCGACGACGTCGGGCGCGCGGTCAACCCGATGATCGTGCACGGCCAGGTTCACGGCGGCATCGTGCAGGGTGTCGGGCAGGCGATGGGCGAACAGATCGTTTATGACCGGGAGGACGGCCAGCTCTTGTCCGGCTCGTTCATGGACTACACGATGCCGCGCGCCGACACGGTGCCGTTCTTCGCGTGCGAGCTCTCCGAGGTCCCGTCTCCGACCCATCCGCTCGGCATCCGCCCGGCCGGCGAGGGCGGCACCACCCCGGCGCTCGGCGTCGTCATCAACGCGATCGTCGACGCACTATCAGATTTCGGGGTCACCCACATCGAGATGCCGGCGAGCCCGGAACGCGTCTGGCGCGCGATCCACGAAAATGCCAAAGTGTCGCAGCAGCGGACCGAATAAGGGAGAAGACCATGGCACGCATCAAGCACATCGCGTTGACAACCAAGGAGCCGGCGAAAGTCGCCGAGTTCTACAAATCGGCCTTCGGCCTCAAGGAGCTGCGGCGCAGCCCCAACGGCGCCGTGTTTCTGACCGACGGCCATATCAACGTCGCGATTCTCAACACCAAGGGCGAGGATTCGCCCGACATGGGCGCGCACGGCCCGCACTTCACGGGCGTCCATCATTTCGGGTTCGAGGTC
>Ga0182024_10015142_pt1 | contig 14817 bp, 13 predicted proteins | sample P32metaG_FD_120480 | JGI IMG/M metagenome (GOLD analysis project Ga0182024, IMG submission 120480) | Permafrost microbial communities from Stordalen Mire, Sweden - P3-2 metaG (Illumina Assembly) | ecosystem: Environmental > Terrestrial > Soil > Wetlands > Permafrost | place: Sweden: Stordalen... | reverse complement strand
ATCGAGACGAGCAGGTCGTCGAGACCATTCGTACCATGTTCAAGTCGCGCGGTCGCGAGATGCCCGACAACAATCTGCTGCAAGCCGACGTGCCGCGGGGCGCAACGCTCATCAAGCAGACGCGCGGCACGGCACCGGGCCTCATCTGTCCAGTGGGACAAAAGGTGGTCTACGCCGTGCCCGGCGTGCCCTACGAGATGACGGACATGTTCGAGCGAGCCATTCTCCCGGACCTGGTTGCACGGGTGCGCGCGACCGGCACCACCTCGGTCATCTTGAGCCGCGTGCTGCGCACGTGGGGGGCGAGCGAGTCGGCGCTCGCCGAGTCGGTGAGTGAACGATTTGACGCGCTGGCTAACGACGGTCACGTAACGATTGCCTTCCTGGCGTCGGGCATCGAAGGCATCAAAGTGCGCGTGACGGCCCAGGGCGACGACGAAGAACGCGCGCTCGCGCTGCTCGATGACGAAGAGATGCGCGTGCGCGCGATGATCGTCAATCGATTTGGCGACATCATCTTTGGCGTGGACGACGAGACCATGGAAGACGCCGTCGCGGGTCGCTTACTGAATCGCGAACTGACGCTGGCCGTCGCCGAGTCCGTGACCGGCGGACTCATCGCCAGCCGACTCGTCAATGTCGTTGGTGCGTCCGCGTGGTTTCGCGGCGGCGTCGTGAGCTACGCCTCGGACGTCAAGTTTGACGTGCTGGGCGTGCCGCACGGACCAGTGGTGAGCGCGGCCGCGGCCGAAGCCATGGCGATAGGTGTGCGCACACTGCTGGGATCAGACGTGGGCGTAAGCGTCACCGGCGTCGCCGGGCCCGAAGAACAGGATGGACAACCGGCCGGCACCGTCTTCGTGGGCGTCGCCATTGGTGAGCGCGTCGATCACGTTGCGCTGCATTTGCCGGGTGACCGTCCCCGGGTTCGCGCGTACAGCGCCATCAGCGCACTCGATGCGCTGCGTCGGGCGCTTGATTCACTGGGCTGAACAGTTCTCGCTTAACGTCGAAGTGAACTAGCGGAGGTTGGAATGTCGGAACTGAAGATTCGTGTAGATCCTGAATCGATGGGTTTCGACCCGACTCGCCTCCAGCGCATCCAGACTCACTTTGACGCCTATGTGGCGGACGGCCGCCTGCCCGGTTGGCTCGCGACCGTGTCGCGCGGCGAGGAATTGGTGTGGGTGGGTAAGTCGGGATATCGCAATCGCGAAGAAAAACTCGATGTGACCGACGACACCATCTGGCGCATCTACTCAATGACCAAGCCAATTGTCTCAATTGCCGCGATGATGCTCTACGAAGACGGCGTGTTTGACCTCAATGATGAAGTGGGCCAATGGATTGAAGAGCTCCGCGAACCCCGCATCTTTGTTGGTGGTACTGCCGCTGATCCCGAGACGGAGCCGGCGTTGGGTCCAATCCGGATGTTTCACCTGTTGACCCAGACCAGTGGCCTCACGTATGAATTCCAGCGTCGCCACCACGTTGACCAGATGTATCGAGACATGGGTTACGAATTCGGCAAGTACAAGGATGCCGACCTAACCCAAGCGGTGCATGACTGGTGCGGCGCGCCGTTGGTGTTTGAACCCGGTACGCACTTCAATTACTCGGTCGCGACCGACGTGGTGGGTCGCCTTATCGAGATCTGGAGCGGTCAGACCCTCGACGTATTTCTTAAGGAACGAATCTTTGGTCCGCTCGGCATGCACGACACGGGTTTTTGGTGCCCGGAGGACAAGCAGGACCGTCTCGCGATGCTGTACTTGTATTTCCTGGGTGACGTGGGACCGTGGACCGATGTCGCGGAACACGCGAAGCACATGCCCAAGATGCTGTCGGGCGGAGGAGGTTTGGGCTCTACCGCGCACGACTATCAGCGCTTCATGTCCATGCTGCTGCGCGGGGGAGAACTGGATGGCGTGCGACTGGTGTCGAGCCGGACGTTGGAATTGATGACGCAGAATCACCTACCGGACGACGTGGACCTCCACGAGTTCGCGATTGACTCGTACGCCGATATTGATTTAGCGGGTATTGGCTTCGGACTCGGTTTTGCGGTCGTCACTGACTCCATCAAGAATCGCAGTCTGATCTCGGAGGGTTCGTTCTACTGGGGTGGGGCCGCCTCAACTCTGTTCTGGATAGACCCGGCCGAGGACTTGACGGTGGGGTTTTACACGCAGTTGGTACCTACGGGGACGTATCCCCTGCGACGCGAACTCCAGCAGCTGGTCTACCAAGCCCTCGCTGATTAATCCCCTATTTGTTGGGGAAAATACAGGTAAATTGGGTCTAGAAGACTCATGATGAAATGGGCTGGAAATCCAAGTTACGAACACTTGTTCGTAGTACCGTAAAAGTGGGTGGAGCCCGACCGATGTCACTGCAGGTACATAGTGTGCTCGAGTGACGAAGAACAAGGAGACAGTAATGGCAAACGACGATCGCGCCAAGGCCCTGGAGGCCGCACTCGGCCAGATTGAAAAGCAGTTCGGCAAGGGCTCGATCATGCGCATGGGTGAGAACCTGCACATGAATATCGAATCAATCCCTACCGGTGCGTTGGCCCTGGACATGGCGCTTGGTATTGGTGGCCTGCCGCGCGGTCGCATCGTCGAGCTCTACGGTCCCGAATCCTCGGGTAAGTCAACCCTGGCCATGCACGTGGTCGCCGAAGCGCAACGCAATGGTGGGACCTGCGCCTACATTGACGCGGAGCACGCGATGGACCCGGTCTACGCGCGCGCTATTGGTGTGAACGTTGACGACCTGCTCATCAGCCAGCCCGACACCGGGGAACAGGCCCTGGAAATCACCGACATGCTGATTCGCTCCGGTGCGCTCGACGTCGTCATCATTGACTCGGTCGCGGCCCTCACACCACGGGCCGAAATCGAGGGCGACATGGGTGACACCCACGTGGGACTCCAGGCACGACTCATGGGTCAGGCACTGCGCAAGTTGACCGGTGGGCTTTCCAAATCGAACACCCTGGCGGTCTTCATTAACCAGTTGCGTGAAAAGATCGGTGTGATCTACGGCTCGCCCGAAGTCACGCCCGGTGGCCGCGCGTTGAAGTTCTACGCCTCGGTCCGTCTCGACATCCGCCGCATCGAGTCCATCAAGGACGGCACGGAGATCGTGGGCAACCGCACCCGCGTCAAGGTCGTGAAGAATAAGTGCGCCTCCCCCTTTAAGCAGGCCGAGTTCGACATCATGTACGGACAGGGCATCAGCCGTGAGGGCTCGGTGCTCGACGTCGCCGTTGAGTTGGGCTTCGTGAAGAAAGCCGGCGCGTGGTTCACCTACGAAGGCGAGCAGATGGGTCAGGGTCGTGAGAACGTCAAGACGTTCCTACGTGAGAACCCGCAGATGATGGCCGAAATCGATGGGCGCGTACGCGAACGTATGGCGAACGAGCTGTTGCCCGACGCGGTGGGCGCCTCGAGTGAGATCGACATCGACGTGCCAATTTCGCTCGACTAGGACCAGTCAATACTTTTGAGCTGAACTGCTACAAGAGGGGTTCTTGACGACTTCACGGTTGCGCGTCGAGTGACGTAGCGTGTCGGCGTGAACCAACGTCTGCGCTTCCGTCACTATCTCGGGGCTCTCATTAGACGAGCCCGTCGCTATATGAACGAGGTAGCGACCGTCGGGCCCGGCGATCCGTACGCGCGCGAGTTCCACTACTTCGGCAAAGGGGCTGCGTTAATGGCGCCCCAGGGCGTGGTCTACAACGAGCGGTACCTGTCAATCGGCGACGGTACCTTGATCGGACCCAACGTGTGCCTGACCGCGGGCATCAGCGGTGAACAGGAGATGCTCGTTACACCGACCGTCACTATCGGCCAGAAGTGCATCATCGGCCGTGGTTCGCACATCATTGGCCACTGGTCAATCGTGCTGGGTGATGAGATCCAGACGGGACCCTACGTGTACATCACCGACGAGAATCATTCGTACGAGGACCCCGAGAAACCCATTGGTTGGCAGACACCGAGCGAAGTGGCAGTGCGCATTGGATCGGGAAGTTGGTTGGGTGCGAACGTGGTGATCCTGCCCGGTACGGTCCTGGGTCGCAATACCACCGTGGCTGCGGGAGCGGTCGTACGCGGTGAGTTTCCCGATCACGTGGTGCTCGGCGGCGTGCCCGCCAAAGTCTTGCGTCATTACAGCGTTGAGGGTGGCTGGCAGCCTGGCGCGGCGGAAAAGTAAGCCAAGTTGTTTTCTCCACTGCATGATTTAACGTGCACGTCACTCCCGAGGCCAAAGCGTCCTAACTAGACGCCGTACGCTCGTTGCGTGGAAAGAACTACCTATCTCGTGACCGTGGGCGGACCGGACCGCGTCGGGGTTGGCGCCGAACTCTTCGCGGCATTGAGCGTGTTGGCCGAACAGGGAGGCCACATCACTGACGTGGCCCAGATCACGATCCGCGGCGCCTTGGTGCTCTGTGCCGAACTCACCGTGGGCAGTGATGTCGGACCAGAAGTAATAAGGGCCGCGCTCGCGCAGCGAGACATCGTCGCCCGCGGGATCACGGCGACCGTGGAGACCGTGTTGCCGGTTGAATCGGGCGAAGGACGACGTCTGTTAGTGACGTTGCTCGCCCCCAACATCAGTGCCGGACAGTTGGAGAAAGTCTTTCGCGCGATCGCCGCGAGCCAATCGACGTGCGAACGGATTGTCCATCTCGCGAGCTATCCAGTTGACTGTTACGAACTGGTAGTGCTGGGTGCGGACCACGCGGCCCTGCGTGAAGGCGTAACCGCAGTCGCCAAACAGTGCGGTCTTGATCTCGCGGTGCAGCGCGCGGGTCTGCATCGACGGGCTAAGCACTTGGTCGTAATGGACGCTGACTCGACGCTGCTCCAAGACGAGGTGATCGACCTGCTCGGCGACGCGTGCGGCTGCGCGGACGAGGTGTCGGCGATCACCGAAGCGGCGATGAATGGTGAGATTGACTTCGCCGAGTCGCTTCGTCGGCGAGTCGCTCTGTTAGAAGGCATGCCCGCCAGCGTGCTTGACGACGTGCGGGCCAAGCTCCGTCTCACGCCGGGGGCGAAGACGCTGCTGCGCACGCTTCAGCGCCTCGGGTACGTGCCGGCCGTGGTCTCAGGCGGATTCGTTGAAGTGCTGGGTCCACTGATGGCCGAACTCGAGGTGCACTACTTGGAAGCCAATTGCCTGGAGATCGTGGACGGCAAGCTGACCGGGCGTCTGTGCGCTGAGGTCATTGACCGTGCCGGCAAGGCCCGGGCACTCGAGCGCTTCGCCCACGAGGTGGGCGTGCCCCTAGAACAGACGGTCGCGGTCGGTGACGGCGCCAACGACATTGATATGCTCTCGCTCGCGGGGCTGGGGATTGCCTTTAACGCCAAGCCCGCAGTCCAAGAACACGCCAACGTGGCCCTCTCCGTGCCCTACCTCGACGCCGTGCTCTACTTTTTGGGCATCAGTCGCGAAGAGATTGAGGACGAGTAGTTAGTAGGGAAAAATCCAGGGCAATCTGCCTGTCGTATAGGCGTTACCCGGTAGTAAGGTCACAAGTTGTACCACGAAAGGGGGCTCGTGAAGGTCGTAATCGACACCGAACTGTGTCAGGGTCACGGGCGATGCTTCACGATGGCGCCCGATCTCTTCACCTTTGACGATCTCGGCAGCGGCGTCGTCATTGGTGACGGCACGCTCAGCGACGAGACGATTGAACTCGCTCGTCTGGCCCAACTCAACTGCCCCGAGCACGCAATCTCGATTGAGGAGTGACGATGAGTATCAATCCACCCGTTCAAGACTTCGCGACCGACTGGGATCACGCCGATCCCGAGTGGGTGAAAGACCCGTATCCCATCTGGGAGGACCTGCGCGAACGTTGTCCCGTGGCGCACACGGAACGCTACGGCGGCGCGTGGTTCCCGGCGACGCACGAAGGGGTCTCGAAGATTGCCAACGACACCGAGAACTTCACCAGTCGCGCGGTCATCATCAACAACGGCCGTCCGGACGAAGAAGAAGTTCCGGCACCCATCGGTGGCGCGCCGCCGATCACGTCGGACCCGCCATTTCACCAGATTGCTCGCCGTCTTATCTTGCCGACCCTGGCTCCAGGTCCCATCAACGCGCTCGAGCCGCGGGTCCGTTCGCTGTGCGTTGACCTGCTCGACGAGGTGAAGGACCACGAAGTGGTCAACGGCGGTATGGATTACGCGCAGCACATTCCGCCCGCGGTGATCAGTCGCATGCTCGGGTTTCCCGAAGAGGACGAAGAACTATTCCGGAGTTTCGTGCACATGGTCGTTAACGCCATCGACCTACCAGTCGAACAGCGAATCGAGCAGTTCCAGCCCGTCATTGAATACTTCGAAATTCAGATTGAAGACCACCGGGTCAATCCCCGCGACGACATGACCAGCTACCTCCTGGACGTGGAGATCGGCGGCGAGAAGTTGGCGATCGAGCACGTGTTCGGCACGATGATATTGATCCTCATTGCCGGCATTGACACCACCTGGTCGGCAATTGGCGCGGCGCTGTGGCACCTGGCGAAGAGTCCAGACGACTTGGCGCGCCTCGTCAACGAGCCGGACCTGATGCCCATCGCGATTGAAGAGTTTCTGCGCTTCTACGCCCCCGTGACGATGGCTCGACTAGTCAATAAGGACATGGAGTACATGGGTTGTCCCATGAAGGAGTACGACTGGATCCTGCTCGGTTTCCCGGCGGCCAATCGCGACCCCAAGGTTTTCGAGGACGCCGACAAGTTCATCATCGATCGCTTGGAAAACCGCCACCTGGCGTTTGGACTGGGAATCCACCGCTGCGCCGGCTCCAACCTCGCGCGCATGGAACTGCGCGTGGCGATTGAAGAGTTCATTAAGCGCTACCCGCGCTTCGAGTTGGCGGACCCCGAAGCGGTGACGTGGGCACCCGGTCAAATACGCGGCCCGCGCAACCTGCCGATTCGGATATTGGCGTAGACGCTGCTACAGATTGAGGTTGGTGGGTCCACTGGCCCAAATGCCGGCCATCCACGCTTCGATGTCGGCAACGGTGCGCGGCAGGGCCGCCGATAGATTGCGCGAACCGTCGGCCGTGACCAGTACGTCGTCCTCGATTCGCACGCCAAGGCCGCGATACTCTTCGGGCACCGTGAGGTCGTTGGACTGGAAATAGATACCCGGCTCCACGGTGAGTACGTTTCCTGCTTCGAGGTCACCGTGGAATGTTTCGTCTCGGGCGTTCGCGCAGTCGTGCACGTCGATGCCTAACCAGTGGCTCGTTCCGTGCAGTGTGTAGCGCCGATATAACTGGCGATCCTTGCGTAGCGCTGACTCGGGCTCCTCATTCAAGATTCCCAATTCGTGCAGACCTTTTGCCAGTACTTCCATGGCGGCGTCGTGCGGCGCCATGAAGGCAACCCCGGGGCATACTGCTGCAATGCCTGCTTCTTGGGCGGCGAGTACTAATTCGTAAATTCGCTTCTGCGCCTCAGTGAAGGTGCCGTCGATGGGCATCGTACGTGTGACGTCGGCGGTGTAGAGGTTGTGGCACTCAACACCGGCGTCCAGCAAGAGTAGATCCCCGCGCCGTACCGCGCCGTCATTGCTCATCCAGTGCAAGATGGTGGCGTGCGCGCCACTCGCGGCGATGGTGCCATAACCCACGTCATTGCCTTCGACACGCGCGCGCAGATTGAAGATTCCCTCGATGACGCGTTCGCCGCGTCCTTCGGCTGACGGCAATGCCCGCACCACATCCGCGAACCCCTTGACGGTGTAGTCAATCGCCACCTGCAACTGAGATATCTCGAATTCATCCTTCACCAGGCGGTGCTCGCTCAACACTTCGACCAACTCGTGGTCTTCGTCGTGAGGCCCAATGAGTTCATCGACGATCTTGTCAAAACCACGTACCGTGAGAATTGGTGACGAACGCAATGAGGCCAAATCCTTTTCCAAGTGTTCCAACGGCGCAGTTTCAATGTCGTAATAACCAGCAGCTTCAGTGACACCCCGGCGAGCACCAACCCACAGTTCGCCATATTGCGAGTTCGTGAAGAATTCGTGTGTCTGACTGTCGCGGCGCTGGGCTATGTAGAGCGTCGAACGCGGTCCGCTGGCGCTCGGGGCGATGACCAAGACGGCGTCGGGCTCGAGGCAGCCGGTCAAATAGAAGAAGTCCGTGCCGGCGCGGAAACGGTAGTCGGTGTCATTGGCTCGCACCTTGAAGTTCCCCGTGGGTATGACGAGGGTCTTGCCAGCGAAGTGCTCACCCAACTTCGTGCGACGGCGTGCGCTGTAACTGACTGCCGGATGGACCTCAATGACGGGATCGGCCGCACCCCAATTACCCGTCATGTGATCAACGAGCAGTCGAGGAGATGGCGGGCGGTGGCGACCGGTCCATACCCAATGTTCGGAAACTGGGTTCTCGGCCGATACGTCGGGTTCAGTTATTTCAGAATTATTCTCGTTCACTACCGCTAACTTACCTGCTCATTTGCGCCAACGTATGCTCGGCGAATGGACATAGCAATGAGCCGTGACGGTGACGTCAGTCTCCTTACGTGGAACGAAGGCGAGAACCGGATAAATCTCGATTCGCTGGCTCGACTCCACGAGATTCTTGACGAACTCGATGCGATTGAAGGTCCGGTAGCGGTGGTTCTCACCGGTGTGGGAAAGTTCTTTTGCAATGGTCTCGACCTCGGCCGTTTCGAACCCTTCAGCGACGAGTACTACGCCACGCTCAAAGAGTTGCGCAGAACAATCGGTCGAATCCTGATCTTTCCCGCGTACACCGTGGCGGCAATCAACGGTCACGCATTTGCCGGGGGCGCCCTCGTGTCGTGCGCCTTTGACTACCGCGTCATGCGTGAGGACCGCGGCTACTGGTGCATGAATGAAGTGGAGGTAGGGCTGGCCGTCGACGCGAAACTTTGGCCAATACTTACCAATCGATTGCCGCGTGCGACGGCGGTGCACGCGGTCACCACCGCGCACCGCTTCAATGGACCCGAAGCACTAGCGCGAGGAATCGCTGACGAGATTGCCGCCGGCGATGAAGTGCTCGCTCGCGCAGTCGCCGTGGCGCAGGGTTACGCCTCAATTGAAAAGCGGGTGTTGCGGTATCAAAAGAAAGTTACTCATGGTGACGTTGCCAAGGACCTGGGATTTGACTTCTCGCCACCTCAAAGGGACTAAACGAATTCTCTTACAGAAATTGCACTGATTGATCGGCTTTAGCGACCGTCGTGTACCGCATCCAAAGAGTCTCGACAGATTCCTAGATGGTTACTAGACAAGAGCCTCTGTCAGGAGACCTTCGTTATTGTGCACAAAATCGATCGTGCGCAGCATCTCTTCTGCATGGCCTTCTCGATTAAGTCTTTTGAACGCGGCATCACCTTCACTAGCTCGGGAAATGATGCCGTTGCGACTGGCTTCAATCCGAGTGATGATCTGCGCTACGAAACCTTTTCTTTCGTCGAGTCCATACGAGTCGACAATTGTTCGCAGACGTTGTCGACTCACGTCAAGGGAACGCCATGCGAAACTCACCGAGGGCGGGTATAGAGGCACCCAATGCCACGCGAAGAATGCAAGATCCCACGAAGGTTCTCCAGGGCACACCACATCCCAGTCAATCAATCCCGCAATGTGGCCGTCTCTGAAGACGCAGTTATAGGGAGCAAAATCGTTGTGGCACACGATTTGGTTGGAAGCGAGCAATTCCGTGCCCAATCGGGACTCGACACTCACCGGGCGGAAATCGGCAACCTTCTGGTGATAGTCAACGAGGACCGACACCGCTTCAACAAGTAATTGACTCGACCACACCCATTGCGGCCACGGTGATGTCGTCAATGTTTCGCCGGGGATGAATGAAAGAATCTCACGTCCTAATTCGTCGATGCCCTGTACTTCGGGTGCATAGGAGAAACCGCCATCGCGTAAGTGCTTGAGGAGACTGTGGACCATCGGAGTCCAAGGACCGGTCTCACGGCGAACGGTATCTCCTACTCGTACCACTTTGGTCAGATTGCCACCGGCGAGGATGATCTCTCCTTGACTTTCCATATCGATATTCTCGCATGTGAGATCCACACTTCAAGGTGAGTTAAAAGATTCGTCTTAACTTCAACGACATCGCACAGCGCGTTGGAGGTTTAGGTCCACCCTTGATCGCGGCTTATTTGCTCGACGTCACCAATGCGCAGTCCACTTCGATGTTGCAGCGTGCGAATGAGTCCTCCGGCTTCATAGAGCGATTCGTGCGTGCCGGTATCGAGCCAGGTTGTGGCGCGCGACAAGACTTCCACGTTTAACTCGCCAACTTTCAGATATGCGTTATTGAGCGCAGAGATTTCTAGTTCGCCCCGGCCGCTTGGTGTGAGTTGGTGCGCCAACTGTGGTGCTTTTTCGTCGTAGAAGTAGATGCCCGGGATGGCGTAACTGCTCCTCGGGGTGATGGGTTTTTCTTCGATCGAGAGCACCTTGCCCTGTTCGTCAAATTCAACAACGCCGTAGGCCGATGGATCGCTCACCTGGTAGGCGAAGATCAACGCGCCCTTTACTTCAGTGTTGCGGCGCAGGTACGTGCCGAGCCCGGGGCCGTGAAACAAGTTGTCGCCGAGGATGAGTGCGCACTTGTCGCCCGCCAGAAACTCTTCACCGAGAATGAGGGCTTGGGCCAAACCATTTGGACTCTCCTGCACCACGTAGGAGATCTGCAGACCAAGTTGTGATCCGTCACCGAGCAGGCGACGAAATGCGTCCTGATCGTGCGGCGTCGTAATGAGAAGAATTTCACGAAGTCCCGTTAGCATCAATGTGCTGAGCGGATAGTAAATCATGGGCTTGTCGTAGATCGGCAGCAATTGCTTCGAGACCGCTCGCGTTATGGGATGCAGGCGAGTGCCGCTGCCACCAGCCAGAATGATTCCCTTCACCCCATTAGTATAGAAGTCCAGCAATCCATTCTAAAGGGCCGAGGTACCTCTATGCGCGTAGTGATCACCGGGGCAGCGGGATTCATTGGCTCTCGTTTCACCGAGCTTTTTCTCGAGCAGGCGGAACATTTTAACTGCGACGAAGTTGTCTTGCTCGACGCGCTGACATACTCCGGACGTCGCGAGAACATGACGAACGCGTTGCGTGATTCACGCGTTACATTCGTCGAAGCGTCCATCAATGACGCGTCGGTCACCGATGACGTGTTGCGCGGCGCGCACGCGGTTGTGCACTTCGCCGCCGAGAGTCACGTGGATAATTCCATCGATGGCGCGCGAGTGTTTTACGAGACCAACGTGCTCGGTACCCAGCAGTTGCTCCACAGCGCGCGACATGGTGGCGTCGAACGATTCGTGCACGTCTCGACCGACGAAGTGTACGGATCGATCACGGAAGGCTCGTGGCGAGAGGATCACATCCTCGAACCCAACTCGCCATACTCCTCGGCCAAGGCCGGTTCGGACTTGGCGGCGCTGGCCTACCACCGGACGTTCGGTCTTAACGTCATGGTGACACGTTGTTCGAACAACTACGGTCTGCGTCAATTCCCCGAGAAGATGCTGCCGCTCTTTGTGACAAATTTGATTGACGGCCAGAAGGTCCCGCTCATGGGTGACGGTCTGCACGTTCGCGAATGGTTGCACGTTGACGACCACTGCCAGGGGATCTTGCTGGTGCTCGAGAACGGTCGACCGGGCGAGATCTACAACATCGGCGGCGACACGGAGCTGACCAACATCGAGATGACCCATCGCCTCCTGAAGCTCTGCGGGTACGACGACACCATGATCGAGTTCGTGCCCAACCGATTGGGCCACGACCGCCGGTATTCCGTTGACTGGTTCAAGATCAAGCACGAGTTGGGCTACCAGCCCCACGTCGATTTCGATGGCGGGCTCGAAGACACCGTGAAGTGGTACCACGACAATGAAGCGTGGTGGCGACCCATTAAAAACATCCAGCCGTGAACGTAACGGAACGCTCGATTCCCGGGGTGTTCGTGCTGGATTCGCCGGTGCACGCGGACGATCGAGGATTCTTCCGGGAGTGGTTTAAGTTGCCGGACCTGACGGCGACGGGGCTCAACTTTCACGCCGAGCAGGCCAACCTGTCGTTGTCCGAACGAAATGTCGTGCGAGGGCTGCATTACTCTATTGCCCCCCAGGGCCAGGCCAAACTGGTCACCTGCGTCCTCGGACAGTTTGACGACGTGATCGTCGATATCCGTGAGGGTTCCCCGCAGTTTGGCCGGTTCGAAGTCATATCACTTGCGGCCGAAGCGGGACGCTCAGTCTTGGTGCCCGTCGGCGTCGCTCACGGCTTCTGCGTCACGAGCGAGTCGGCGGAGATTTGCTACTTGCTCTCGTCACCGTTCAACGGACCGATGGAATTAGAGATCAATCCCTTCGACGAAGAGATCAAGGTCCCGTGGACCCTTACGGGCGAAGCCATTGTGAGCGACAAGGATGCCAACGCACCGACACTGGCACAACGGGCCGCGGCGCGCGAACTGCCCAGCTTTGACTGAACCGTCTTCGTTTGGGCAATCTTGCCCACCGTTGCTAGCGTTGTTCAAGTGAGTACCGCACCGTTGCGATTGGTAACCCCAGAGGATCGCGGCGTAATAATTGCGGACTCTAATCAACTGGCTCGTATTGAATCTGAAGCCCAATTGAGTGCCATTCTGATTGCACTGAGCGGGGTGGACGCCGTCGGCGCCGAGGCCCGTGTCGCAAAATTGGCGACGAGGTCCATCAAGAAGTCCACGAAGTTGGCGGCCCTGAACCTCGCAATTTCCATGGTCGACCTCACCACGCTTGAGGGCGCCGACACCTTCGGACGGGTTACGTCGTTGTGCACCAAGGCCATGCATCCCGACGCCAACGACGACAGCGTGCCATCAGTCGCTGCCGTGTGCGTCTATCCCGACCTGGTGGAATACGCCCGGTCGGTGCTGGGTGAGTCACCGGTCAAAGTCGCCGCCGTCGCGACCGCCTTTCCGTCGGGTCGGGCGTCGATGAAAGTAAAGCTGCTCGACGTGGTCGAGGCGGTCGACGCCGGTGCTGACGAGATCGACATGGTGATAGATCGCGGGGCATTTCTTTCCGGGCGACTCGGACAGGTCTTCGACGAAATTGTCGCCGTGAAGGAAGCGTGCGGTTCGGCCCACTTAAAGGTGATCCTGGAAACGGGCGAATTGGTGACCTATGACAACGTGCGCCGGGCCAGTTGGCTCGCCATGCTCGGTGGTGCGGACTTCATCAAGACGTCGACGGGCAAAGTGCCGGTCGCGGCCACCACTCCGGTTGCGCTCGTGATGCTCGAAGCGGTGCGCGACTTCGCCGAATCGTCTGGTCGCCTCGTGGGCGTCAAGGTTGCCGGTGGCATCCGCACCGCCAAGGACGCGATTCGCTACTTGGTGATCGTGAACGAAACGGCCGGCTCGACCTGGCTCACCCCCGACCTCTTTCGCTTTGGTGCCTCATCGTTACTGAACGACCTGCTGCGCCAACGCCTCAAGCAGCAGCGCGGCGCGTACGTTCGCGCCGACGAATTCAGTGGAGACTGACATGACCGACAAATCGCTCGAACGTTCGACGTTGGGCTCGCTGGAATACGACCCGGCTCCCGAGTCGGCCGCCATCGCACGACTGCGACCGAGTTACGGACTCTTCATCGATGGGAAGTTCACGGATCCGTCGACGCACGAACAGTTCGCCAGTCTGAATCCCGCGACCGAAGAGACTCTGGCCATGGTCTCGTCGGCCAACGCCGCCGACGTCGATCGCGCGGTGGGCGTCGCGCGTAGGGCCTACGACACGGTGTGGTCCAAGACGACCGGCGCCGAGCGGGCCAAGTACCTCTTTCGCATCGCCCGTCTGATCCTGGAACGCTCCCGCGAGTTGGCGGTTGTCGAAACGTTGGATAACGGCAAGCCGATCCGCGAGTCGCGCGACATCGACATTCCGCTCGCCGCCGCGCACTTCTTCTACTACGCCGGGTGGGCCGACAAGTTGGACCACGCCGGTTTTGGTGTCAATCCCCAACCCATCGGTGTTGCTGGTCAAATAATTCCTTGGAACTTTCCCCTCCTCATGGCGGCGTGGAAGTTGGCGCCGGCACTCGCGGCGGGTAACACCTGCGTCTTAAAGCCGGCCGAAACAACGCCACTGACGGCGTTGGTGTTGGCGGAGATCCTGCAACAGGCGGAGCTGCCCGATGGAGTCGTCAACATTTTGACCGGCGACGGCGTCGCCGGGGCGGCGCTCGTGGACCATCCCGGAGTGAACAAGATTGCCTTTACTGGTTCGACCGAAGTGGGTCGGCTCATCCAACAGCGCACCGCCGCGAGCAACAAACGCCTCACGTTGGAGTTGGGTGGCAAGGGCGCCAATATTGTCTTCGACGACGCGCCGATTGACGAGATGATCGAAGGCATCATCGACGGGATCTTCTTTAACCAGGGCCACGTCTGCTGCGCCGGTTCGCGTCTTCTGGTCCAAGAGTCCGTCGCCGACGAGGTGCTGCGCCGGCTGGTGCGCCGCGTGGAGCAGTTGCGCGTGGGCGACCCTATGGATAAGAACACTGACGTTGGCGCCATCAACTCGGCCGCTCAATTGGCCCGGATCAAGGAGCTCACCGACTACGGGGCGAGCGAAGGAGCCACCCGCTACACCAGTTCGTGCGTACTGCCCGACAAGGGCTACTGGTTCGCGCCGACCGTCTTTGCCGACGTCACTCAGTCACACCGCATTGCGCGAGAAGAGATCTTCGGTCCGGTCCTGTCGGTACT
>Ga0182024_10015141_pt1 | contig 14817 bp, 9 predicted proteins | sample P32metaG_FD_120480 | JGI IMG/M metagenome (GOLD analysis project Ga0182024, IMG submission 120480) | Permafrost microbial communities from Stordalen Mire, Sweden - P3-2 metaG (Illumina Assembly) | ecosystem: Environmental > Terrestrial > Soil > Wetlands > Permafrost | place: Sweden: Stordalen... | reverse complement strand
GTCATCAGTCAACCTAACATGGGGGCTTCGCACGCTCGTAACCGTGGTTTGTCAGAAGCACGGGGCGACTGGATCGTGTTCTTTGACGCCGATGACACCATGCATCGGCGACATTTCGCGATGATGTTGAAGGCCGTACGGTCCAATCCAGATGCAGGTGCGGCGGCGTGCGGCTGGGCCCGTGTCGACACAAAGGGCCGTCGCGCGTTCGCGATTGTCCCGGCGGCCGACCGATTCAGCTTCGAGGCCATCTATACCTACGGCCCTCCCACGGTCATCCACGCTTATTTGCTGCCTCGGCGCTTGCTGCTGACCGAGGGTGGTTTCGATGTGAGATTCAAGACCGGAGAGGACTGGGACTTGTGGATTCGCTTGGCGCGTATGGGACTTCAGTTCGCAGTCGTACCAAAAGTCCTCGCTCTCTATTGGGACAGCGGCGGTTCGCTTACAAAGGACGCGGAGCGGCTGCTGCGGGACGATATTGCTATCCGCCAGCTTGCTCGACAGCCCGACGGGCGTATATCGGCGCCGTTGCCTCAGCACGCCAACGGAATTCAACGCGACAACCCCGGACTGGACTCCTTGTTCAGCGCGCTCTATTGGGGAGGCCCGCTGCTCTGGGCGGGCCAGCATCCTCGATACCTACTCGACCTGATTGAGCCGTTCTACCCCCTGCCGCCCCCCGGAGCGCTAGCGGGAGCGCTGCGCGCCGGATTGCAAATGGTCGCGCCCGGCGGTCAGTCGGGAATCATCGCCGATTGGCCATCGCTGGCCAAAAGCGTGCTCGATTTTCTGCAGGCACTCGAATCCTGGTCGCAAACTCCTGGCTTGGCCACGGCGATCTTCGATGAATTCGAGCTCACATGCCTATGCACCGCCCATTTCAGCGGCGCGGTCAGGCTGACGCACTCGATGGGTTTGAATCTGTTTTCGCTGGCCAGCTGGCGCGGCGTCGCCTCCGTCCCGCCATCAATCGACCGCCTGACCGTGAAAGTCGGGTTTCGCGATCGGGGCCGGATCATCGCCAGGATTCCGCTGTTCGGCCCAATGAGTGGCCTGCAGATCCAGCTCGCTGTCGCGCGAAGCCTCTTGCGCCGTGTCGAGCGCAGGGCGCTCGGAGGCGACATCCTCGGCGGCTGCCTTCGCCGTACCGGTCGGTTGATGCCTTTCCTCCACCGACTAACCAACACAGTGAGCTTACCGCGCAGCGGCGCCCGGATCCTGTCTGAGCCGCTCGGCCGGATCGTCGATCAAGAAAGAGACAAGGTCGCGGCGTGGAAACAACCTCTTGCGCCGGCGCCGGTCATCCCGACCACCCATCCCGAGGAGGAATCTACCAACGGTTGGGATCAATTCTATGAACAGGAAGATCCCTGGGACTATGGCAATCCCTATGAGCAGCAGAAATACGACGACACCATCGAGCTGATTCCTTTGGTCGAGGGGGACGCGTTGGAAATCGCCTGTTCGGAAGGGCGCTTCACCGAAAAACTCGCCGTGAAGGTCGCGCGGATCCTCGCAGTCGACATCTCCGCCAATGCGCTCGCGCGCGCCGCCCGCCGATGTGCGCGATTCCCCAGCGTCAAGTTCAAGCAGATGGACGTCTTCCACGAAGCACTGAGTGGAAGTTGGGCCCTGATCGTTTGTTCTGAAGTGCTTTACTATCTGCCAGATAAGTCGTCTCTGCTCGTCCTTATCGAGCGGCTGTTCGCTGCGACGCAGCCAGGAGGCTGTTTCGTGCACGCCCATGCGCGATCCATTGAGGAGGACACCTCACGCAGCGGCTTCGATTGGGGTTTGCCCTTTGGAGCGGACTTCATCGCCGAATCCCTCTCCAAGGCGGGGTTCGTACGTCGAAGGACCACTGATCGAGATATTTATCGGGTTGATCTGTTTCAGAAGCCTCCGATTCCAGAGCCTGCGGGGGAGCCCATAACCGCTTGCCGCGACATCGGATGCCTGCTACCTGACCGCGTCGCGGGCGGCGTGGTTTGGGGCGGAGCCATCCACACACGTTCAAAGCTTGAGTCAAGACAACGACGATCGCGTCTGCCGGTGCTGGCCTATCATCGCATCGCCGGGGACGGCCCTGAGCGCCTGATCCGTTATCGTTTGAGCGCACAACGCTTTGAAGAGCAGCTGATCTTCTTGCGGCGTCGAGGCTATCGCAGCTGGAGCCCGATGGACATGGCTGCGGGCGCGCGACGCAGCGGCGCGCTGCCCGGTCGGCCGATCATGATTACGTTCGACGATGGCTATGCCGATTTCTATGAGACCGCCTGGCCGATTCTGCTGCGGAATGGATTCAGCGCCCATAATTTCATAGTTACCGAACATGTCGGCGGCCATGCGGACTGGGACGCACACTGGGGACCGCCAGCGTCATTGATGACTTGGGACCAGATCGTCCACCTGTCAGCCCAAGGCGCCACCTTCGGCAGCCACCTTGCCACTCATACCGCCGCCACCCACCTGAGGCCCGAGGCGTTGTTCCGTGAGGCGGTAAGCTCACGACTGAAGTTAGAGAAAGTTCTCGGGACCCCGATCGATACTGTCGCCACGCCGTTCGGGGAAAGCAACGGTCTGGTGGAGTCGGTACTACAACAAGCCGGATACAGGCAGCATTTCGGCAACCACTTGGGCTGTCTGGCCCCGATCAGCAGCAACAGGCTGCTGATCCCAAGGCTGTTCGTGACCTCGGACCTGGACCTCAAGGCCTTCGGCGAGATGATTCATATGGCCTATGAGGCGCCCGAAGCCGCGGACCGGCCATTCGGCGGCGCGATCCGTTGCCATAGTTAGTGTGGCGTCCGGCCAATTCTCGATTGACTGCCAGCGATAACCAGAACTCGAACATTGACCATCGATCCCAATCAGCCTCTCGTCAGCGTCGTGATCATTTTTCTGAATGAGGAGCGGTATCTTTCTCAAGCGATCGATAGCGTTCGGATTCAGGACTACCCAAACTGGGAATTAATCCTCGTCGATGACGGCTCAACCGATGGTAGCCGCGCCATCGCCGAGACCGCCCAGACCAGTGCACCGGAGCGGATCCGGTATGTCCAGCACCCCGGCGGTGAGAATAAGGGCATGGGCAGGTCACGCAATCTTGGGATGTCCTACGCCTCAGGCCACTATATCGGCTTCCTGGATGCAGATGATTTTTTCCTCCCCAGCAAGTTGAGCATCCAGGTCAAACTGCTGCAGTTACATCCTGACGTCGCTGCGACGAGCGGTCGGTACCTGCTACTGTTTTCTGACGAGCGTGAATACAGCGTCAATCACCAACTGCAGGACCTGTCGGACCTGCCTGGCCGTACGATGAAAGGTCGGGAACTGATCTGGCGGATGAACGCGGAGGAAGCGCTGACGCCGCAACATGGGGCCATGCTGATCCGACTCGAAGCCGCTCGAGCGGTAGGTGGCTTCACCGATCAGTTTCAGGGTATTTATGAAGACAGCGTATTTTTTACGAAATTGCTGGGGGCCAACACCGTATACATCTCCGATGATTGCGTGACGGTCTACAGAATGCATTGGGAATCATTTTGCCATCGCGCCATGCAGCGCGGCGACTATCCGGACACACCGCTCAAGTCTATTCGATATGAATACAATGTATGGCTGTTGAGTCATCTGCGAGCCGGGCATGGCTGGTGGAAGCTGAGGGCCCGGGTCCGGACGGAGCTCCTGAGTTACCAATTTAGACCCTTGTTTCCGCTGTTGAAGCGTATACATGGCTGGATCGCGTTATGCGACGGGCAGCGGATCAATCGCCACGACGCCAGGCGGGATCAGAGGCGCCACGATCTGCCGGCCGAGCAACGACGCAAATCGAAGGAGTTCCTGGCGACGATCGCCGAAGTGGCGCGCTTCTATCGATCGACCGAGCGGGCGAATGAGCTGGAACACCTTGTGCAAAGGATGAAGCGGTTCATATCGCCTGAAGACTTGGCTAGCCTCGACGCATGACACGCTCAGCCACCGGCGAAGAGCCGCGGACATCGGCCGGCGCGGACTTTGATCTGATCCATTCGATCCGCGCGATCTGGCCGCTAATGGCCGACCAGAAGGGGTTGCTCGGTTCCATGGTTTCCCTGGGCCTGGCGGCCTCCATCGCAGAGAGCCTGGGCTTCAGCCTGATCATCATGCTGATCTACTTGTTGGTGAGCGGCGGCCAGGGACCGTTTGCACACGGAAGTTCGCTCGGCTTGCTCGGTCGCTCGGCCAACGCCCTGTCGAATAACCCCCTGCTCACCGGGGCGATCATAGTCGCACTTGTGCTCGCCAAGGGGATCCTGTCCACCGCCTTCACTCTGCTGGCCGCCAAGCTGGGGGGCATTGCTACCGATCGTGCGCGAACGTCAATCTTCCGGCAGTACCTGCAACTTCCCTACGCCAGGGTCATGGAAGAAGATCATGCCCAGCTTATCCATCGGGTTACCTACGAAGCCGATGTCATCGCACGCACGATCAGCCGTTTGGCCGGTGTGGCGATCAATGTCGGCGCTATCCTCGTCTTCTGGCTTTATATCGCCTACATTTCCTCCGCGCTCGGCGCGTCGGTCATAGTGCTGGGCATCACCCTGTTCGGCGGACTGGCCTTGTGGGCGCGTTCACTGGCAGAGGCCGGCGCGTGGCTGAACCAGGTGAACGAGCGGCTGTTCCAGCAATTGCTCAGCGTCGTGGTCGCCCTGCGCGCCATCCGCATCAGTGGACGCGAATCGACATTCGTCGACGCCTTCACGGGCGCCTCATCGCAGATCGCTAAGACCAGCTTTCGACTCAGTATTGCGGAGGACACCGGCCGGCCCGTGCGCGACCTCGGCATGTTGATGACCATGGGGGCGTTCCTCTGGCTCGCGCAACACTTCCACGTGCAGCTTACGGCGACGATCACGGTGGTCGCGCTGCTCTATCGGCTGTTGCCGCATGTGGTCTCCATCGAGGACATGGTGCGAGGAATCCTTGCGGAAGCGGAGCCGCTTCGCAGCGCGATCCGGGTCATCGCCGCGCCGCCCCCAGCGACTGGCGGCGTCGAGCTGCAATCCTTCGCCGGCCTTAAGCATAGACTTGAATTTCGCGACGTATCGTTTCGCTATTCCGGAAGCGAATATCGAAGCCTGAATAACGTCAGCTTCTGGATAACGCCCGGGAATCTGGTCGCCATCGCCGGACCCAGCGGATGCGGCAAGACCACCCTGGTGAACCTGCTGGCCCGGCTTTATGAGCCGGAAAGCGGCGTAATCCTCGTCGACGGCGTGTCGATGGAGCAGATCGATCGCGCCTCCTGGTTCGCTCAACTGGCCTTCGCAGGGCAGGACGTTGAGCTGATAGATGGCGACATCGTCACAAACGTCCAGTTCGGTCGCAGCGAGCTGAGCCGGGAAGCCGTCCTGGAGGCCCTAGCCATTGTCGAGGCCGATGAATTTCTTCCGAGGCTATCGCACGGGATCGATTCCGTCATCGGCGACCGGGGCATGTGGCTGTCCAGCGGTCAAAGGCAGCGGATCGGTCTGGCCCGCGCCGTGATCGGCAAGCCCGACATCCTGGTCCTCGATGAGGCCACCAACGCGATCGACCTGGAGATGGAGGCGCGAATCCTCCACCGGCTACGCCAGGCTCTGCCCCATTCGACGCTCATCGTGATCACGCATCGCGAGAACATAAGCCAAGCCGATGTCTGGATTCGGATGGAGTGGGGCGAAGTGGTCGGCTGGATTGACGTCGAATCCGAAGCGGCCTCGCCGCGTCTGTGACCTTCGGTGTTTCCTCACGCAACTTGGCGTCAGGCCGGGTCGCTAACGAGGTCCCGATAGAGAACGATATGTCGGCGCGCAACGCTATCGATTCCAAATCGTTCCGACACGGTCGTACGCCCGATTGTGCCGAGCGCCTGACGCGTCTCAGGCGACATGGCGACGACCTCCTCCAGTTTTGATGCAAAGGCGTCCAAGTCACCGGGTGCAAACAGCACTCCCGACCGGTAATCCTCGACGATCTCGCTGGTCCCACTAACACGGGACACAAGAGGCATAACACCAAAGCTCATTGCTTCGAGGAGCGCGTTGGACATTCCTTCTGAGAGCGAGGTGGACACAAAAACATCCGATTGCATCAATTCCTTCGACACTTCCTGCACCGCCCCCCTGAATCTGACGCACTCTCCAAGCTGGAGTTGATCGACTAGTCTCTGCAACTCCTCGCGACAGTCACCATCACCCACTATGGAAAGCGTGACCCGCGATCTGTCTGACAAGCGCGCAAAGCCACGTATCATCAGATCGATGGCTTTTTCAGGATCGAGTCGCCCGAGGTAAACGAACCGAACTACGCTGGCCGGTAAGTGCGAGTAGTCGGCGGCCACTTCGACACCATTCGGAATCTGATGAATTCTCGCTGGCGGAACTCCCCAGCGTCGAAGGTCCTCGATTATTTCTCGACTGTTGGCCACATATGCATTGGCATGTCGAACCAGCGCTCGTGCGTACCACGGCCCAAGAAAGCGCTTGCGACTAATGACATCGAGATCAAAATGCTCGCTGCCTCCGCGCCCTATCTTTATCAGCGTCGGCTTGCCAAGAATGATGCCGGCGTATACGGCTGGAAGCGCATGCAAGCGACCATGCATGATGTGTATCAGCTGGTACTCACGGCGATGGCGGAACATCCACCAAAACAGCTTGAGAGACCAAGCGAGCGCGGAAGCCATATGGCGTCCACCAAGGTTCGGCGCGTTGCGCAAACGTAAACGCGAAATGGAAACGGGGCCTTCTCTTTTCCATTTGGGAGTCGACGACAGCAATCTCGGTGCCAGCACATTTACGCGCACTCCCAACCGCGCGAGAGCCAAAGCCAGCTTTCGGCTCTGCTGTTCCGCACCACCGAATGACTCGGGTATGTAGGTCGCGAGTATCAGCAGGATGCCAGGCACCCCATCCGGCTTGTCAATCGCTTGCGAGCGTGACAACGCCGGCGACGTCGGCGCACATGGGGGTGGTAGTGCGTTGTTGATCATCGATGCGCGCGATCTTATCTTTAATCTGAGCATTGATTTGTTACATTATTTTCAGATGCGGCCGCCGCCGCCTGTCTTCAGTGCTGATCAGCCAACGATATAAGTTGGTGCTGGCTGCTTCAGAAAAGAGCGGCGTATGGCGCGCTGCAAGAGTGCAAAGCATTTCATCGCGCACTTTGTTTAGGCAGTCACTTGATCGGGCCGCCATGACTTGCCCGCTGCGGAACTCCGATTACACGCTGCCGGCCGTGATCTGCGGTCAGTTATGAGAGTGCACAGCCGATTCTTCTTTTTAGCTCAGCGAAGGGCAGGCTTCGATCGAATGAATGCGTGACTACGTCGTCGTCTCAATATGGAGACACTCTTAACTTTGCAAATTTAACATGTTGCGATCGAAGGCCGATCTAAATTATAGTCGGCCCGCGATACGTACCCGGAGCACATGGGTGGGCGTTGCCCACGAGGTGTGAATGCGGTGACGTAACCTGGCCTTTGAGCTGACATAGCTGTGAGCTTTTGAGACTGTTGCGGTCTCGGCGTAGTACGAATCAGTCGGGGAGACGATTCGTTGTGAATCCGCATATAGCAGATCGTTGCCACGATCGGCCTAAGTCTTGCATCGCCTACTCGGTGTTTTGGTGCGCTGATCTCCGCGCAGCAGGTGAGCGCTATCTCCAACGGACTCGCAATCCACCCGTAAATTGCCGATGTAGAGACTTGGCGTATGGCTAGAATCGGCGAATTCGAGGGTTCCGCGCTGAATGCCGCAGCTCCTGGGCATGTGTTTGTTTTCAGCGCACTCCTCTTTCCGATGATAGCCGTGGTAGATCTCGCTGCATGCGCCGTAATTCGAGGACAAAGTTTCTCGGGACGGTACTTTCTTCTGGCGACGCTCGGCTTTCTTCTTACGAGCCTGATCCTTGATCGAGCCCATGTTCATTCCAGCAAAGCAGCTCGTCGGTGGCCTTCGGAACTCTTCGATATCGTCAGTCGCTGGCTGCTGATCGCAGGATTATCTTATGGCCTCATTGAGCTGGGCGGGCTATCGCAGCTGATCGGCTATCCCGTGTTGTTGCTTTGGGTGATCTCCACACCTTTCTTGATGTGGTTCGCGCAGCGCGGCGTGCGGTTTGTTTTGTGTCAGAGATTCCCAGGTAGTACTCCGTTACGCGCCGTGATAGTCGGAGTCACCGACGTTGGCCGGAGACTTGAGTCGCGGATCAATAAGACACCCGTTCTGCGTACGCGCGCTATCGGTTACTTCGAAGATCGTTCGCCGGAGCGGTTGCCCGCTGGCGAACGCGGTGCAATTCTCGGCAGAACCAGTGAGCTTCGCGAGTTCGTTCTCAATCATGATGTGAATATCGTGTACATCACGATTCCTCTAAGTCGTCAGCGCAGAATTACGGATTTAATCGATAGTTTGAGTGATTCCACGGTCTCCATCTATTTTGTCCCCGATCTCTTCGTCTTCAATTTGATGCAGGCCAGGATTGACGCAATGAGCGGCATCCCACTTATCGCCGTTCGGGAATCACCGTTTTACGCGGGCCGCATTGTCGCGAAACGATTGGAGGACATTCTGCTTGCCACGATTGCGTTGCTGATACTCAGTCCGATATTCCTGATTGCCGCGATTGGAGTGAAACTGACGTCGCCTGGGCCGGTGTTATTCAGACAACTGAGATACGGTCTCGATGGACGTCCGATATTTATCTATAAGTTCCGCTCAATGCGTGTGCTCGAAGATGGATCGCGAAGTTACACTCAGGTAACGCGCGGCGACATCCGTGTGACAGGATTTGGATCGCTGCTGCGTAAGACCTCCATCGACGAATTGCCGCAGCTGCTCAATGTTTTAGAAGGGTCAATGAGTATCGTTGGACCTAGACCTCATGTGGTGGCGGTTAACGAGCAATACCGCCGGCTGATTCCTGATTACATGATTCGCCACAAAGTGCGTCCTGGTATCACGGGTTGGGCCCAGGTGAATGGTTGCCGCGGCGGCGACGATCTCGAGTCCATGACCAGGCGCATTGAGTGTGATCTGGAATATTTGCGATCCTGGTCAATGGGCCTGGATCTGCGAATCATCATGCGCACTGCGATGTTGCTAGTGCGGAACCGCGACGCCTTCTGAAATTCTGAACCGCTCGCCGCGCTGCGACACTCCGCGGTCGCTTCGATGATCTTGTCGGACTTGTCCGACAAACTCCTCCTTCTAGAAATTTTGTTGTAGTGTGGCCGCCCTAAACTGGTTCGACCTGGTTCGAAGCAGTGCGTATGGCGGTGATCTGGAGGCCTGAATCCGCGAGATAACGGCCAAAGGACGAAGGCACGAGATATGCATAGCGTGAAGGGTTGTTCAGTTTTGACTCGTACAGGGAATTGATGAATGAAATTCTCTCTGGTGGCGATTGCCTTTGTTTGTTTGTTTGCAGCGGCTCTGGTCGGCCATAGGGGCCTTGGTCTGAAGTTCGCGACTCGCGCCGTAATGCCGACAAGCGCTTCTCCGGCGCAGGCCGCCGCCTCGACTGCAGTGGTAATTTTGTCGCCAAACGCAGACAGGCGGAAGCACCTGGAGCGCGCCATCGCGCGGGGCGTGCAGCGCGAGCGTTGGTGGATGTTATTTGTAGGAATCACGCTCGTTAGCTACCGCCTGGTACGCAAGCATCAAGCATTGTTCGAAAACACGTTCCTCTATCCAAGCTACGAGTTGCAGAGTTACGAAGGTGTTGGCAGTGAATCAACCGACGATCAGGAGTTCGAATCGCCTCGCCGTGCGCGCTCAGCGGCCTAGGCGACACCGCTACTTCCGCTGAATCAGGACACGGCGTTTGGAGCGAAGCGCTCGGTGGCGAGATCTCGTAGAGCCGTAGCGGGTCACGGCCCGACCTTGCTGAACCTCAGTAGTGCGGCGGCTTCTCAATGCTGCCGCTCCCATTAGCATCCTCGCTCTCGATTGACTGGATGCGATCTCTGAGCGCGCGATTGTGCTCTGCAAGCGCGGCGATCTCCCGCTGCTGCAGCAGAATCGTCTGGTCGAGCTCCTGCAGCGATCGCTCCAGGTGCGCCAGCTTGATTTCAATCGCCTCGAGGCGTTCGATGTCGGTCATGTCCGGTACCATACTCTAGCTGCCCTCGTCGTCGCCAAACAGCGACAGGGCTGAAAGGACAGCGTGTATAGTTGCGCGGGTACTCGCACTTTCCATTCGCCAGAAAAATCTTAAGGAGAGGACCGATGCAGATGTGGAAGACCTGGATTGTCGGATCGGCGCTCGCGCTCGTGGCTCCGTTGGCGCTTGCGGCGCACCACAGCGCCGACTCCTCGATCGGCACCTGGAAGCTCAACGTCGCCAAGTCAACCTTCGGGTCCCTGGCGCCGCCCAAGGCCCAGACGCGCACCTATAGCGCGACCCACAAGGGCACCCACGTGGTGATCGAGGAGGAGGCGGCCGATGGCAAAATGACCAAGACCGATCTCACCATCACCTACGACGGCAAGTCGCACCCGGTCAGCGGTAATCCGGACTTCGATTCGGTCGCCGCGACCCGCCTCGACGCCTATGAGACCAAGGCCAATCTGATTCGCGACGGCAGAGTCATCGGGCTGCTGCGCCGCCTGGTCTCGGAGGACCGCAAGACCATGATCATCAACACCCGGATCGAGCGGGCCAACGGCAATACCGAGACCGCGCTGTCCTTCTACGACCGGCAATAGACAGCCGCGCGCCGACTGCTCGGTCGGCACTCGGACACATCGAATCGGGGAGGGTTTATGAACCCGGCGGGCACGCGCTCAAGTTGTCGCGGGCCCGCCGTGGTTCGGATCGATCATCTTGGTGGGGCGAGGCTCAAATCCGAGCAGAACAAAGGGCTGCTGGGAGTCTCGGGGCCACATCTACACCGTCGGAATAAACTTTACGTCGGCGCAACTGAATCCTGCCTGAATGATAGCGCGCATAATGTGTAGGTCTTCGCATTTTTTTGTCGCCCTCAAAAATTTTTTTCGGGAGAAAAATATGAAATTGAAATCGACACTGCTATCGATGGCGCTCATGAGCCTGGTGCTCGCTCTGCCGATGACGGTCGCATGGGCCGCTGCCAGCAGCGTGGATCCGGCGGTCGGAACCTGGAAACTGAATCTCGACAAGTCCAAACCTGACGCAGCGATGCCAAAAGTGACCAGTGTGGTCCGTACCTACACGGCAACGGCAGACGGTCTGAAGGTCTCGGTCCAGTCCGTGGACGCCGAGGGCGGCAAGCACACCGTGGAATCGAGCTTCACCTATGACGGCAAGCCGCATCCGGTCACCGGTCTGACCGACTACGACACCATCGCGGTCACGCGGGTGGGTCGGTTCGAGTCGAAGACCGACCTCATCAACGCTGGCAAGGTCGTCGGGCACCTGACCCGGGTCGTGTCCAAGGATGGCAAGACCATGACCGTGACGGTCGATGAGACCAATGCCAAGGGCGTCAAGCAGCACGACGTCACCGTCTACGACAAGCAGTAGCTCGGACGACCGGCCACGCGCCCGTTGACCTCGGGCGTGCGGCCGGTATATTGGGGCTGAACGAGAGGATTCCGGGCGCCAACCCCCTCCTGGCTCGCCCCCCCATGGCGTCCGGTCATCAGGCACCGGAGCGCTATATATATGAGTGACCCCAGCAGCCGCGGGTTGTACCGCGAGGCCTACGAACGCGACAGCTGCGGCTTTGGACTGATCGCGAGCCTGGACGACCAGCCCAGCCATTGGCTGGTCCAGACGGCCATTATCTCGCTGAACCGCCTGACCCACCGCGGCGCCATTGCCACCGACGGCAAGACCGGCGACGGCTGCGGCCTGATGCTCAAGCGGCCCGAGAAGTTCCTCAAGGCCGTCGCCCGGGATGCCAAAATCAAGCTGACCGGGCGCTTCGCCGCCGGCTTGCTGTTCCTGAACCGGGAGCCGGCGCTGGCCGCCCAGGCGAAGGCCGAGCTCAAGTCGCAGCTCGAGCGCGAGGGTCTGACGCTGGCGGGTTTTCGCGTGGTGCCGGTCAACCCCGACGCCTGCGGCCCCGAGGCGCTCAAGACCCTGCCGCCGATCGAGCAGGTGTTCGTGAACTGCCGCAGCGCCGATATCGACGAGGCGAGCTTCAACCGCCGGCTGTTCCTGGGCCGCCGCCGGGCCGAGGCGGCGCTCCGGGTCGTCGACCCGGAGTTCTACTGCCCGAGCCTGTCGGCGAGCACCATCGTCTACAAGGGCATGGTCATGCCGCAGCACCTGACCGAGTTCTACCCGGATCTGGCCGACCCGCGGCTGGAGGCCTCGGTCGCGGTGTTCCACCAGCGCTTCTCGACCAACACGCTGCCGCAGTGGCGCCTGGCGCATCCGTTTCGGCTGCTGGCCCACAACGGTGAGATCAATACCATCGAGGGCAATCGCCAGTGGGCGGTGGCGCGCGCACCGGTGCTGCGCTCGCCGCTGCTGCCGGATCTCTCCGATATCCTGCCGCTGGTGTCGCTCGAGGGCTCGGACTCCCAGAGCCTCGACAACATGCTTGAAGTGCTGCTCATGGGCGGGATGGATGTCCCGCAGGCGCTGCGCCTGCTGATTCCGCCGGCCTGGCAGGCGGTCGACACGCTCGATTCGGATCTGCGCGCCTTTTACGAGTTCTATTCGGCGCACATGGAGCCCTGGGATGGCCCGGCCGGCATCGTCCTGACCGACGGCCACTATGCCGCCTGCACGCTCGACCGCAACGGCCTGCGGCCGGCCCGCTTCGTGATCACCAAGAACCGACACCTGACCATCGCCTCCGAAACCGGCGTCTGGGATTACAAGCCTGAGGACGTGGTGCGCAAGGGCAAGCTCGGGCCCGGCGAGATCGTGGCCCTGGACCTCGAGACCGGCACCCTGCTCGAGACCCGCGATGTCGATTCGATGCTCAAGATGCGCCACCCGTACAAGGCCTGGCAGAAAAAGGGCGTGCGCTATCTCGAGTCGGACCTGATTGACCCGCGGCTGGCGGCCGAGCCCATGGATCGCGACACCCTGGCGATCTACCAGAAGATGTTCGCAATCTCGGCCGAAGAGCGCGTCGATGTGATCCGCACCCTGGCCGAGGATGAAAGCGAGGCCATCGGCTCGATGGGGGATGACACGCCGATGCCGGTGCTGTCGCACAAGCCGCGCGCGCTCTACGACTATTTCCGCCAGCAGTTCGCGCAGGTCACCAACCCGCCGATCGATCCGCTGCGCGAAGCGATCGTGATGTCGCTCTCGACCCAGATCGGCCCCGAGTGCAATGTGTTCACGCCCACGCCCGAACACGCCCGGCAGATCGTGCTGAATTCGCCGATTCTCTCGCAGCGCAAGCTGCGGCAGATCCTGGCCTCGGAGGAGGTGGTCGAGGCGAATGAGTTCATCGATCTGCAGTATGAGCCGGAGGAAGGCCTCCAGTTGGCGCTGCTGCGCATCTGCGATCAGGCCGAAACGGCGGTGCGCGATGGCAAGCTGGTGCTGCAGCTGTCGGATCGCTACCTGGTGCAGGGCAAGCTCCCCATTCACGCGCTGCTCGCCACCGGGGCGGTGCACCATCGGCTGGTGCAGACCGGCCTGCGCTGCAAGTGCAACCTCCTGGTCGAGACGGGCACGGCGCGCGATGCGCATCACTTTGCCTGCCTGATCGGCTACGGCGCCACGGCCGTCTACCCCTACATGGCCTACCAGACGCTCTACGAGATGATGCGCAAGGGCCAGGTCAACATGGGCGGGCAGGAGCGGCGCGAGCTCGGGCGCAGCTACCGCAAGGGCATCCGCAAGGGGCTCTACAAGATCATGTCGAAGATGGGCATCTCGACGGTCGCCAGCTACCGCGCCGCGCAGCTGTTCGAGATCGTCGGCCTATCGAGCGAAGTGGTGGACCTGTGCTTCCGGCACACGCTCAGTCGCATCGAAGGCGCGGATTTCCAGGATCTGGAGAACGACACCCGGTACATGGCGATGCGCGCCTGGAATCCGCGCTCCGCGCAGGAGCAGGGCGGGCTGCACAAGTTCGTCCATGGGGGCGAGTACCACATGTACAACCCGGATGTGATCGCGGCGCTGCAGGCTGCGGTCATGGCGGGTGACTACGAGCAGTACAAGCTGTACGCGCGGCTGGTCAATGAACGCCCGGCCTCGACCCTGCGGGACCTGCTTGGCTTCAGGCGCGCCGCGCAGCCGATTTCGATCGATGAAGTCGAGCCGCTCGAGGATATCCTGGTGCGCTTCGATGCCGCCGGCATGTCCCTCGGTGCCTTATCACCCGAGGCGCACGAGGCGCTGGCCATCGCCATGAATCGTTTGGGGGGCCGCTCCAATTCCGGCGAAGGCGGCGAGGATCCGGCCCGTTACGGCACCGAGAAGAATTCCAAGATCAAGCAGGTGGCCTCGGGCCGCTTCGGCGTCACGCCCGAGTACCTGACCAATGCCGAGGTGCTGCAGATCAAGATCGCCCAGGGTGCCAAGCCCGGCGAGGGCGGCCAGCTGCCCGGGCACAAGGTCAACGAGATGATCGCGCAGCTGCGCTTCGCGCGGCCGGGCGTGGGGCTCATCTCCCCGCCGCCGCACCACGACATCTATTCGATCGAGGATCTGGCACAGCTGATCTTCGATCTCAAGCAGGTCAACCCGACCGCGCTGGTGTCCGTGAAGCTGGTGGCCGAGCCGGGCGTGGGCACGGTCGCCGCCGGTGTCGCCAAGGCCTACGCCGACCTGATCACGATCTCCGGCTATGACGGCGGCACCGGCGCCTCGCCGCTGTCCTCGATC
>Ga0182024_10015140_pt1 | contig 14818 bp, 14 predicted proteins | sample P32metaG_FD_120480 | JGI IMG/M metagenome (GOLD analysis project Ga0182024, IMG submission 120480) | Permafrost microbial communities from Stordalen Mire, Sweden - P3-2 metaG (Illumina Assembly) | ecosystem: Environmental > Terrestrial > Soil > Wetlands > Permafrost | place: Sweden: Stordalen... | reverse complement strand
AGCGCTGGATGCCCGGCGAAAGCCTGCGCCAGCGGCTCGTCTCGATTTTCGGCGCGGAATGGGTCGAGCTGACCGTGCCGATCGAAGCGGCCAGCGGCGGCCTGCGCCTCCACGGCTTCATCGGCAAGCCGGGCGTGAGCCGCGCCGCGCGCACCGAGGAGCTTTTCTTCATCAACCAGCGCCCGGTCGAAAACCGAACGCTCCACTTCGGGCTGCTCGAAGGCTACCACAATTCGCTGATGAAGGGCCGCTATCCCGTGGCGATTCTGTTTCTGGAAATGGATCCCTCCGGCGTCGATGTGAACATTCATCCCGCCAAGCGCGAGGTGCGTTTCCATGACGACTTCACCATCCGCCATTTCGTCGTCCAATCGGTCCAGGAAGCGCTGGGGAAATTTTCCGGCGCGCCCGCGACGAAGTTTACGTTTGATCAGGTAGCCGTCACCGAGGGACGTGTCCCCCGGGCGACGGAATCTGCTCCTGTAGCGGCGGTCTATGACCGCCGACCGGATGAAAAAAGAGCGTCCATCGAAGACATCGGCGGTCATAGACCGCCGCTACAGACTGCACCTGAACCACCACCGCTCGCGGTACAACCCACGCTTTCGCTGCCCGAAGAAACCCTCCCGCAACGCACCGCGCCGCGCCCCGAACCGCTCATCACCAACCGACTCGGCCTTCACGTCATCGGCTGCGTCGCGCAACTCTACCTCGTCGCGGAAAGTCCCGAAGGCCTCGTCCTCATCGACCAGCACGCGGCGCACGAACGCGTCCTCTTCGAGCAAATGCTCAAACGCATGGCGCTCCAGGATGCGGCCTCGCAGCAGCTTCTCTTTCCGGTCACGCTCGAATTTCTTCCGCGCGAAGCCGACTTCCTCCTCGCGCAGGTCGAGACGCTGCAACAGGCCGGCGTCGGCATCACCCGCTTCGGGCCGAGCACCTTTCTCGTCGACGCCCTCCCCGCGATGGTCAAGGCACGCGACGTGGCCGAGTTCATCCGCACGGTCGTCACCGATCTTCAGCAGGAAGGCGGCGAAACCAAGAAAGGCCGCCGCTTGAGCGAGGAGATCGTCGCGAAGACCGTCTGCCGCCACGCGGTCAAAGCCAACGACGCGCTCAAGCCCGCCGAGTGGGACATGCTTCTCCACGATCTGCTCGCGTGCGACCTACCCTACACGTGTCCCCATGGCCGCCCCACCATGATCCAGTTATCGCTCGCCGAGCTCGACAAGAAATTCGGGAGGGTGCAGTAGCAGCACAGCTACGTCTTTTCGCGGTGCAGCGTCATCACGTAGGTGCCCAGGCTGAGGCGGTCGCCTTCGTTGATGTAGCCGTCGGTCATCGGGATGCCGTTCACGAAAGTACCGTTCGTCGATTCGAGGTCCTTCACCAGCAGGCCCCGTTCAGTCACCTGGAGAAGACAATGCCGGCGCGACACCTGGTTGCTCTCGACGTAGACGTCGCAAGTCCCCTCGCGCCCCACCACATTCGTCACCTTCTTCACCTTAAGTTTAAATGTCGGTGATTCCTCCGGGATAAAATAATAATGCGTATCGAGCTTTTTCTCTTTGCGTTCCGTCGGCATCGCCATCCGGATGGTCTTGCCGAAACGTTGATCCAGCCCGATGGAATTCTTATGCATATACTCCTGCATATCCACATCGAGATCCTTCTTCGCCGGTTCCGCGCCCTGGATCCACCCATACGAGGAACCCTTGAGCTCGAAAGCGCGGTCGAGCGCCGCGGTTCCCTCGAGTTTGCCGGCGGCCGCGTGAACGATCACTCCGTCCTGCACAAAAAGATGGATGGCTTCCTGCGCATTAAACACCAGGAGGCAGCCTCTCTCCCGCGTCTGCGCCAAGCGCATGAAGGCCTCGCTAAAGGAAGCCAGCAGTTGGTAAAAACTCATGTAATGTTCCTGAAGCCAATCTCAAAACCATTTTAGCTGGTTTTGAGCCGGGTTCTAAGCGTAAGTCACCTTTAGCATCCCGAAAAGGACTTTTTCACGGTACTTTGGACTGCCCTGCTCAAAAAAAATACCGCCCTCCGCAGAAAAATACTGCCCACTGCAGGTGTGTGGTTGCTTATTCTCCGCTTCTCTACCATATTTCAGTATTATGATCGTGTTGCCCACCGCCAAAATCCTTCTTTTTATCGCGTTGAATCTCGGGCCGCAAAATGCGCCGATGATTTACGCCACGAGCAATTCGGAAAGCTATGTCTGGACTCCCTCGGAATCCGGCTGGACGGTCGAAGCGAAAGGTTTTCCCGCTTCCGATTTCACCCGCGATCCCTCAAAGAGCGTCGACTTCACTGGCAACCCGTCTCAAGATTCTTCCGTCCCGACTTACCTGCGCGCCATCTCCCGGCATAACTGGAGGCATAACTCCGCCATGGTTTTTGATAACGGCGACCGGGTGGAAAAGCACGGCGACCACGCCTTCTATATCATCAATGCCGGCGGCGCAAACGAGAAGGTCTTTACGATTCTCTTTTCGACCTGCAACAAATCCTGAAGGCCCTGCGGACGGCAGCTATTGCGGACAAGCGCCGCGCCTCACCCACCATTTTTCGTAAGCCCGAACGGTATGAGTATGCCACCAATGACTGTGGTCGGCATTCCGATGACACACCAAATGGACGCAGGAAGAATAATATCCCCTGTAAAGTACGTAATAATACCGACAATAATTGCGATAATTCCCACGCAAACGACACTCAAACCCAGGTAGTAGATCGTTGGATTTGTTATTAATATCTTGTCGTTGAAGTTGATAGCCACGGGTGTGTGTTTGGTTGAAAATTTTGCTCCCCACAACGAGCAGACGCTATTCCACAACGTGTAGAGACAGGCCAAAAAATGGCGTGGAAATTGGTGAAGTCAACGCCCGATATTTGACCCGGCGTTTTTAGCAATCTTTTGCTTTTTTCGTACAGATTGGGCTTGAGCATAATTATACATTGGTATATATTACCTCTCACGCCCTCTGAAAAATATTTATCTCCTTCATATTGACTTATTTGCCATCAAAATGACCCTGATTTCATCTTTTTAATTGACCAGACAAACCACAATTAGTAGTAGTATGTCTCGCGACGCGCTACCTTATACGGTGGAATCGGACTGCCGGATAGCCGCCGCAAATAAGCCACTCCCTTCACTCATATGCCCCCTCTCCGCCCTATGAAAACCACGATGCCCAGCGTTCGCCGCACTGAAATCATTCCTTCCGAGACCCCCACCAGTAGTAGTGGTGCCGGATCGAGTACCGCAGGCATTCACGCTGCCGCCGTCGTGGCCGGAGAGACAACCGCGAAAACCAAATTTGAGGATCGCGGCCTCACCTTCGAGCACGCCTTCTCCAAGCCCGGAGTCCATCCCTACGACGAGATCGAGTGGGACAAGCGCACCGCGGAAATCACCGACGATTCCGGCAAGGCCATCTTCAAGCAGGAAGACGTCGAAGTCCCCAAGAGCTGGAGCGTTCTGGCCACCAAGATCGCCGTCTCGAAATATTTCTACGGCGACATCGCCAACGGCACCGATCCCCACAAGCATGGCCGCGAAACCTCCATCCGTCAGCTTGTCCACCGCGTTACCCGCACCATCACCGATTGGGGCCTCAAGGACGGCTACTTCAAGACGAAGCAGGACGCCGAAGTTTTCTACAACGACCTCACCTGGCTCTGCGTCAACCAGCATGGCGCCTTCAACTCGCCTGTCTGGTTCAACGTCGGCCTCTACCACCAGTACGGTGTCGGCAGCGAGAGCGGCAAGGGCAATTACTTTTTCAACCGCCAGACCGGCAAGACCGAGCGCGCGCCGACCCAGTACGAATATCCCCAGGGCAGCGCCTGCTTCATCCAGGCCGTCGACGACAACATGGAATCGATCATGGACCTCGCCCGCTCGGAGGCGATGCTCTTCAAGTTCGGCTCAGGGACCGGCTCCGATCTCTCCACCATCCGCTCCACGCGCGAAAAGATGAGCGGCGGCGGACGTCCCAGCGGCCCGATGTCGTTCCTCAAGGTCTACGACCAGATCGCCAACGTCGTCAAAAGCGGCGGCAAGACCCGTCGCGCCGCAAAGATGAACACCCTCAAGGACACGCATCCTGACATCGAGGAATTCATCATGGCCAAGCAGAAAGAGGAGAGGAAAGCGTGGGCGCTCATCGAGCAGGGTTACGACGGCTCCTACAACGGCGAAGCCTACGGCTCGATCATGTACCAGAATGAGAACCTCTCCGTCCGCGCCAGTGATGAATTCATGACCGCGGCCATCGAAGACAAGGATTACTGGACCAAGAACGTCCGCGACGGCTCGCCCTGCGAAAAGAAGAAGGCGAAGGCCCTCCTCCGCAGCATCTCCGAAGGCACCTGGATTTGCGGCGACCCCGGCATGCAGTTCGACGACACGATCCACGGCTGGCACACCTGCAAGGGCACCGACCGGCAGCACTCGACCAACCCCTGCTCCGAATATCTCTTCCTCAACAACACGGCGTGCAATCTCGCCTCGCTCAACCTGATGAAGTTCAAGAAGGCCGACGGTTCCTTCGATGTCACACGCTTCCGGGCCGCCGTCCGCGTCTTCATCACCGCACAGGAAATCCTCGTCGACAACGCCAGCTATCCCACCGCGCCCATCGCGGAAAACTCCCACATCTTCCGCACGCTCGGGCTCGGCTACGCCAATCTCGGCTCGCTCATCATGAGCTACGGCAAGGGCTACGACTCCAACGAAGGCCGCGGACTCGCTGGCGCGATCACCTCGCTCATGACCGGCACCGCCTACGAAGTCAGTGCCGAAATCGCCGCGGCGACCGGCCCGTTCCCCGGCTACCACAACTCGCGCTGCGCGGGAGTCGAAAAGCCGCTCGCGCCCGATAACGTCAAGCCGATGCTGGAAGTCATCGAGCGGCACCTGAAAGCGTGCGCCGAGATCGACTCGACCGCGCCCGCCTCGATCCGCACCGCCGCCGTCAAGTCATGGGAAAGCGCCCTGGCCAAAGGCACGGTGCACGGCTACCGCAACGCGCAGGTCACCGTCCTCGCCCCCACCGGCACCATCGGCTTCCTCATGGATTGCGACACGACCGGCATCGAGCCCGACATCGCGCTGGTCAAATACAAGCTCCTCGCCGGCGGCGGCATGTTGAAGATCGTCAACCAGACCGTCCCCGGCGCGCTCAAGGAACTTGGTTACAACGCGACGCAAGTCACGGAAATCGTCGACTTCATCGACAAGAACGACACCATCGAAGGCGCGCCCCACATCACCGAGGCGCACCAGGCCGTCTTTGACTGCGCGTTCCGCCCCGCCAAGGGCGAACGGTCGCTCCACTACCGCGCCCACATCCGGATGATGGCCGCGGCCCAGCCGTTCCTCTCGGGCGCCATCTCGAAAACGGTCAATCTGCCTAACTCGGCCACGGTCGAGGACATCATGCAGACCTACATTGAGTCATGGAAACTCGGCCTCAAGGCCGTCGCCATTTATCGCGACGGCTCCAAGCGCTCCGCCCCGCTCAACGTCAAAAAGAACAAGGACATGGGCACCGCGGAGACCGCCGTGGCCGCGCCTGCGCCCGCACCGGTCGTCGTGGCCGCCAAGCCGATCCGCCGCCGCATGGGCGACACCCGCGTCTCCATCACCCACAAGTTCGACATCGCCGGCCACGAGGGCTACCTCACCGTCGGCCTTTTCGACGACAACAAGAGCCCCGGCGAACTCTTCATCACCATGGCCAAGGAAGGCAGCACCATCGGCGGCCTCATGGACACCATCGGCACCCTCGTCTCGCTCTCGCTGCAATACGGAGTGCCGATCGAGGCGCTGGTGAAAAAGTTCTCCCACGTCCACTACGAACCGAGCGGTTTCACCAAGAACCCCGACATCCGCATCGCCAAATCGATCACCGATTACATCTTCCGCTGGCTCGGCATCCAGTTCATCCCCGGTTATCGCGAGGCCAGCAACCCCGGCAAGGGGCAGCAGGAACTCCCCATGAAGGAGATTCAGGAGATCGAAAAAAAAACGCTGAATAAGCCGATCACCGAACTCCCCGTCGCCGAAGATTCACCCACCCTGGCTCCACATCACCGGATGGGCGGCACGACCACCATCGAAACCGACTCGAACGAACTCATCATCCGGTTCAAGGACGGCCTCACCTGCCCCGAATGCGGCTCCAACAAGATCAAGCACACCGGCTCCTGCGCCACCTGCCTGAATTGCGGCGCGAGTCTCGGTTGCTCCTGATGTAGCGGCGGTCGGAGCCTGTCCTGAGCGAAGCCGAAGGAACCGTCGCTGCTTGGAAAGCCCTTTCACCTCGCGGTGAAGGGGCTTTTTTCCCTAAAAAGTGATTGTCGGGGAAACGCCTTCTGTTAGCGTGCCGGGAAACCCCCAACAACTAAATCCTATGAAACATCTCCGTCTCCTCCTCTCGTTGTCACTCGTTGCGTTCATCGCCACGTTCTCCATCGCCCGCGCTGACTCGTATGATAGTGACGAAGCCACCATTCAAAAGAAGACCGCTACCGCCGCCAATGTGATCGTGGACAAGACGACCTATGTCGTGCCGGTCAGCTTCGGCGCCGGCGCAAGCTGGAACAACGTCCAGGACCACTACGAGCTCTCGGACGCGAGCAAGGCAATCCTCGCCACGGGCCACGCCAAGCTCTCTGTCGGCTCTGACGGCGGCGCGACCTGGTCGAAGTAATAACCTTCCGCTAATTTAAGACAAAAAGCCTCTGCGATTTTTCGCAGAGGCTTTTTTCTGCTCGTGAACGAAAATAATCCATCCTCCGAGGAGCTTTCCACCGACAGCCCTTCCATAACTGCGCCGCTACCGCACCTTCGCCAGCTTGCGCGCGTCGTCTTCACAACCTTCCTGCTGACGTTCATCGCCTCGCGGCTTCTCGTAATCCTCATCATGGGCCGCATGATTCCCGACCTGTTTCTCCACATGGGCCAGACCCATGTTCATCACCTCAATTACGGCATCTTCCTTCTCTGCACCGTCGCCGGGATTCTCCTTTTTTTCCAGGTCAGCGACCGCGAACGCTGGTGGTGCGCCGTGGCCTATGGCTTCAGCCTCGCCCTCACCTTTGATGAATTCGGGATGTGGCTTCATCTGGGAGGCGGCTACTGGCAACGCGCCAGCTTCGATGCGGTCATCGTCGTGGCAAGCCTGCTTGGCATGATCGCGTTTGCTCCCCCGCTGCAACGCATGCGCGCGCATCATTGGATTACCGGTGGCATCACGGCGATTGCCACCGTTGTTTTCTATATCATGCTTTTCAAATCGCTGGACTACGCCGACAAGAAAGTCGGGCCGCGTCTCGAACATCTCGAAGAACAGGGGCCGCAGTAATTCATTTTATAAATTTTTCGCTTGGTCGCAGGCCCGAAATAGGTTCCGCTTGAGTATATGCCAAACTTTCGTCGATTTGGTATTCCTGGCTTCGCCGCACTTATTTTCGCCATGATCGGTCTCTCGCCCGCTTCCTCCGCCCACGCCGAGCCCGTTATCGGCCTCTTCACCGATTACGGTTGGGAGGATCCCTACGTGGCGCAACTCAAGGGCGTCATTTTGACCATCAATCCCAACGCGCACCTTCTCGACATCACCCACACCGTGTCTCCCTTCAACATCGCCGATGGCGCCTATCTCCTTGACCAATGCGCCGAGGAATTTCCCGCTGGAACGATCTTCGTCGCCGTCGTCGATCCGCAGGTCGGCACGGACCGCAACCCGATCCTGCTCGAAACGGCGAAGGGAAAATATTTCGTCGGCCCCGACAACGGCCTCTTCACGGAGGTCATCGCACATGAGGGCTTCGCCAACGCGTGGATACTCGACAAGCCCGAATTCTTCCGCAACGGCGGCATCTCCCGCACCTTCCATGGCCGGGACATCTTCGGTCCCGTCGCCGCGCACCTCGCCAGCGGCACCGATCCGGAACGGTTCGGCACGGCCGTTAAAACGCTCGTCCTCCTTCCGGACAAGGAACCGACTTTCTCCGCCGAATTGATCACCACGGAAGTCCTCCACATCGACCGCTACGGCAATGTGATTCTCAATCTGCCGGAGGACAGCGACATGGCCGCGAAACTCAAGGAGGGCAATCTGGTCAAAATTTCAATCGGCCGCGAAAGCTATTCCGCCCCGCTGGTTAAAACCTACGGCGAGGTGGACAAAGGACGCCTGCTGCTGCTCTATGGTAGCAACGGCCTGCTCGAAATCGGCATGAACCAGGGCTCCGCCGCCCGGCAATTGAAAGTGGAACCCGGCACCTCCGTCTTTTTAAAACCATGAACGCCTACTTCTTCAAACCCATCTATCAGGAACGCATCTGGGGCGACCATAACCTGACCAAACTCTTCGACCGCGCGCTGCCCGAGGGGAAAAAAATCGGCGAAAGCTGGGAACTCGTCGACCGTCCCGAAGCGTGCAGCGAAATCGAATCGGGCCCCGGCACCGCGCCGGGCACCCATCAAAACATTCACACCCTTTGGAAAGACAGACGGGTCGAGATTTTCGGCACGCGCGCGCCCGACCTCGCGCGCTTCCCCATCCTCATCAAGCTGCTCGATTGCCAGGACAACCTCAGCGTCCAGGTCCATCCGCAGCCGGGCCAGGGCGGCGAACCGAAAACGGAAATGTGGTACTTCCTCGAATCGACGCCCGAAGCGAAGATTTATGCCGGCCTGAAAAAGGGCGTCACCCGCGAGCAATTTGAAAAAGCCATCGGTACGCCGGAACTCCCCAAGCTGCTCGGCACGATTCATCCGCAGCAAAGCGACGCCATGTTCCTGCCCAGCGGACGCGTCCACGCCGTCGGCGCCGGCAATGTCATTCTCGAAATCCAGCAAAACTCCGACACGACCTATCGCGTCGACGACTGGGGCCGCGTCGATGAGCATGGCCGTCCCCGCGCCCTCCACCGCGAGCAGGCGCTTGCTTCAATCCGCTTCAACGACTTCGAACCGCAGTTCGCGCAACCGCATGGCGAACGGGTCCTGCAATGCCCCTTCTTCACCGTCGAGCGGGCCTTCATCTACCCCGGCGAATACCGGGTCTGGAACAGCGACCAGACCAGTTTCCAATACCACTTCCTCGCCCAGGGCGAACTGAAGATCGACGATTGCAATCTCAAGCGCGGCGCGAGCTGGCTCGTCCCCGCCAGCACCGAAAGCTACAACCTCGAACCCGTCGGCGAAGGCGCGGAACTCATCACCGTGCAGTGGGGGCGATGAATGTAGCGGCGGTCTATGACCGCCGACGGAAAACGAAAGCGTATTCGCTATCCCCGGCGGTCATAGACCGCCGCTACATTTTAAACCCATTTGCGTCAAGGCGCTGTGAGTTTAGCTTAAAGAAAACCCCCATTGGAGACACCCATGCTTACCACCCGCCGCCAAGCCATCAAGACCCTCACCGCCGCCGCCATCGCCTCGACCGCCCTCGGTCGATTTCCCCTTTACGCGCAAACCCCAGTCGCCGCGCCTGCCGCTCCCACCGGACCCTTCACCCTTCCGCCGCTGCCCTACGCCTACGACGCGCTCGAACCCTACATCGACACGGAAACGATGCATCTCCACCACGACAAGCATCACAAGGCCTACGTCACCAAACTCAACGAAGCTCTCGCCAAGGAGCCGTCGTTTACGCCGCCGGCCAATGTCGATGATCTGATGAAGAACCTCGACGCCGTTCCCGAATCGATCCGCACCGCCGTGCGCAACCAGGGCGGCGGGCACTCGAATCACTCGCTTTTCTGGCAAACGCTTGCGCCTAAGCCAAAAGATAATGGAAATGACGGATTGGAAGAAAAACTTCAATCACGATCTCACAATCCCTTCTGGTTGGCTGTGGCCGACGACGTCGGCGGCCTCGACAAACTCCAAGCCGAAATGGCCGAACAGGGCGGTAAACTTTTTGGCAGCGGCTGGGTCTGGCTCGTCCTCGATGGCGGAAAGCATCTCACCATCCTCACCCTGCCAAATCAGGATAGCCCTCTCATCGAAGGCCACTATCCGCTCTTCGGCATCGACGTTTGGGAACACGCCTATTACCTCAAGTACCACAACCTCCGCGCCGACTACATTGCGGCCATCTGGAACGTCGTGAATTGGGACTTCATCTCCGACCGCTATGCCGCCGCGATGAAGGGGTAAGCTATCCACAATAACAATCCGTCATCCTGAGCGGAGCGAATGCGAAGTCCCGCCATGGCGGGACGCAGTCGAAGGACCTGGCCACTTTGCCCATAAATGATCAAAGGCGAACAAGGCCCCGCAGCCAGTGGCCTCTGCGACGCCGTGTTCTGGACAGGAGCGTGATCTTGATGCCCGGCTCCCCGACTTTGCCACCAAGGTCCTTCGACTCGGCTCGACCCACCACAACGAAAAAAGTACGCCCTCCGTTCGCCTCGCTCAGGATGACGGCTTGTTTAGAGTGGTTATCAGTCCTCCGCACCCACATTTCCCCGTTCGTTACGCGTCTTCGCGCGCCTGCGCTTCAACTCCACGAACTGCTTCTTGATCCCACGCGGCCTCGGCGCGTTTTGCCGCCGCTTCAACTCGCGCGCGGAGCGGCGCTCCGCAACCTGCCGGTCGCGCAGCCGCTGCAACTGCTCCGCCAATAATTTCCACGCCGCCAGCCGGTTCGACGCCTGCGTGCGATGTTCCTGTATTTTCAGCAGGATATTTCGCGGCGCGTAACGCAACTGCACGCAGGTCGCGACCTTGTTCACGTTTTGCCCGCCATGACCACCTGCGTGAATAAACGATTCCTCCACCCGTGTCAGATCGCACCCCAGCGCAAGCAGATGCGCGCGCACGTAATCGGGAGGAAACGCGCTCATCGCGTCCCACCCGATTGAATCCGAAAGGGACGCTTCGGCCGCTCGGGATCATACGGCTCGACATGCACCATCACGTCGCGGACCTGCGGCAGTTCGGCCTGCAATTTAGCCTTCACCTCGTGCGACAACCGATGTCCCTCCTGCACGGAAATATCGGGATCGACCTCGATATGGAGATCGACCATCAGCCGCATTCCGAGCTTGCGCACCCATATTTTGTCGACGCCCTTGATTCCCGGGCAACCGCTGCTGGTCTCGTAGATAAATTCCAACAACGACGGATCGACCGAGCCCTCCATCAATTCGTGCAGCGTCGGCCCGAGCAGCCACAGCCCGGTCCCCATCAGCCACAAACTCGCCGCCATCGCCGCCCAGCTATCAGCGTGACTCCAGGCCGGACCGCCCACCCACGCCACGCTAATGCCCGTCAACGCCGCCACGGAAGTTACCACGTCGCTGCGCTGATGCCACGCGTCGGCGACCACGGCAAGGCTGCCGATTTGCTTCCCGCGCGCGCGCATCCAGTGAAACATCCATTCCTTCGCCAAAATCACCGGCACCAAAACCAGCAGGGTCAACGGACTCGGCGCGTGGCGCGGCTCGTTGAGCGAAAGCGTCGCCTCCCAGAAAATCAACGCCCCGACGCCGGCCAACGCGAGCGCCGTCACCGCCGAAGCGAGCGTCTCGGCCCGCCCATGCCCGGCCGGATGCTCGTGGTCAGCCGGCTCGGCCGCGATCCGCAAACCGTAGAGCGTCACGCACGAACCCATGACGTCGGCGTAGGACTCGCACGCATCCGCGATCAACGCGTAGGAATGCCCGAGCACGCCCGCCGCCAGCTTCGCGGCGCCAAGCCCGCTGTTGACGAGAATCCCCTTGAGCGCGGACCCCTGCCCCGTGGCCAGACTCCGCTCCGGATTCATTCGCGCGGCTTCGAGCGCCTCGGAACTTCGTGTCGGCATTTCGCAGTATGCAAAGCCCAACCCGAGATTGGCAACACTAACACCTTGCCGTGTTTACGTCTTCGGCTTGAGGAGAGGAAACAGGATCACGTCGCGGATCGATTCGGCGCCGGTCAGGGTCATGACAAGGCGGTCGATGCCGATGCCGATGCCGCCGGCGGGAGGCATTCCGTATTCGAGCGCGGTGAGGAAATCTTCGTCGAGGTTCTGCTGCTCTTCGCCAGCCTGGTGCTGCAAGCGTTCGCGCTGAACGACGGGGTTATTCAACTCGCTGTAACCGGGGGCGACTTCCTGGCCGCCGATGATGAGCTCGAAAACATCAACCACGGAGGGGTCGGCGCTGTTCTGCTTCGCGAGCGGGACGAGTTCCTTGGGCAGATGGGTGACGAAAAGCGGATTGCGCGTTTTGGCCTCGACGAGTTTTTCGAAAACCTGATTGGTGACTTCGAAATCCTCCATTGCGAGCGAGATTTCGACGCCAAGATCATGTTCGCAGAGCCGCTTTTGGTGTTCCGAGCTAAGTGAAAACCAATCGTGGCCGGTCTTTTCCATCACAACGTCCCGCACCAAATCACGATATTTCTTTCGCGGCCACGGCGGCGTGAGATCGATCGGCAAAAGCGCCGCGATGGAGCCATCCTCACTGGCGGGACGACCTCCGACCTGAAGCGTACCCATTACGTTCTGCGAAACGGTGATGATCAGGTCCTCGACCAGTTGCGCCATCGCCTCGAAATCAGCGTAGGCCCAGTAGGCCTCGAGCATGGTGAACTCAGGATTATGGCGGCGCGAAATTCCCTCGTTGCGGAAATTGCGGTTGATCTCAAATACTTTCCCCATGCCGCCGACGAGCAGCCGCTTGAGATAAAGTTCCGGCGCGATGCGCATGAAAAGATCGATGCCGAGCGCGTTGTGCCGGGTGACAAAGGGACGCGCGGCGGCCCCGCCGGCGATGGTCTGCATCATGGGTGTCTCGACTTCGATGAAAGCGCGCTCCTCGAAAAAGCGGCGAATTTCGCGGACGATCTTACTGCGAAGCAAAAGCACTTTGCGGGCCTCTTCGTTAACGATGAGATCGACATAGCGCTGGCGATAACGTTGCTCGACATCGGCGAGGCCGTACCACTGGCTGGGAATCGGCCGGAGCGATTTCGCGAGGATTTTCAGGTCGGAAAGGCGGACGGTTTTTTCGCCGGTCTTGGTGGTGAAGAGAGTTCCCTCGCCGCCGATGAAGTCGCCGATATCGAGCAGCTTCCAGAAGGCGAACTTGTCGCCGAGTCCCTGCACCTGTGCGTAAACTTGGAGCTTGCCGGTTTCGTCCTGAATGTGGGCGAAAACGTTCTTGCCCATTTCGCGCTTGGAAATCAGGCGTCCGGCGACACGGACGGGGCGTTCGTCCACGTAATTTTCCACGACCTGCCGACACGTCTCCGCGCCGGGAAAAGCCGCGCCGAAGGGATCGATGCCCATCTCGCGCCATGTATCCAATCGCGCGCGTCGCAGCGCCAAAAGCTCGCTCTCGTCATCCATAGAAAGGTGGAGCGTAGAGAGTCTTTCCGCATTCGCCAAGCTTGCCTTGTTGTAAAGCTGGAGTGACCGCTTCACCCATACAACGCATCACGGCTCGCCATACATTTCAGAAATCAAACGGCGCAACTCTTGCGCATCCCGGGTTGAAAGATCACCCATCTTCGATCTCAACCGCGATTTGCTGATCGTACGAATTTGATCGATGGCAATTTCCGCGTTTTGGCCCTGACATTTCATTTGCAACCGGGAACGCCACCGGGGATGCAACTTGGTCGTCAGCGGACAAACCACCACCGTCTCCAAAGCTTCATTCAAAATGTCGAGGCTCACAATCACGACCGGGCGAACCTTATTGATCTCGCTCCCACGCGTCGGATTGAGATCCGCCCGATAAATGCCGTAGCGCTTAAAGGTGATCAAGGCCATCGTCCACGGTGGTTTCAAAGTCCTTCCAGGATTCAACCTCCTTGACCATCTCCGATGCCGTGTTCTTCCAGGAAAGTTTCTTGCTGTGCTTGGGGCGAAGCGTGATGGAATCGGCCCCCTCTTCAATCAAAACGGCATCCTCGATCTGGTAGCGCTTCAGCAACGAAGCGGGCAGACGAATCCCCCGTGAATTTCCAATCCGTGACACCTTAATTTCGGTCATGATGTTATTACTGTAATTACATTCCGCTTTCCTGTCAAAGGTCTTTGGGCCTCCCTGCTCCCAATCCTCTTAATCTTATCAATCCTGTTCAAAAATTCCCCCTTCGGTCGATTCCCATAATTTTCCCTTGCGCTCTTTTGCTTCTCTGCTTAAATCGACCCTCACCTTATGGAAGCAGCGCTGAAAACGGAATACACGAAGGAGTTTAAATTGCATGACAAGGACACCGGCTCGGCCGATGTCCAGATTGCTCTCCTGACCCATCGCATCAACGACCTCACCAAGCACTTGCAAAAGTTCAAAAAGGACCATAGCTCGCGCCGAGGTCTTTTGATGATGGTTGCCCAGCGCAAAAAGCTTCAGGATTACCTGAAGCAGTCCGATTCCGCCCGCTACGATAAGGTTATTCAGAAACTAAACCTGCGTAAGTAGACGACTGCACCGCGAAAGGCCCTTCCGCCTGGCGGACCGGGTCATCCGGAAACTTCAGAGTACAATCAACTTCATTGTCGCCGTTATCGGAAGTATTTGATTTTTCAAAATACTGCCGTGCGCAGCACCAACTGAGTTCATTGTCCTCTGCGTTTTCTTTTCCGGTTGGACGCCTGTTTGCGCGCTAACCGAAAGAAATACATGTCCACCATTCATACGGTGTCGGCTCCCTTTGGCGCCCACCCCATCATCATCGAAACCGGCAAGCTCGCCAGCCTCGCCGACGGCGCGGTCACTGTCCGCTACGCCGACACCCTCGTCATCGTCACCGCCGTCTCCTCGACCAAGATCAAGGAAGGCCAGGACTTCT
>Ga0182024_10015139_pt1 | contig 14819 bp, 13 predicted proteins | sample P32metaG_FD_120480 | JGI IMG/M metagenome (GOLD analysis project Ga0182024, IMG submission 120480) | Permafrost microbial communities from Stordalen Mire, Sweden - P3-2 metaG (Illumina Assembly) | ecosystem: Environmental > Terrestrial > Soil > Wetlands > Permafrost | place: Sweden: Stordalen... | reverse complement strand
TTTTGTCCGTGCAGCCTTGGCGGAGGAGGAAACGAGGATTATCGCGAAGGGGCTTGCTCAGCCCTGGCTTCGCCTTTTTTGTTATGGTTGTGAAAACCCTGACTTCAATGACCCGGACAGTGTGCCGCCCGCAGACCGTCTGCGGGCGGCACTGCCCGTGGGAACCAACCGCGCTCCAAATTCAATTGAGTGACTTGCCAGTCACCCATAACCGTCACCGCGACGGCTACGGTTTTCCTCTAGAGCGAAGCCGGTGCCAGATCGAGGCGCAAGGCGAATAATCGGTCACAAGGGGCTTTGCAGGCTTGAAAACGAGGTTTTCTATTGCCTGCCAGCACCAACCACTCTTCGATCCGAACCCGCACATGCCTGATTCGCGGGCGACTGGCGCGGCGATGCTCAAGAATCGGTCGAAATACGCGCAAGGCACGGTGAGCCGGCTCGCACAGGGGTGCGGCACCCATAATGGCGATCTGACTTCATCCAGGGCGGCGAAGACGCACGCCGGCCAATGTTAAGGCTTTGTCAAGTTTCCGTTAAACACTTCCCCATCAACTTGAATTCACCGTCGCCGTGAACGAGCCTGCGCCTGTTCGCGGGCGTGCTGCCACGGATTCGGCTTGAAGGGCAGGTACGCGCTTTCGGTCTCGGCCCTGTCTGAAAACTCGTCGGGACTGCGGCGGGTCGGAAATGCCCCGGATGCGAGGCGTCGCGACGAAGCGACTCAACCGAAAGAGTCGTTGAGGAGCGACAACGAAGCAGACGGGGTATTTCCGGCCCGTCGCGGCCCGTCGAGTTTTCAGACAGGGCCGAACGGACTCCTCCGGAGCGTCGATGACCTATGACTGCGATGTCCTGGTGGTAGGCAGCGGGGCGGGAGGGGCGACGCTGGCCTACGCCTGTGCCAGGGCGGGCAAGAATGTGCTGTTGCTGGAGCGGGGATACGGGTACGTTGTCAACCCGCATGCCGGTCCCTCCCACGAGCACGGCCACGACGAACGGGCCATGCTTATCGACAAGAAGCCCTATGACGACCGCCCCATCGAGGTCAACGGGGCCGAGAAGCGACTCTACATGGGCGGCGTCCTGGGCGGGGGCACCGCCCTTTACGGCGCGGCGCTGCTCCGGCCCAGCGAAGACGACTTTCACCCGGGACGGCACTACGGTTCGCGAATCCCGCGCGCCATCTGGGACTGGCCGATTCTCTATGAGGACCTGGCCCCCTACTACGCCCGGGCCGAGCGGTTATTCGGGGTGAGCGGGTGCGGCGACGAGGATTTCGGTCCGCTGCGCAAGCCGGCTGACGGGTATCCGGGTCAGCCGCTGCCCCTGCATCCGATCAACCAGCAGTTGATGGACAGCAGCCGGGCCGATGGCCTGCGGCCGTTCCGGCTGCCGCTGGCCATCGATTCCAGCCGCTGCCTGCGCTGCCATGCCTGTGCCGGATACGTCTGCCCGACCGGCGCGCGGCGAAGCTCGGGACAACTCCTGGCCCAGGCGGCTGCCGAGGGTTTAGCCCTGCGCGTGCTGACCGGCGTTGAGGTGCAGCGCCTCTCTCTGGAAGCGAACGGGTGCGGCGTCACCGCCATCGACCGTGCCAGCGGCCAGACTAGCGTTTACCGCGCCCGGCGGTACGTGCTGGCGGCCGGGGCGATCGGGTCTCCTGTGCTCTTGATGAAGTCGGGCGCTGCCGGACCGCTGATCGGGCGGAACTACATGGCTCATCTGTCCCCGATCGTCGCAGGCATCTTCCCGCGACATACCGGGGCGGAGACGACGTTCGTCAAGCAGGTCGGGTTCGCGGACTATTACCTGGGCGCCGAAGGATATGCCCACAAGATGGGATTGGTGCAGTCGCTGCCGGTGCCGGGGCCGCTGATGACGGCTAAGTCAGCGCCGCGGTTCCTGCCGGCCTGGGCGCTGCGCTTCCTCCGGCAGCGGATGCTGCCGCTGGTGGGGATTGTGGAAGATTTGCCGGACCCGGCGAACCGCGTTTGTTGGTCGCCAAACGGCAAGCCGTCCCTGCGCCACCGGTTTGGGGCCTACGACCTGGAGCGAGGCCGGCAGTTAAGCCGGCGGATCGCGCGCATCCTCAAGCGGGCGGGCGCCAGGCTGTGCCTGTCGAGCGGATTTGCATCGGACGAGCACGTCGCCCACCAGTGCGGGACCCTACGGTTCGGGACCGATCCAGGCCACGCGGTCCTAAGTGCCGATTGCCGAATGTTCGATCATCCCAATGTGTTCGTGGCGGACGGCAGCTTCATGCCGACGTCGCTGGGGATCGGGCCGGCACTGACGATCATCGCCAACGCGCTGCGCGTCGCGGAGGTCGTGTGCGCCGAGGTGTGAGACAGCTATGCCCACAACTACTAACAGACAACGATTCCTGACCGTCAAACGCGAGCAATACCGCCAGGCGAAAAGGATCCATGGCGGTTTGCCCAACCTGTTCGTCGCCGCCCTGGGCATTTCACTGTCGCGGGTGCCGATTCCGGTCCGGCGGCTGCGGCCGTCGCTCTATCGGGGCATCTTTGGCAAGAAATATCCACCGGGCCTGGACGAGAACGAAGCGGAGATGCCGCTGTCGGCGTACCGCTCGATCAACGCCCTGTTCACGCGCGGGGTCAAGCCGCAGTACCGCCCGATCCCGGCGGGAACGTCGCAGTTCCTCTGCCCGTGTGACGGCACTGTGCAGGACGTCGGCCGTATTGAGCCCGGTAGGTCCCTGACGCTCAAGGGCATTTCATACACGCTCGATTCCCTGGTACCCGGCACGGACGTTTGCCTGTTCGAGGGCGGCCATTTTGCGGTGATTTTCCTCTCCCCCATCGACTGTCACCGGGTCTTCAGCCCGCAGGACGGGCTGCTGGAAGAAGTCACCCACGTCCCGGGCCACCGCCTGCTGGTCCACCCGCCGTACCAGAGGGCCGAATTCCCCGTTTACACGCTGAACGAGCGGATGGTCCTGCGGCTTACGACCGGCCTAGGCCCGTGCGCAGTGGTTATGGTCGCCGGCTGGGGCGTGGGGAACATCCGGCTCCCGATGGCCCCGCAGTTCCGGCCGCGCTCCGCGGAGGCGGCAAGCAAAACCTGGTCTCCTCCCGCACCGCTAACGCGAGGCCAATGGATTGCGACGTTCGAACTCGGCTCGACTGTCGTCCTGTTGACGCCCCGGCAAGCCGGGGTGACGACCTGCGTCTGCTCCAACGAGAAGGTCAAATATGGCCAGCCTCTCTTTACTTACGGTAGCTGAAGCATCAGGTCCCATGCGGGCCCTCGCGGAGCTGCGCGTCCGCACGGCCGGACTCGTGGTCGTCGGCTTCGGCGACCCCGTGGCGGCAGACTATGTAACTTTCGCCGGCCGCGGCGGCCGGGATGATATCATTCTGGCCGGCGACGAAGCCGTCGCGCGCCTGGCCGGGCCGGGCGCCCGGACAGTCTCGACGGAAGCCTTGCCGGCGGAACCGTTCGACCCATTTGCCTCCCTCGTCATTTTCCTCCACGCTAATATGGCCGTGCGGGACCGGCATGCGCTGGAAGGAATCGTTGCCCTTGCCACCGAACGCCGGCCGGAGTTCGTCTGCATCGTGAGCGCCGGCGGATCACACAGCGATGATGGCGGCGCTCCGGACGTGGACTATTGTCTGAACCGCCTGCGAGATCATGCCGGACGTGTCGTGGTATTCCGCCCCGGCCACGTCCTCAGCTCCCATTCGCGGGCGTTCGGGCTGCTTCGGCAATTGGGACCCTGCTACCCGCTGCTGCCCCGGCGGATTCGGGGATGTTGCGTCGAGGGGGCAGAGTTGTTTGCGGCCATTGAGAACGAACGACATGAGGTGCTGGCCAGCGGCTTCAGAACCGATCTGGGTGCCATGGGCAAGCGTACTCGCTTGCCCGTGGAACAGGCCGCAGACTCAAGAAAGCATGGGCAAGCGAGTACGCTTGCCCGTGGCACCCGTGTGGCACTCGAGGCAACTGAGACAAGCGTCTACCGCTCGCGCCGCCCGAGAACTTACATTCTCCTGGGCCCGAACCGCCCGTGGCGGGACTGGCTCGCCGAGCACCGCGCGCATGGTCCGGTGCAACTCGGCGCGACGGTGTTTTGTACGCTGCTGGCCCTGCTCGGCATCGGACAACTCGCCGCTCTGCTGTTCAGTGCCATCGCACGCCGACGGCCCGCGCTGCGGCGGTGGAACGTCCATACTTTGCAGCCCGGCTCTTTCCGGCAATTGCTGGCTCTCTACAACAAATACAACTACCGCCACGTCAAGGTCGTCGGCTATAACAACGGCGTCAACCATTTCGGCCACCGCTATCCGGGGAAGACCCTCGTCTCAACGGTGCGGCTGGACCGCGTCGTCCGCGCCGGCCCCGATTGCATCAGGGCCGACTGCGGCGCAACCATCCGCAAGGCACGCGACTTCCTCACCGCCGCCGGCCAAGACCTCTACGTCATCCCTAACTATTCCTACGTCTGCCTGGGTACGGCCTTCTTCGTCCCCATCCACGGTTCCGCGGCCGCCTACTCCTGCGTCGCGGACACGATTGCCAAAGTGGTCCTGTATGACCCCGTGCTCGACCGCCTGATCTCGACAAGGCGCGACGAGCTCGACTTCTGCAATCGTGCCTATGACCTCGACACCGATGTGCTCCTCCTGCGACTTACCCTGACGGTCAAGCCCAAGTCGCGCTATTATGTCCACCAGCAGGAATTGCAAAGCCCCGGCGCGGAGGTCCTGCTGGATGCGCTTCGCGACCCCAGGGTGGCCAACGCCGAGGTCCGCAAGTCCAACGCCGCCGGCAGCGCGGTGCAGGTCATCAAGTACTACAACGATGCGGGGGACTCCGAATCTCCGGTGCTGGAACTCCCGCGCGACAGCCTGGGCCGGCTATGGGACCGCCTCGAAGAAAACCCTGTCACGTCGTTCCTGATGCACGCGTTGACCCGGCATCTGGCGTTCCACGTGGAGCTGTTTTTCACCGCCGAGGAGTTCGCGACGTTCTGGAAAGACCACCGCGGGTTGCCGCTCCGCAAGATCCAGCTCCGTTACATCAAGAAGGACGGCCTGCCGCGCTCGCCGTTCCGCGACCACGACTGCGTCTCCGCCGACACGTTCATGTTCCGCCGGCACCGCGGGGCGTTCGAGGAGTATCTGAAGCGCACGTTCGCGGTCGTTCGCGCCAACCCGGGGAAACATAGTGTATAGCCAAATGAGTAGACACCCTCTTACTGACACGTTCGACCAGATGCTCCGCGATGAGCTTCCGAACCTGTTTCGGCTCTATATCAACCCGTACGTCGTGCAGGCATGCTTCTGCTTGGAACGGTACGTCCAAACCACGTGGACCGCCGCGGGCCCGAAATCCGATTACCAGACATTTCTGGCCAACGGTTTCGATGAAGCCCTTGGCGGCGCGATCAAGCTTGCCCGCTACGATCGGAGCCTCGCGAGCGCTCCCTCGCTCGGCTTGATCATCGACCCGGCCGGCCGGCTCGGGCCGTTCGCCTCGGCGAGGGCCGCCGATGGTGCAGTCGTGGAATTCCTGCCGGGCCTGGTGGTGATCGGGCGTGAAGGGATGGTAGGGTCCGCATTGCGGTCCGATTCGCCAACGGTAGGCATTGCGAGCCCAGCGAGCGATCCGAGGGCATTTCTCCCCTCTCCCGGTACTCCGGGAGAGGGTCAGGGTGAGGGTCTTCTGCTGACGCGGGGGAAAGACGGTCAAGACCCAAAGAGCCCTCACCCCAACCCTCTCCCGGAGTACCGGGAGAGGGAGCAGAGCGCTGATCTTTCCCGTTTCGGCTTCATCGCGCTTGTTCCCGATGCCGACGGCGGTCTTGGCGGCATCGAAGAAGACCTGGGACAGCTCCTGCAGTCGATCGCCCCTCCGCCCCTCATCATCACCTGCGTAAGCCGATCCAGCCTCGCGGCACTGCGCCGCGGGGGCGCCGGGATCGCGCGGGAGCTGGTTCCCGACATTGTCGTGTTCGACGACTCGTTCACCGACCGCCAGGTTCCCTTTGGCGCGTTCACCGCTCGGCAGTCGCTGTACGAACACTGGAACCGCCCGGGGAAGACCACGTTCCACTCGACGACCTATCAGCCAAACACCGTCTCCACCCTGCACTTCATGCGATGCCTCGAATCGGCGGACCCGGCGTTCCACACGTCCGTTGCCCGCGACCTGCGGCGCATCGATCAGGACCCGCATTTCCGCGGCGAGTTGTTCCGCCGGCTTTACAGCCGGTCCCTGTATAACGCGACCCGCGCCGTCGGCTTCGACGTGGGCGATGTCAAAGCCTCAGGCGACTTCGTCTACGCCGGCGATCGCAAAGTCTTCGACGGCGTCAGCGGCGTGGCGTGCAGCGTCCGCGGCCATAACCCGGCCGGGTATACGTTGGAACTCGATCGACTGGCCGGCCTCCGCGACCCCGCCGGCGAGCTGACGGCTCGCCTCCGCCAACTTACTGGCCTGGAGAACTGTCTGCCCGCGGTCAGCGGCGCGACGGCGGTGGAGAACGCCCTCAAACTCGCCCTGGTCGCGCAGTCCCCCAAACGACACGTCCTGGCCTTGAAATCCGGCTTCGGCGGCAAGACGCTCTTCGCCCTCACCGCTACGTGGAAATCCGTCTATAAGGAGCACATCGACCCGCTCTACGGCGACGTCTCCCATGTCGACCCCTTCGCGCCCGATGCTGCCGAGCGGATCGAGGCGGTGCTGCGACAGCACTCCGTGGCCGTCGTCCATCTCGAACTGGTCCAGGGCGTGGGCGGCGTCCGCCAGGTCCCTGAGGCGGTCGTCCGCCTGCTTGATGCAGGCCGGCAACGCTGGGGCTACCTGCTGCTCGTTGACGAAGTCCAGACCGGCATGTACCGCACGGGCCCCTTCACGCGTTGCAGTGCCCTGGGACTCAAGCCCGACCTGCTCGTCGTGGGCAAGGGTATCTCCGACATGATGTTCCCTTTCGCGGTCCTGATGTACTCCGCCGCCGTGCGAACCGTGCTGGACGCCGCCGGCTCCGATCTGCCTGACGCGATCCGCGACCGCTACGGCTACGAATTCGGCTACAAAACCGCCCTGAACGTGCTCTGGCAGGCGGACGAGTTGCACCTGGCCCAGCGCGTGACCGAAACAGGCCAACTCTTTGCCCGCCTGCTCTGCGATGGGCTGGCCACCTGCACGGCCGTGCGCGAGGTGCGCGTCTTCGGCTTGCTGATCGGGATCGAGCTCGACGCATCCCGCCTGCCGCAGCGCTGGCTGCGCAAGAGGCTCTTCCAGTTCTACGTGCTGGGAATGCTCCGGCATGAGCGGTGCCCGGTGCTGGTGGGGTTCTGCCAGTACGAGCCCAACGTGCTGAAGATCACTCCGCCGTTGAATGTCGAGACCCAGGTCGTTCGCGACGTGTGCGCCACGATCGTGGAAGTAATCAAGCAGCCTTTCCACCGACTCGCCGCCGCCGCGGCCATGAATCTGGTCAGATTGAAGCTATCAAAACGGAGACCCAAACATGACAACGATGGATACATCGCAAATCCCCGAAGCCCAGCCGGCCCTCACCTCCCGGCCCATGAGCCTGTGGCACGTTGACTTCAACGAGCTATACGCCCGGCACCTGTGCCGGCATTCCCAGTTCGGGATCAACGTATTCCACTTGGCCGCCCTGTTCGTGGTCTGGTTCGGAGTCTATGGCTTCGTTCACTGCGTTGTGCACACCCCGTGGGCGCCGATTGCGATGGCCGCCGCCTATCTGGCGGTGCTGGTCCCGAACCTCCCGCCGCGCGTAATCCTCGTTCAGGCCATCTTCCTCGCGGGGTTCGTCCTTTGCGTTCTGTACATTCCCGCGCTGCCGGTTTGGGCATGCTGGGCGTATCTGGTCATTATCCCCGTGGCATACAAGATTCAGTCATGGAGCCACGCCTGGTTCCACATCGAACACGACATGACGGAGTTCAACAAGAAGTACACGAAGGGGTATGCGCGGTTCTTCGTGCTGCTCTTTTATGAAGTGCCGATGCTGCTCAATTACCTGGCGTATGACCAGAAAAGGTGGGTGGCATAGCCGGCCATCCAGCGCAACGCAACAGTCCGCGGTGTGGGCTCCGCAACGCATGTCGGAACGCCCACCGGTGCTTGCACCGTGGGTTCCTCTGCAAATACCCGGCGGCCCTCGCACGTGTCAAATACCCACGGTGCAAGCACGTGCGAGCATCGGTGGGCGTTCGAAAACACGTCATGACGAGCATTTCCATTCCGTGGCCCGCCGGGACTACTGCGAGAGCGGACCTGAGCTGACCGCCGCAGCCGGCCCGTGATCGAGGGGAGGGCGTAGTTGGGCGATCTTAGACATGATCCGGAACGCCGAGACCAAGGCAAACAAGGTGCCGCGGGCGATGGGGGCGCGCCAGGTGGGCTGGGCCGGCGCAATGCGGTGCTCTTCTATCGCTCGGGTGTACGCCTTCCGTACTTGGCCGATGGAGCGGTCCCAGTCGCGTCCCTCCATCGTCTGGCGGGCCTCACGGCCAAGCCGGTCGCGCTGGGCGGCATCGTCGATAACCGCACGCATGCACTGCACCGCGTCAGATACGTCGCCGGGCGTATAAAGGAACCCGCCGCTGCCATGCGATAGGAGGCTGGGGATCCCGCCGGCGCGGGGTACGATCACGGGACATCCGCAGGCCATCGCTTCCAGAACGACGTTACCCATCGTCTCGGTCTCCGAGGCGTAGACGAACGCGTCGGCCGAGGCATAGGCTGACGCCAGGTCCTTGCCCTTCAGATACCCGATGAAGTGGGCATCGAGCCCCTGGAACCGGCGTTCCAGGGCAGCGCGGTGCGGCCCGTCGCCGACCACGGCCAGTTGCGCTCCTGGCAACTGCCGGAGCACATCGGCAAGGAAGCCGACGTTCTTCTCGGGAGCGAGGCGCGAAACCGTCAACAGCAACGGCCGCTCCGGGCGGCCGTTGGACATCTTCACGCGCATTGCGTCGCTACGGCTCGACGGGTGGAACAGCTCCGTGTTCACCGCCGGCGGCCACAATTCCACGCGCCGGAACCCGCGGCGAGCCAGGTCCTCCTGCATGATCGACGACACGGTGAGGTTCACGTCGGCGCGGTTGTGGTACTCGCGCATCAGCCACCAGAGCAGGGCCGACAGCGGTTTCAACAGTTTGTAATCCTTGACGAACTCGCCGTAGAGGGTGTGGAAAGAAAAAACGCTTGGCGTCCGCAGGCCGGCTTTGCCCAGCACATCGTGGCAGCGGAAGCCGAAGGCGAAGGGGTTCACATAATGGATGACGTCCGGCGCGAACCGTGCGATAGACTCGGCCAGTTCGCTGTCCGGCAGGCCGATCCGGTACTCGGGGTAGAGCACGAACGAAAAGCTGGGAACGTCCACCACCGGCACGGGGCAGTCGGTGCAGCCGGGCGCGCGCGGGCAGACAATCATCAATTCGTCTCCGAGCCGCGGCAGTTCGCGAATCAGGTTCAGCGTCCGGTTGACGACGCCATCCACCTTGGGAAGGAACACTTCCGAGATGATCGCAATCCGCATGATAGACTCCGTTCTAAGAGCGGCTCACCTTCTGCGCCAGGACGATTTCGATGCTGTGGTGATCGCGGATGGGGAAGACGAGCTTGTCGAGCAGCATTTGCTTCACTTTGCCGAGTTCGTGCAGGCCGAGCCGCTCGATGAAGGGCGTCAGCCAGCCGCCGCGGTAGCCGAAATCCATGAACTCCTCGAAGTCCTGGAACTCCAGCAACGGTTTGAAGGTCTCGGCGGCGCGAACGGCAAAGCCATGACGGTTAAGCGTCCGGACCACGTCCTCGCGGTCGGCGGGGTTGCAGGTGACGTCATTCACGGAAAAGCTGCGGCCGCCGAACGCCGCCCGGACCAGCTTGCGCTGGGCCACTTCCTGCAACCTGGGGAAGCCGGCCTTGGTGCCGCCGGCGAATGACCAGTAGCCGCCCTCTTCCAGCCGGCCCCAGATCTTGGGGGCCATCACCTCGATGGGGACGTAGCCGGTAATGAAGTGGGTGCAGACCAGGTCGAAGGCCTGGTCTGTGAAATGGGCGTCGAGGTTGGCCGCGTCGTCCACGGCGGCCTGGAGGTCGGGAATCTTCTGGCTGGCGTATTCGACCATCTTCTCGGATAGGTCCAGCCCGAAGGGGCGGATCTGCTCGCCGCCCACCTCCTTGAGCTTGGCCAGCAGCCGGCCGGTGCCGACCCCAACGTCCAGCACCGGGAGCCACGGCCCATCCTCTTCCAGGAGGTTTTGGGCGCGCATCTGGTCGATCGCACGGTCCAAGGTGCGGTCGTTGACCGATTGGGGGTCCTGATCGTAATGGGGCGCGATGACTTGGTCGTATTGCCGCTGAATGGTCTGAGTGTCCATGCTGGGGTGTTTTTCCCTTTCCAACCGCGAGAGGGCCTCGCCCTGAACAGCCGCTTCCGGCGTGCCGCAACTACTGCTTCTCCAGGCCGAGTTTCCGTACTCGACCGTTCCCGGAGAGCCGCATTACGCGGCGTATCATCACGAATAATATTTGGAAACGGAAAAGAACACGTTCGGATTGCGCAGAGATATGGGGCAATTCTGACCAATTGCGTTAAGAATAATGCAATGGACCCCAATCCTGGTCCCCTGACGACACGCCCGGCGACGGTGCTGCTCCTGCACGGCTGGTTCTGCGACGCCGGCCGGAAAGAAATCTTCCTGCGTTCGCTGGGGTTCGAAGTCGTGAAGCCGAAGCTCAGCGACTTCTCGTTCCGGCGGGCGGTACGGGCGGCACGCCAGGCGTACGAGCAGTGCCGGCCCGACGTGATCGTCGCATCCTCCCGGGGCGGCGCCGTCGTCATGAACTTCGACAGCGGCGGCACGCCGCTGGTATTGATGTGCCCCGCCTTCCGCCACTTCGGTTCCGCCCGCCGGCTCGAGAACCCGGCGGTGGTCATCCACGGCATGCACGACCGTTGGGTGAAGGTCTCGGCCAGCGATCAACTGTGCCGCAATAGCCGACAGGCCACGCTCCTGGTCGTGGACGACGGCCACCGGCTTCGCAGCCCGCAGGGGCGTCAGGCGCTGCAGCAAGGATTAGAGATCGCCCTCGGGCACAGGAACAAATGCGACGGAGATGAGGCAAGGCCGAATATGTTCGGTGTAGGGGCGGCTTCAGCCGCCGATCTGCCGCTTACCTGCCGAGACGGCGGCTAAAGCCGCCCCTACGCCCCCTCTACTTTCCCGCTCCTACACCATTGGCGTTCTCCACGCCGCTCACATCCTCCCCAATTCCGACCGTCGACCCGGCGGCCGCTCCAGCGTGTTCGACAGTATTCCCGGCAAGCTTCACATCGCGGTCGTGGGCCAGCTCGAAAACGTGCCCTGGCTTTCTGAGCGGCAAGTCGAAGGGGCGGATCACGCGGTTGCCGGTGATCTCCACGCCGTCGTGGCCTCGCGCCAGCGGTCGAGGAAGATAGTGTCCTTGCTCGTCGCGGGCAGGACGTAAGTGCCAGGCGAAATGGTAATATCGCGGTCGCCGGCGCGGTACGCGTCGGACAACGCCGCCTGCAGGTCCGCCGGGTGCTGGGGATCGCCGATAGTGGCGGCCGGGGAGGAGCGAGCAAACAAGGCCAAGACCGCCAGTGCAAAGAGGCAGCGAGTGGCGGGTGATCGAAAGCAGTTCATCAGTGAACTCATGCTAACGGAACGCACAAATGCCAGAAAACATTGATCGACGGAATTTCCTCTCCCTCGCCGCCGGAACTGCGTTGGGCGTCGGCGCCGGCTGCGCCGCCGCCGCAACCCGGCAATCCAACGAGGCGGCGCCCCTCACGGCGCGGACGAACGTCGCCGGCCCCGAGTTGACCTTCGACTTCCCCGGTCTGATGGTCGGCGTCGCCGAGTATGCCGAAGGCCCGACCGGCTGCACTGTGCTCCACTTCCCCAAGGGGGCGTCGGCCGCCGTCGACGTCCGCGGCGGGGCGCCGGGAACGATCTGGACCGATCAACTGCACGAAGGTGATGGCTTCCTCCAGGCGATCTGCTTCGCCGGCGGGTCGCTATACGGGCTCGAGGCCGCTACCGGCGTTTCCGCCGAATTGTTTGCGCGCGGCGGGTACTCAACGGCATGGGAGGACATCGCCCTGGTGAGCGGAGCGATCATCTTTGACTTTCGCCCGCGGTCCAATGCGATTTATCCCGACAAGGCGCTGGGACGGGCGGCCCTGGCTGCCGCCGCGAGCGGCAAGTTCCCACTCGGCCCGCGCGGGGCCGGCTGTTCGGCAACCGTCGGCAAGTGGCTGCGCGACCCCTACAAATCCGAGCCGGCCGGCCAGGGGGCGGCGTACCGAGCCCTGGGACCAACCCGCATCGCCGTTTTCGCGGTCGTCAATTCCCTGGGCGCCATCGTCGACCGCCACGGCCAGGTCGTCCGCGGCCACCTCGACCCCCGCACCGGCACCCGCCATCATTTCACCGATCTGCCCGCGCTGAACGGCCCACCGGTTAAAGGGAACACCTGCATCAGCGCCGTGGTGACCAACCAGAAGCTCTCGCCCGCCAACCTGCGACAGTTGGCCCGCCAGGTCCACGACTCAATGGCCCGGGCCATCGAGCCGTTCAATACCCCGGTGGACGGCGACGTCCTTTACGCGGTGACGACCAACGAGGTAGCCAATGCCGACGTCAACCAGTTCGTGCTTGCCGCCGCGGCGTCGGAGCTGGCGTGGGATGCGGTGCTGTGTAGTTTCTGACCATTCGACAATCCTTTCCCGTGCCCTAAAATCTCTATATGTCCCAGGCGACCCAACCCGGCTCGGTCGGCTTCTCCTCCAGCCCGCGATTCGTCGAGCACCAAACCGGGCCGTACCATCCCGAGCGGCCCGACCGCATCCGCGCCATCTACCGGGCGGTCACCACGGCCGGGCTCATCGAGTCCCCCGATCCGTTCCCCGACTTTTCGATCGATCTCGGGCCGCTGCACGCCTCCGGCGTCCGCTTGACGGAACTGGGCCCGCCGACCCCCGCCGATGAGCAATGGCTCCGGCTGGTGCATTCGCAGAACTACATCGACCGCATCCGCCAGGCCTGTGAAGAGGATGGCGTGCTCGACCAGGGCGATACGCCAGTGCATCCCGGCAGCTTCGAGATCGCCCTGCTGTCGGCTGGATCGCTGCTGAATTGTTGCGACGCGGTGATGAGCGACCGGGTGAAACGTGCCTTCTCCGCCGGCCGGCCGCCGGGGCACCATGCCGAGCCGGAACGGCCGATGGGGTTTTGCCTCTTCGCCAACGTCGCCATCGCGGCCAAATACCTGCAATCGCGGTATGGCCTCGGCCACGTCGCCATCGTCGATTTCGACGTCCACCACGGCAACGGCACCCAGGCCGCGTTCGAAGACGACCCCACGGTCCTGTTCATCAGCCTGCACCAGGACCCGCGCACCTGCTATCCCGGCAGCGGGTTCGATTTCGAAGTCGGCGCCGGCCCCGGCCGGGGCCTGACGCTCAACCTGCCGTTCGACCCCGGCTCTGACGACGACGGTTACCTGCGCGTGATGGAGCAGCGGGTCATCCCCAAATTGGATAACTTCGGCCCCGAACTCCTGCTGATCTCGGCCGGCTTCGACGCCCATCGCGACGACCCGCTCGCCCAGATCAACCTGAGCGAGGAAGGCTTCGAACAACTGACCCGCATGCTGGTTGGGGCCGCGGAGAGACACTGCAAGGGCAGGATCGTCAGCGCCCTGGAAGGAGGCTACAATCTGCGCGCCCTCGCGAGGAGCGTCGTGCGGCATCTGGTGGCACTTGACGGGCAGTGATCCGCGGAACAACGACGCGCCCGCGGGGCGACCCGCCCAAAAGCCAAGGATTGTCGTTCTTCTCCAGTCCGTGTCTGTCCGTCGTGTCCGCGGCTCTCCCATTCCTTTCTTCTTCGCGTCTGTCTCGGAGTTGACTTTTCCGCTGTTTCGGTTTAAAATTAAACCAATGACGGTCGGACGCAAATCCCGGCTTCGCGTTTTACGCGGCTATGACGTCCCTGAGGAGGGACGCGGCCGGGCCGTCCTGCTGACGCTCATCCGCGTCTTCGGGCGCATGAACGAGGCGACGACGCGGCTGGTGAAGCAACACGATCTCACCTTGCCTCACTTTGAGGTGCTCCTGTGCCTGAAATCGGGCGAAGGCATCAGCCAGCAGGAATTGTCGGAGCGGCTGCTGCTGACCAAGGGGAACATCTGCATCATCATGCAGAAGATGGAGGCGGCGGGCCTGATCGAACGGCGGCCCGACCCAACCGACCAGCGGTTCCATCGGCTCTACCTGACCGACGCGGGACGTCGCCTGCTGGCCAAGGTCATGCCCGAACACCACGCGCTGACCGGGAAGGTCCTCAGCGGCTTGACCCAGGCCGAGCAGAAGACGCTCCACGAGTTGCTCACCCGGATCGACCAGACATTCGATGACCTGGAATTGTAACGAGGTCTTTTTTTTGCCTATGTAGTTTAATATTAAACGGTTCGTGATTGAACCAATTTCTTTTCCACTTTTTGCGAGGTCCCTATGCGGTTACTCCATGTTGATTCGAGCATTCTCGGCCCCCACTCGGTAAGCCGGACCCTGTCGGCGGAAATCGTGGCGGCTCAAGGCCGCCGCATCCCCGGGCTGGAGGTCGTCTACCGCGATCTCGCGGCGGATGCGCTTCAGCACATATCCGGCGCCCACCTGGCCGCCGCGCAGCCAGGGCAGGCTCAACCACCGGCGACGCTCCAGGATGACGTCGCGCAAGGCCATGCAGCACTCGACGAGTTCCTCGCCGCCGATATCG
>Ga0182024_10015138_pt1 | contig 14819 bp, 10 predicted proteins | sample P32metaG_FD_120480 | JGI IMG/M metagenome (GOLD analysis project Ga0182024, IMG submission 120480) | Permafrost microbial communities from Stordalen Mire, Sweden - P3-2 metaG (Illumina Assembly) | ecosystem: Environmental > Terrestrial > Soil > Wetlands > Permafrost | place: Sweden: Stordalen... | reverse complement strand
GTTCTCTTCTCAATTTTCTTTTCGTAATTGACGCCCTGGAAAATCGCGTTCACGAAAATTCCCGGCGTGTGTATGGACTCCGGCGCCAGTGATCCCAACTCGACCAGTTCTTCGACCTCGGCGATTACGTAATCCGCGGCCGTCGCCATCACGGGATTAAAATTCCGCGCCGTCATGCGGTAAACGAGATTGCCCCAGCGGTCACCCTTCCATGCTTTGATGAATGCGAAATCGCCGCGCAGGCCGCGCTCCATCACAAATTTGCGTCCGTTAAATTCGCGAATTTCCTTTCCTTCCGCGATTTTCGTGCCGACCCCTGTCGGCGTATAGAAAGCCGGAATACCAGCGCCCGCCGCCCGCATGCGTTCCGCGAGCGTGCCCTGCGGGTTGAGTTCGACTTCCACTTCTCCGCTCAACACCTGCTGCTCGAATAATTTATTTTCACCCACGTAGCTGGCGATCATCTTTTTAATCTGATGTGTTTGCAGCAGCAATCCCAGGCCGGAGTCCATCGTGCCCGCGTTGTTCGAGGCCACTGTCAGATTTTTTGTGCCCTTGCGGCGCACGGCGGCAATCAGATTTTCAGGCACGCCGCACGTTCCGAATCCGCCCGACAGGATGACCGCGCCGTCGAAAAGTTTTTCGATCGCTACATCGGCGTTGGCTACGCGTTTATCCATCGAATCAGGCTCCCCACTTATTTAAATATGCCTTAAAATTGGTCCGGACAGTTTACTGCATGTCCCGCAAAATCTTGTAGAGTTCTCCGGCTTCCGAGAATTCTTCTTCCAGAGCACGCGTCCGCAAATCGCTGCGAACCTGTTCCAGAGCTTGGATCATTTGGTCCAGCATTTGCTCAAGATTGTCGCTGTTCGTAAGAATAATATCACGCCAAACGGAATACGGACTCCCCGCCAGCCGCAATGCGTCGCGAAGGCCACGGCCCGCAAGAGTGATAGGCAACCCTGTTTCGTCGGTCTGGCTGCGAACAACGCCAGCGAGCGCAACGGAAAGAAGCTGCGGCAAATGCGAGACCACAGCCGCCGCGCGGTCATGAACATCCGCGGCCAGCCATACAGGGTCCGCGCCAAATTTCTCGATCAGCGTGACAAAATTTGTGACACGCGCATCTCGTTCTTTGGAAGCTTCGACTTTTGAGGAGGCGCGAACCAGCGCGTATTTAGAGCCGCGAAATAAATTGGCGTCGGCGGAAGCGATTCCGGAAATTTCTTTTCCCGCCATGGGATGCCCGCCAAGAAAATGGGCGCCATCTTCGTGAAACAATTCCGCGGCAGCGGCGCATACGGAACGCTTGGTGCTGCATGCATCCGTAACCAGCGCATTCCGCGGTGCAAGCCGTCCAATTTCCGGCAGCAGTTCAATCGTGTGGCCAACGGGCAGCGCAATATAAATCAAATCTGTCCCCGCCAGTGCAATGGACAAATCCGCGATCCCCTCGTTGATCGCGTTTCGTTCCAGCGCCTGATTAAGAACTTGCGGCTTATCCCAGCCGACCACTACGGTTTCCGGAAAATATTTGCGAAGCGCGAGTGCGAATGAGCCACCAATTAATCCTGTTCCAACAATTGCAGCGCGGCGGAAGGTGGCGGCCATGGCTTACGCGATGGTCCGGCCAATAGCGGGAGCGATGATGCGCAGTTGGGCCATGAGTTTTTCAAATTGCTCGAAGTAGAGCGATTGCGCGCCGTCCGAGTATGCGTGCTCAGGATCATTGTGGACTTCGAGCACCAGTCCATCCGCTCCGGCAGCAACCGCGGCGCGCGCCATGGGCGGCACTTTATCGCGAATGCCAATGCCGTGCGATGGATCGGCAACAATGGGAAGATGCGAAAGCTTCTGAATGACGGGGATCGCGGAGATGTCAAACGTGTTGCGCGTGGCCGTTTCAAACGTGCGGATGCCACGTTCGCACAGGATCACGTTATGGTTGCCGCCGGCCATGATGTATTCGGCGCTCAACAAAAGTTCTTCAATGGTTGCGGACAAACCTCGTTTCAGAAGAACCGGCTTGCTAACAGTTCCAAGCGCTCGAAGCAAAAAATAATTCTGCATATTGCGCGCGCCTACCTGGAAAATATCCACGTAGGGCAACATTAACTGAATTTGCGAGGCGTCCATCACTTCGCTGCAAACGACCAACCTATTTTTATCCGCAGCTTCGCGCATCATGATGAGCCCCTTCTCACCATGTCCCTGAAAACTGTACGGAGAGCTGCGCGGCTTGAACGCGCCTCCGCGAAGAATTTTTGCTCCTGCCTGCGCTACGCGCTGCGCAATCAAGCCAATCTGCTCCGGCGTCTCAATCGAACACGGTCCCGCTGCGACGACCACTTCCGGGCCGCCAATCCGAACCCCATGCGGCAATTCCACCACCGTGCCTTCCGGGCGAAACGCGCGACTGGCGAGCTTATAGGGCTGCGTGATGCGCACCACTTCGCGCACGCCTTCGAGAACTTCCACATCGCGCGGATCGAAGTCCGCAGGAACTCCCACGGCGCCCAGCACCGTTTGCGACGCGCCCGTCGAGCGATGAATATCGAATCCCATCGACACGAGACGATCGATTACATGCTGAATCTGCTCTTCCTTCGCGCCCTCTTGCATGACGACAACCATTTCAACTCCTGTCCCTGTTCAAAGAAATCGTATTTGCTTTTTGTAGCGCCGGCGTCTCGCCGGCTGTTTTTCGGATCGTTCGCTAACCGCACTAAAAACCGCCGGCGAGACGCCGGCGCTACAAAGACCTAATTTTCCTTCTTGCCGTCGCTGCCGTGCATCACCACGCGTTCGACCGAACGCGCTTCATCCAGAATGCGTTCAAATAACCGGCGAATCGCAGCGTCCGGAAGCGGACCTGGATTTGCATTCACCACGCCATCGAGCACTTGCTTCTCTCGATCCGGCTGATACAGCGCATCGCCCGTCGTTTGTTTTATTCGACCAATTTCAACGACGCAGCTCGAACGCTCGTTGAGCAATTCGACCAAGCGCTTATCGATCTCATCGATCTTGCGACGCCAATCTTCTACGCTCATGCTTGTGGCTCCCGCCGGCTCATTCCGGCCGCCGCTGCGCCTTTCAATAATTTGACCCGCGCTGCCAGAGCTGTTGCCGCTGCGTCCACGGAATCGGCGCGCTCAATCTCTTCCACCAAAGCAGAACCAACCACCGCGGCATCTGCCAAACCGCCGAGCAGGGAAACATGCCCAGGCAACGAAATGCCGAAGCCGATGGCAATCGGCAACTCAGTGAAGCGTCGTACACGCCGCGCCAGCGCCGGCAATTCGTCCGCAAGCTGGTCTTTCGTGCCGGTCACTCCCGTTCGCGAAATCAGATATAGAAAACCGCTGGTCGATTTTGAAATAAGAGCGAGGCGCTCATCGGTGGACGTCGGCGCGGCCAGGAAAACCGTATCCAATCCATGCGATGCCATCGCTGCGCGATACTCGCCGGCTTCTTCGGGTGTAATGTCCGTGATCAACGCGCCATCGGCGCCCGCATTTTTTGCCGCTTCGGCAAATTTTTCAAGACCCATCTGCAAAACTGGATTGTAATAGCTGAACAAAACGAGAGGCACGTCGGTCTTCGCGCGCAAAGCTTTTACGAGCGAAAGCACTCCTGAGAGAGTTGTGCCATTGCGCAGAGCGCGTTCGCTTGCACGTTGAATGACCGGGCCATCGGCCACCGGATCGCTGAACGGCACGCCCAGTTCGATCACGTCCGCGCCCGCTTCGGCCAGCGCGAGCACGAACTGCTCGGTTGCGGCAAGCGTAGGATCGCCTGCGGTGATATAGGCGACGAGGCCCATTTCGCCAGAGCTGCGCAGGGCGGCAAATCGTTGCGCGATGCGCGTTTGATTCGTCATGGTTGTGGTCGCGCGTGACATTTGCATTCCGTGGCGCAGGCTTCAGCCTGCGGGGGTTAGGCCTTGTAAGTACCAAACCCCGCAGGCTGAAGCCTGTGCTACTAAAAAATCTACAGATAGCGGGCCAGGATTTCCATATCCTTGTCGCCGCGCCCGGATAAATTTACAATTAAAATTGCGTCGCGAGACATTTTCGGCGCGCGCTTAATCACTTCGGCAATCGCGTGCGCCGATTCGAGCGCGGGAATTATACCTTCCATTCGCGCAAGCATGCGCGCGGCAGCCACCGCTTCATCGTCGCTCACAGCTGTGTACTCCGCGCGATGTAAATCGGAGAGCATCGCGTGCTCCGGCCCAATCGCAGGATAATCGAGTCCCGCGGAAACGGAATGCGTGTTGGCAATCTGGCCGTCGGGCGTTTGCAGCACGTAGGAATAAGTTCCCTGCAATACTCCAGGATGCGCGCCCGAATATCCGGCTGCGGCAGCCATGCGTGCCGCGTGTTCGCCAAGCGCCATTCCGCGCCCACCGGCTTCGACGCCAAGCATTTTCACGCTTTCATCGTTCAGAAAGGCGTGGAACAAACCGATCGCGTTGGATCCCCCGCCGACACATGCGACGAGCAAATCGGGCAAACGCTTTTCCGTTTCCAGAATCTGCGCGCGCGCTTCCACGCCGATCACGCGGTGAAAATCCCGCACCATCATCGGGTACGGATGCGCTCCCAAAACCGAGCCGAGCAAATAGTGTGTCGTGCGCACATTGGTGACCCAGTCGCGCATCGCTTCGTTGATGGCATCCTTCAGCGTGCGCGTGCCAGAGTTCACTCCAACAACTTCCGCGCCCAGCAGGCGCATGCGGAAGACGTTGAGCCTCTGGCGCTCCATGTCATCGACGCCCATGTAGACAACGCATTCGAGGCCCAGGCGCGCCGCAATCGTCGCCGTGGCAACACCGTGCTGGCCCGCGCCGGTTTCCGCGATGATGCGGCGCTTGCCCATTCGTACCGCGAGCAATCCCTGGCCGATGCAGTTGTTAATCTTGTGCGCGCCGGTGTGGAGCAGGTCCTCGCGCTTGATGTAGATGCGCGGCCCGCCAAGATGCTCCGTCAGCCGCGAAGCGAATTGCAGCGGCGTTGGCCGCCCGGCAAAATTCTTGAGCAGGTAGTCGAGTTCTTTTTGAAAATTGGGGTCTTTGCGAGCGTCATCGTATGCGCGCTCGAGCTCTTCGAGCGGCGCGACAAGCGTTTCCGGTACGTAGCGGCCTCCGTAAGGACCGAATCGGCCCTTCGCGTCCGGCCATTTTTGTGTGGCGCTGCTCATGGTTTCCTTGCGCTAGATGCGCGGTAAAGTCCTGCTGTAGCCCGCCTCTTCAGAGGCGGGCTACAAAATGCAACCGCAAAACTTATCGCTGCGCGGATTCGATTGCTTTGAACAACGCGCGTAACCGCACTGGATCTTTGCGGCCGGGCCGCGACTCTACACCGCTGGCGACATCCACGGCGTATGGCTGTGCAACGCGAATTGCTTCGGCAATATTCTCTGGCGTCAACCCGCCCGCCAGAATAATTCGTCCATAGCGGCGCGCCGCGTGGGCCAATTTCCAATCCAGCGTGCGGCCCGTGCCGCCATGCAAACCGGGCGCGAATCCATCCAGCAGGATTGCATCCGCCGCGCGGTATCGAGCGAGGGAAGCGGCGCGGAATCCGCGCTTCACCTGAACCGCTTTGGTTACGCGGTACTTGCGTCCCAATTCGGCCACTTCCGCAGGCGATTCTGCGCCATGAAGCTGAACCGAACCAAGCCGCACGGCGCGCGCCAATGCGGCCACGACCAGCGGCGGCCAATTCACAAACACACCTACCGCCTCTACAAATGGCGGCGACCGGCGGATGATGCTCCACGCGTCCGCTGGGCTGATGGCGCGGGGACTGGGCGGATAAAAATTGAATCCGAGCGCGGAAGCTCCCAGATCAATCGATAAGCGCGCGTCTTCCCAGGTGGTGATCCCGCAAATTTTAACACGAGTCGGCATGAGATTTTTGTAGCGCGGGCTTCAGCCTGTGGGGTTTGGTCCTTGCAAGGACTAGAGCCCACTGGCTGAAGCCTCTGCCACTAAGTACCAAGCAATTTGCGCAGCGCCATCCCCGGGTCCGGCTGCGCCATGAGATGCTCTCCAATAAGGAACGCGTCAAAGCCAGCGGCGCGAAAGCGCACCAAATCTTCGTGCGTGCGTAAGCCCGATTCGCATACGGCGATGCATTCCTCGGGGATTTCCTTGATCAACTCCATGGACGTTTCGACGCGCACTTCGAGCGTGCGCAGGTTGCGATTGTTTACGCCAATGATGCGCGCACCCGTCGCAAGCGCACGTGCCAACTCCTCGCGCGTGTGCACTTCGACCAGCGCTTCCATTCCCAATTCGCGGCCGAGCATCAGGAATTCGCCAAGAGTCGCATCGTCTAGCCCCGCAACAATCAGCAAAAACGAATCGGCATCCGTTGCTCGCGCTTCCCACACCTGCCACGGATCAACAATGAAATCCTTGCGCAGCACCGGCAAACCATCCGCCGCGCGCGCATCGCGCATATATTTCAATTCGCCCTGAAAAAAATCCTCTTCCGTAAGGACGGAAAGCGCCGCCGCTCCCGCCGCTTCAAAACCCTTCGCCAGCGCCACAGGATCGAAGTCCGCGCGAATCAATCCGCGCGAAGGCGACGCCTTCTTGAGTTCAGAAATAACATTCAGGGAATCCCGCGTCAGCGCTGCCGCAAAATCGCGCACGGGCTTCGCGTCTTTTACGCCAAACCGGAGCACCGTTTCCGGCACAGACTTCTTGCGATGAGTGATCGCAGCTCGCCGCGCCTCAATAATACGGTCGAGCACAGTCCCGGATTTGGTTTCTGCCGCCATGGGCGTGTCTCTCCGCCGCCAATAAGAGCAATAACGGAAACCATCATGCTATCGTCCAGCGCTGGGGGAGTCAATCACGCGCAACGCCACCATCGTATAATTTCAAGTGTAAGGATACTGCCACACAGTTGCGACATTGAGACTTACACTGGAGAGAAAGTGGCGCATAACGAACTGACAATCCTCGAGGACGAGATCACGAATTGCCGGAAGTGCGCGCGCCTGGTGCCTTACCGCGAAGAAGTTGCGCGCGTGAAGCGTCGCGCCTACCGCGATTGGACATACTGGGGACGGCCTGTGGCGGCATTCGGCGATCCGAAAGCTCGGCTTGTCATCATCGGCCTCGCGCCTGCTGCGCATGGAGCGAACCGCACTGGCAGAATGTTTACGGGTGACCGTTCGGGGGATTTTCTCTACGAGCAACTTTATCGCGCGGGCTTCGCGAATCAGCCGCAATCCAAGCGCGCCGATGATGGGCTCATCCTGAAAGATGTATTGATTTCGGCAGCGGTCCGCTGCGCGCCGCCCGCCAATAAACCGCTGCCGGAAGAAATTCGCAATTGTTTGCCATATCTCGAACGTGAGATTGCGCTTATACGCCCGCGAGCCATTCTTGCGCTGGGCGGCATTGCGATGAACACCTATCTCGATTTGTTGAAGCGGCAAGGATTGATTGCTTCGCGCGCCGCGTTTCCTTTCTCGCATGGCGCGAGCTTTGCCTTACCGCGCGATTTACCTCACCTGTTTGCCGCTTATCACCCCAGCCAACAGAACACGCAGACCGGACGGCTGACGCCTGCGATGTTCGCGCGCGTGCTAAAGCAAATTCGAAAGTTTCTGGAGATTTTGTAGCGCCGGCGTCCCGCCGGCAGTTTTGACTCGCGCCGTGGCACAAAAAACTGCCGGCGGGACGCCGGCGCTACAAAAGCAAAACCGCCAGCTTTTCAGGAGGGCGTTTCGCTGGAAAGTGTAGATGCCGGTACCGGTTGCGGCGCCAGAGTCTTGCGGCGTGCCAGCTTGCTTCGCAAGCGCTCCATGTACAGGTAAACGACGGGCGCGGTAAACAACGTGAGGACCTGGCTGACCATCAGGCCGCCCACGATGCTGATTCCCAGCGGCCTCCGCAACTCAGAACCCATCCCCGACTCGATTGCAAGGGGAAGGCCGCCGAGCATGGCGGCCGTGGTGGTCATCATGATGGGGCGGAAACGCAAGAGACATGCCTGGTAGATGGCGTCCACTGGCTTTTTTCCTTCCCTGCGTTCCGCGTCGATTGCGAAATCGATCATCATGATCGCATTTTTCTGCACGATTCCAATCAGCAGGATAATTCCGATCAAAGCGATCACGCTCAAGTCCGTGTTCGTAATCCGCAGCGCGAGCAATGCGCCGACTCCCGCGGAAGGCAGCGTGGAGAGAATCGTGATCGGATGAATGTAGCTCTCGTACAGCATGCCCAGCACGATATACACGGTAATCAGCGCGGCCAGGATCAAATAGGGTTCGTTCCGCAGCGATTCCTGAAAGGCCTGCGCGGTTCCGGAGAAACTGCCGTGAATGGTTACCGGCACCCCCATCTGAATCGTAGCGGCTTCAATTTCGGTCACGGCGTCGCCGAGCGCAACACTCGGATCGAGATTGAAAGAAATCGTCACGGACGGAAACTGTCCTTTGTGATTTACCGCGAGCGCGGTGGTTCTCTGTTCGTAGTGAGAAATTGCGCTGAGCGGAACCATGGTCCCTGTGGAGGAACGCACGTACATGTTCTGCAGCGCGTCTGTGCTGTTCTGATATTCGGGATCGACTTCCATCACCACATGGTATTGGTTCAGCTGCGTGTAAATCGTGGAGACCTGGCGCTGCCCGAACGCGTCGTAGAGCGTTTCGTCGATTTGCTGCGACTGGATGCCCATGCGCCCGGCGGTGCTGCGGTCAAACACCAGCGAAGCTTGCAACCCTTTGTCCTGCTGGTCGCTCGTGACGTCACGCAGGCCGCGCAAAGTTCTGAGCCGCGATTCGATCTTCGGAGCCCAGGTTTGCAGTTCATCGAGTGTTTCCCCCTGCAAAGTGAATTGATACTGAGAGCTCGTAAACAGGCCGCCCACGCGCACGTCCTGATATGCCTGCAAATAAACGGTAGCGCCGGGAACCACGGCAAGTTTCTTTCGCAACCGGGCAATGACCGCGTCCGCACTGATTTTTCGCTGATCGAGATCCTGCAACTCGATAATCATGCGGCCGATATTTTCCGCGCCGCCGCCGACGAATGCCGAAATGCTGTACACCGCGGGATCGGTCCGAATAATATTTTCAAACTGGATGAGTTTATCCATCATCGCCGGAAACGAAATGTCCTGCGCTCCAATGATCGCGCCATTCAACCGGCCCGTATCCTGCTGCGGGAAAAAACCTTTGGGAATAACGATATACAAATAGACATTGAGGCTAATGGCCGCGAGCGTGACCACCAGCATTAAGGCTTGATGCGCCAGAACCCAGCGCAAACCGCCGGCATACCCGCGATGCATGCGCGAAAAAATTCTTTCGCCCAACATGTACATCCGCCCGTGCTGCATGTCTTTCGGAGATTTCAGAAATCGCACGCACATTGCGGGCGTTGCCGTGAGCGACACGCACAAGGAAACGGCAATCGCAATGCTGAGCGTCACCGCAAATTCGCGGAACAAACGCCCCACGACTCCGCCCATGAGAAGAATTGGAATGAAAACGGAAATCAGCGAAACGCTCATGGACAAAACCGTCGGTCCGATTTCTTTTGAGCCTTTCAGAGCGGCCTGCAATGGCGTTTCACCGGCCTCCAGATAACGCGCAACGTTTTCAATTACGACGATTGCATCGTCCACGACGAATCCCGTCGCAATGGCCAAGGCCATCAACGAAAGATTGTCGATGCTGTATCCCAGAAGATACATCACACCAAAAGTTCCCACGAGCGAAAGAGGCACGGAAATACTGGGGATCACCGTGGCCCACACATTGCGCAGAAACAGGAAGATGACCATGACGACCAGCGCCACCGTAAGCATCAGCGTGAACTGAATGTTGCGGACTGATGCGCGGATCGTTCGTGTCCGATCCGAAGTGACCGAAAAATTCACCATCGGCGGCATGGACGCGCGCAACTCGGGAAGAAGCGCAGTGATTTTATCCACGCAATCGATGATGTTCGCACCCGGTTGGCGGAAGACGAACATAACCACGCCGGGTTCGCCGTTTGTGTATGCTCCATTGCGAAAATCTTCGACGCCCTCGGTGACATTCGCAATGTCGCTTAATCGAACAGGGCCGCCATTTCGGTAAGCGATAATCAGCGGCTGGTATTTTTCAGGAGTCAGTAACTGGTCCGAGGCAAAGACGGTCCACCGGTTGTTCTCGTCTTCGAGCATGCCCTTTGGCGAATTTGCGTTAGCCGCTTGGAGCGCCAGACGCACTTGCGCGAGACCGATCTGATAATGCGCGAGAGCCAACGGATTCAAATCCACTCGCACGGCCGGTTTTGCGCCACCACCGACAAACACAAGTCCCACGCCGTCCACCTGCGAAAGTTTCTGGGCAAGGATGGAATCCGCCATGTCATACAAATGGCTGCGCGGAATGACGCTTGAGGTCAGAGAAAGAATGATGATCGGGGCGTCCGTAGGATTCGTCAGCCGGTAACGAGGCGGGCTAGGCAGCGTTGAGGGGAGTTGCCCTGCCGCCGCGTTGATCGCGGCTTGCACGTCGCGCGAGGCCGCGTTGATGTCCCGATCGAGATCCAACTGGAGAGTAATGTTCGTCGCGCCGAGCTGGCTGCTCGACGTCATTTCCGTTACACCGGCAATGCGCCCAAAAGAACGTTCGAGCGGCGTCGCCACGGACGATGCCATCGTTTCGGGACTCGCGCCCGGAAGATTCGCCTGCACCGTAAGCGTGGGAAAATCAACTTTGGGCAAAGGCGCAACAGGCAGGAAAAAATAAGCCACTCCTCCAACCAAAAGGATCGCAGCGCTCAGCAGCGAAGTAGCGACAGGGCGCTCGATAAAAGGCCGGGAGATGTGCATGAATCGTTAAACTCTATGTGAACGAAAGCACGGCCGAGACAAACTCTTTAGAAGTTCGCACAGATCAGGCGCAATCTTCGCCCGCACAACTTTAAATATCTTAATTTTAATCCGCCGGGGCGCTGGCCCGGGACTCGTGTTCGATAGGCGCTCCGTGCCCGAGCCGCTTAGCGAGCCGGTCAAATGCCAGATACACAACCGGAGTCGTGAACAAGGTAAGCGCCTGGCTGAAGATCAGTCCGCCAACGATCGCGATGCCCAGCGGCTTGCGCAATTCCGCTCCCGTGCCGCCGCCGAGAGCCAGCGGCAAGCCGCCCAACATGGCGGCCAGAGTGGTCATGAGAATGGGACGGAAGCGCAGCAGACAGGCCTGATAAATCGCGTCGATCGGGCTCTTGCCTTCCTTGCGTTCGGCTTCCAACGCAAAGTCGATCATCATGATGGCGTTTTTCTGCACGATTCCTATAAGCAAGATGATGCCTATAAGCGCGATGATGCTGAAATCCGTGTGCGTGAGCAGCAAGGCGAGCAGCGCGCCGACTCCCGCGGAGGGCAGCGTCGAAAGAATCGTGATCGGATGAATGTAGCTTTCATAAAGCACGCCGAGAACAATGTACACGGTGACGAGAGCGGCTAGAACGAGGATCGGCTCATTTGCAAGCGCAGCCTGGAACGCTTGCGCGGTTCCCTGGAATCCTGCGTGAATGCTCGCCGGGAAACCCAAATCCTGTTGCGTTTGCTTGATGGCATCCACGGCTTGTCCGAGCGAAGCGCCTTGCTTCAAGTTAAAAGAAAGAGTGACAACAGGAAATTGTCCCTGGTGATTGACGGCGATCGGAGCCAATTCCGACGAATACTGCGTGAATGCGCTCAGGGGAACCTGTGTTCCATTCGATGAGTGAACGTAAATCTGTTTCAGCGCGTCAGGATTCTGCTGAAACGTAGGATTCACTTCGAGCACAACGTGATATTGGTTCAGCTGTGTGAAGATCGTGGAGACTTGCCGCTGCCCGAATGCGTCATACAGCGTGTCGTCAATCACCTGAGGCAGAATGCCCAGGCGCGAGGCGGTGTCGCGATCGATCTGCAAAGTAGCCTGCGTGCCGCGCTCTTGCTGGTCGCTGGTCACATCGGTCAATTGCGGCAGGTCGCGCAGCTTATCGATCAGCTTTGGCACCCACACGGCAAGTTCCTGCGCGTCCGCATCTTCCATCGTGTACTGAAATTGCGTGCGGCTGATGCGGTCTTCCACCGTAAGGTCCTGCACAGGCTGCAGGTATAGCGTAATTCCCTTCACATCTTTCAGGTTCGATTGCAGGCGGCGGATTACGGTTTCTCCATCGTCTTTTCTCACTTCGCGCGATTTCAAATTAATCTGAATGCGCCCACTGTTGGGCAGCATGTTCACGCCATCGACTCCGATAAACGACGAGAGACTGACGACATCCGGATCCTGCAAAATAACTTTGGTTAACGACTGCTGCCTCTCGGCCATCGCGGAAAACGAAATACTTGCGGGCGCTTCAGAAATGCCCAGAAGAACTCCCGTATCCTGCACCGGGAAAAAGCCCTTGGGCACGACGAGGAACAAGAAAATCGTAAGAGCCAATGTTCCAACGGTCACAATCAACGTGGCCGGCTGATGTTTCAATACAAACCGCAGGATCGTTGCGTATTGCTCGATGATCCAGTTCAGCGTGTTTTCCGAAACTCGGTAGAAGAGGCTCTTATCGGCATCTTTTTGATGGCGCAGAATTTTCGAGCACATCATTGGCGTGAGCGTCAGGGACACCACGGCCGAAACCAGAATCGTAACGCTCAGCGTGACTGCGAATTCGCGGAACAGCCGGCCCACAACGTCCTGCATAAACAGCAGCGGGATCAGCACGGCGATCAGCGAAACGGTGAGCGAAAGAATCGTGAATCCGATTTGCTCGGAACCTTTGAGCGCCGCCTGCAACGGAGGCTCACCCTCTTCAATGTAACGGGTAATATTTTCGATCATGACGATCGCGTCATCGACCACGAACCCGGTCGAAATCGTGAGCGCCATGAGCGACAGGTTGTCCAGGCTGTAGCCAAGCAGGTACATCACGCCGAACGTGCCCACGAGCGATAGAGGCACGGCCACGCTGGGGATCGCCGTGGCTGCCACGCTGCGCAGGAACAAGAAAATAACCAGCACAACCAGCCCGACGGTCAGCATCAATTCAAATTGCACATCCGAAACGGAGGCGCGAATCGTCGTGGTGCGATCCGTCAAGATGGAAAGCTGGACCGACGAGGGCAGCGATGCTTTCAGTTGTGGCAGAAGGCTTTGAATGCGGTCCACAACGTTGATGATGTTCGCGCCCGGCTGCCGTTGAATGTTAACAATGACAGCGGGCTTTTCATTTTCCCAAGCCGCGAGTTTCACATTCTCCGCGCTATCAATCACATTCGCGACATCCATGATGCGGACAGGAGCGCCGTTCTTATAACTAATAACAATGGGCTTGTACGAATCCGCGGTCATCAGCTGGTCATTCGCCCAAATCGTGAAAGCCTGCTGAGAACTATCCAGATTCCCTTTGGCCTGGTTGACGTTTGCCGCCGCCAGCGCCGTGCGCAAATCTTCCAGACTCAATCCATAGGAGGCAAGCGCGGTCGGATTCGCCTGAATGCGCACCGACGGCTTCTGGCCCCCGCTGATGCTCACCAAGCCGACGCCTGGCAACTGCGCAATTTTTTGCGAGAGGACCGTGTCTGCCATATCTTCAAGCTTCGTCAGCGGAAGCGTTGTGGAAGTCAGCGCCAGAGTGAGCACCGGAGTGTCTGCCGGATTTGTCTTGCTGTAGATGGGCGGGTTCGGGAGATTGGTCGGGAGATAGGTGGTCGCGGCATTAATCGCGGCCTGTACCTGCTGTTCCGCAACGTCGATATTCAGATCGAGCACGAACTGAAGCGTAATCAGTGATGCCCCGAAAGAACTGGTCGAGGTCATCTGATTCAAGCCCGGAACCTGACCGAACTGGCGCTCGAGCGGCGTCGTCACCGAGGATGCCATCACAGAGGGACTCGCACCAGGATAGAACGTGAGAACTTGGATCGTTGGGTAATCAACCTGCGGAAGCGCGGAAACAGGAAGCTGCCGGTATGCCACGGCCCCGGCAAGCAAAATCGCGGCCATGAGCAACGAAGTCGCGATCGGACGCAGAATAAATGGCCGGGACGGATTCATTAGCTCTGCTTTCCCTGCTTTTTATTTTTCCCTTCGCCTTTGTGATCGGACCCATTGCCAGAATCGCCCGAAGCGGGAGTCGCACCGGCAGGACCGGATGGCGTCGCGCTATGCACTTCGACAGGAGTGTCCTGCTGCAATCTTTCCTGTCCATCCACAACCACCTGATCGCCAGCCGAAACTCCAGAGGCGATCAGCGCAATATTTCCCTGCGTCAAATCGATCTTCACGGGCTGCATGTTCGCCCTGCCGCCCTTCACCGTGTACACATAGGAACCCTGCGTCCCGCGCTGAATCGCGGCCAGCGGCACGACGATGGCGTTCTGCCGCGTCGCGAGCATCAGGCGAATATTTACGAACTGATTGGGCCAGAGAGACAAATCTTGATTGCCAAATTCCGCCTTGAATCGAACCGTGCCGGTGGTGGGATCGATCTGATTGTCGACGGTCAAAAGTTTTCCGCCTGCAAGCTTGCTTTGATCGTCGCGGCTATAGGCTTCAACGCCTAACTGTCCAGCCTTCATGTGCTGAATAACTTCCTGAAGATTGTCCTCGGGCAAAGTGAACAGCACGGCGATGGGCTGCACTTGCGTGATGACCACCAAACCATTTGGGTCCGTCGCATGAATCATGTTGCCCTGATCGACGAGCCTCAGCCCCACGCGCCCAGTTAGCGGCGCCGTAATCTTGCAATAAACCAGCTGCAATTTTTCATTGTCGATTTGCGCCTGATCCGCGCG
>Ga0182024_10015137_pt1 | contig 14820 bp, 10 predicted proteins | sample P32metaG_FD_120480 | JGI IMG/M metagenome (GOLD analysis project Ga0182024, IMG submission 120480) | Permafrost microbial communities from Stordalen Mire, Sweden - P3-2 metaG (Illumina Assembly) | ecosystem: Environmental > Terrestrial > Soil > Wetlands > Permafrost | place: Sweden: Stordalen... | reverse complement strand
TCAGGAAGTTGTCTCCCGGTGTAGGCCCTTCCTCAATCGAAGCGTGACCTCGGGCACATAGAGTTAGACCACATCGCTTATTGCGCAACTGCGTCCAGTATGCCCATGAATCCGCTGCGGACATTCCGGTCATAGGAAATCGATTGTCCCAGCAGCCCGCGGGCCCCGGCGCAGGCATCGCGCACGCCGCAACGAGGCGGCAGGCTGCGAACCCGGCGGCGCACTGGCCGGCCGGGCTCGTTTTACCGGCGGCGGACGCAGCAAAAAGGAGGCTCGGTGCGCTCTGCTCTATCCGGCGACGCCCGATGAGCCTGGCCGTGCAGGCAGAAACCGCGGCCGGGGGCGTCGCGGCTGTCGCGGCGGCGGCGATCCTCTGGCGGAGCTCGATCCGCCACGAGGGTCCCATTCGGCCTGCCTATCGCTGGCTGGCGGTGGCCACCGTGGCGCTCGGAGCGGGCTTCGTCGCACAGCAGGCGCTGATCGGCCCGCTCGGCGGGACTGCCGTACCGCTGACCTTTGGCGATCTTCTCTCGTTCTTCGCCCTGCCCGCGCTGGTGGCCGGCCTGGTGGCGCTAGCCGCCGCGGGCGCGGAATCGGCCGCCGTCCGGCCGCGCGATGCAGCCATGCGGCTGGCCGATGGTTACGTGCTGGCTGCCGCGCTTTTCATCATCGGCTGGGTCACGCTGTTCGGATCGGTCTACCGAAGATCGGGGGACGGGGCGGGCACCTTCACGCTGGCCCTCCTTCACCCGCTGGCTGACCTGGTGGTACTCGGCGTGATCCTGCCGTACGTCGCGATCGCGGGCAGGCGAGGGCTCACGCCGTTCGTGGCCCTGTTCGCCGTGGCCGTGAGTGACGCGCTTGCCGTCGGTGCCAAGGTCGACGCCGTGAGCCCGGGGGTGGCGGCACAGTTGATGCAACTTGCCGCGTTTTGCCTGCTGGGCGCCACACCGCTGATCAACTCAGGCCGGGTGCGTCTTCCCCCGCACCGTCAGGTGCCTGGCGTGAGCCTGTTCGAACGCCACCGCCAGGCACGGGAGCCAGGCGGCCGGGCGGCGCTCGTCGCCGCCCTCGCGGCGGCGGCTGCGGCCTTGGTGGTCATCTCGTGGGCGCTGGCAGGCAAGTCGGCCGCTGAACCTGCCATTGCGCTCGCCGGGTCCATCGCCGTGCTCACGCTGGCCGTCAGGACCGCGGGCCTGCTGGTCCGGGACAGGGCGGTGGCTGTCACCCGGCAGGAGTCGGGCCGCCAGTTCCGCGAGCTTGCCGAGCGCATCACCGACGTCGTGCTGGTCTGTGATTTTGATGGCACGATCAGGTATGCCAGCCCGGCCGTCGCCGAGTACGGCTACTCGCCGGAAAAACTGGACGGCATGGCGCTGGCCGATCTGGTCCATCCCGAGGATCTGCCCGGCGGAATCAGGTCCGTCCGTGCGACGGCCCGCAGCGCCCCGGCCGCGGGCCGGTTTCCCTGCCGGGTGCGATCATCCGACGGGACCTGGCGGCACGTCGAGTCCACGGTGTCGCGTTACTGGGACGCGGGCGAGCCCGACCAGCTGCTCGTCACCGCCAGGGACGTCAGCGATCAGGTGGCATTGCGCCGCCAGGTGACGCACCTGACCTTCCATGACGGGCTGACCGGGCTGCCGAACCGCGCGTATCTCGAGCAGCGGGTGAAGGACGTGCTCGGCACCGGGACGCATGCCACCGGCGACCGGCGAGCGGCGGGCCAGTTGGCTGCGGTCGGCGATCCTGCTCAAGCGGGCGAACGGCCCGCGGCGGGCGAGCTGGCTGGTGCGGCCGGGGCAATCTTCCTTGATCTGGACGGCTTTACCGGCGTGAACGACTCGATCGGGCACGGTGCCGGCGACCTCCTGCTGGCTCAGGCCGCACGCAGGCTCCGCGGCGCGGTTCCGCCGCACGACACCGTGGCCCGGTGGGGCGGCGACGAGTTCGCTGTGCTGGTCGAGAACGCCGACAGCGTCCGGGAGATCGTGGACATCGCCGAACGGCTGGCCGGGTCCATCGCCGCCACCGTGTTCCGCGTCGCCGACCGGGATGTCTCGCTGACTGCCAGCGTTGGCGTGGCACTCGCCGATGGCGAGGACCCCGGTTACCTGCTGCGCAATGCGGATGTGGCGATGTCCCGTGCCAAGGAATCCGGTGGCGGCCGGGTGGAGGTCTTCGCCGCGCACATGCACGCAGATGTCGTCCGCCGGCTGGAGCTGGCCAGCGACCTGCGCCGGGCGATCACGGAGCGGGAACTGAGGCTCGACTATCAGCCCGTCGTGGACCTCGCGACCTCCGCGATCACCAGCGTGGAAGCGCTGATCCGCTGGTCGCGGGCCGGTCAGGAGGTGCCCCCCGTGGAATTCCTCGGCGTAGCCGAGGACTCTGGCCTGATCGTGCAGCTCGGCGACTGGGTGCTGCGCGAGGCGTGCGAGCAGGCCGCCGCCTGGCGCAGGTCCGGCTGGGCCATCGGCGTTTCGGTCAACTTCTCGTTGCGGCAGGTGAACGCCGCCCGGTTCACCGAATCGGTGCTTGCCGCGCTCGAGGACACCGGCCTGGCGCCCGCCGGGCTCACCCTCGAGGTCACCGAGCGCGTGCTGACCGGGGGCGCCGGGCAGATGGTTGGCGGGCTGGCCGAGCTCCGGCGCTGCGGCGTCAGGCTCGCTATCGACGATTTCGGCACGGGCCATGCGTCGCTGGCCTATCTCCGGCAGCTTCCCGTCGACATCATCAAGATCGACCCGTCATTCGTGGCCGGCCTGGGCCAGGACCCGACCCTGGCCATGCTCACCCGCACTATCGTCCGGGTCGGGCATGACCTGGGCATCGAGATCGTGGCGGAAGGTATCGAGCAGCCGGAACAGCTGGACTTGCTGCGCGAGATGGGCTGCGGCCTAGGCCAGGGATACCTGATTGCCCCGCCGATGAAGGCGCTCGAGGTGGCGGCTTTCGCCAGGAAAGAGATGGCCGCCTCCGGCGCTCACCGTGATCCGGGAGCGGCCGGTGCGGCTAATGACCTTGGCGGGGCCGGCGATCCTGGTGCGCCTGGTCAGCCTTCACCAAGGGATCACGGCCAGTCACGCTTCCCGGCAGCCTAGCCCCACCGCCCCACCAAGCTCACCCACAACGTCGCGGCGCACCCTCACCGTCGCGGCGCACCCTCAACGTCGCGGCGCACCCTTACCGTCGCGGCGCACCCTCAACGCCGCGGCTCACTCCTCAACGCCGCGCCAGTTACCGGTTCGGATATATCCGGTGAAGACCGGCGAAATCTTAACCACTGTTGGTCAGCGCCCGGGGGGCGGGAGACCGGGGCGCCACGATACCGGGGTGGAGCTGGACGGGGAGGACGTGCAGCTGGCCGGGAGGACATGCAGCTGGACGGGAGGACATGCAGCTGAACGGGGAGGACGTGCAGCTGGACGGGAGTTCGTGAAGGCTTTCACAAGCTCCGGGTAGACTGGTCAGGCAAGCCAGTGCGCTGGTTGACCGCCCGCGTTCGCCGGCCCGCGTTCGACCGACTGCGCGATTGATTGATCCGCCCGAGTGAATTGCCGGCGACCCTCTCGCCAGACTGACCGCATTGCCCGACTGACTGTCCGCCCGTCTGGCTGACTGCCAGACTGACCGCCGCCGTGCCGGGAGCGCCGTGTCCTTGCCTATCGTCTTGGTCGCCGAGGAGCTCTCCCCGGCCGGGATCGCCCAGCTTGAGTCAGGTTTCGACGTCAGGTACGCCGACGGCGCGGACCGCAGCACGCTGCTTCCCGCGCTCGCCGACGCCGATGCGGTGATCATCCGCAGCGCCACGAAGATCGACGCTGAGGCGCTCGCGCACGCGCCGCGCCTGCGGGTGGTTGCCCGCGCTGGCGTGGGCCTGGACAACGTGGACGTTGCGGCCGCCACCAAGGCGGGCGTCATGGTGGTGAACGCGCCAACCTCCAACATCGTCAGTGCCGCCGAGCATGCCGTCGCCCTGCTGCTCTCGGTCGCGCGGAACGTGCCGCAGGCTGCGGCCTCGCTGAAGGCCGGCGAGTGGAAGCGGGCGGCGTACACGGGCGTGGAACTGCAGGACAAGGTCGCCGGCATTCTCGGCCTTGGCCGGATCGGGGTGCTCGTCGCCGAGCGCCTGGCCGCGTTCGGCATGCGGATCATCGCCTATGACCCCTACGTGGCGGCAGCTAGGGCCGCTCAGCTCGGCGTCCGCCTGGTGAGTCTGGATGAGCTGCTGGCCACTGCCGACTTCATCAGCGTGCACCTGCCGAAGAACGCCGAGACCATCGGGCTCATCGGCGAACGGGAGCTGCGGATCGTCAAGCCTGAGGTGCGGATCATCAATGCGGCGCGGGGCGGCATCGTGGCCGAGGACGCGCTCGCCAGCGCGCTCAAGGACGGCCGGGTGGCCGGCGCCGGCCTGGATGTCTATGCCAGCGAACCGTGCACGGACAGCCCGCTGTTCGAGCTCGGCAACGTGGTGGCCACCCCGCACCTCGGGGCGAGCACCCACGAGGCGCAGGAGAAGGCGGGCACCCAGGTAGCCAGGTCGGTGCGGCTGGCGCTGGCCGGCGAGTTCGTGCCGGACGCGGTCAACGTGCAGGGCGGCGTGGTGGACGAGCTGATCAAGCCCGGGCTGCCGCTGGCCGAAAAGCTGGGCCGGATCTTCACCGCGCTGGCCGGCGGGATAGCGGCGAGGATCGAGCTTGACGTGCGTGGCGAGATCGCCGCCCTGGACGTCAGCGTCCTGCAGCTGGCCGCGCTGAAGGGAGTCTTCAGCAACGTCGTCGAGGATACGGTGACCTACGTCAACGCGCCGTTGCTCGCCGAGGAACGCGGCGTCGAGGTCAGCCTGACCGCGAACGAGGAGAGCCCAGCCTGGCGCAACGTGCTTACCCTGCGCGGCACGCTGCCCGACGGCCAGGTCGTGTCGGTCGGCGGTACGCTGACCGGCCGGCGCCAGCTGGAGAAGCTTGTCGAGGTCAACGGCTTCGACATGGAGATCGCCCCGGCCGAGCACATGGTGTTCCTTACTTACACCGACCGGCCGGGAGTGGTCGGCATCGTCGGCCAGATCCTCGGTGGCCAGCAGATCAACATCGCCGGAATGCAGGTGTGCAGGGACACTATGGGCGGGCTCGCGCTGATCGTCCTGACGGTCGACTCGCGTCTGCCGCCGGGCGTCCTGGCTGAGATCACCGGGGCGATCGGTGCCGTAGTCGGCCGGGCCGTCGATCTCGACGAGTAAGGTACGCGCATGGCCGCACGCACCATCAGGATCGCCGTGATCGGCGGTGACGGGATCGGTCCCGAGGTGGTCGCTGAGGCGATCAAGGTCCTCCGGGCCGCAGCGACCGACGTCACGATCGAGACCACGAGCTACGACCTCGGAGCGCAGCGCTGGCATCGCACCGGGGAGGTTCTCCCCGCCGCGGTGCTCAGCGAGCTCGCGGGGCATGACGCGATCCTGCTCGGCGCAGTCGGTGATCCGAGCGTCCCGAGCGGGGTCCTGGAGCGCGGCCTGCTGCTGCGGCTGCGTTTCGAGTTCGACCAGTACGTCAACCTGCGGCCGGTCCGGCGGTATCCGGGCGTGGCCTCCCCGCTGTCTGGCCTGCGGGCCGACGCGATCGACATGCTGGTCGTACGGGAGGGGACCGAGGGTCCCTACATCGAGGCCGGTGGCGTCATGCGGAAGGGCACGCCCGGCGAGGTGGCCACCCAGGAAAGCATCAATACCGCCTTCGGCGTCGGGCGGGTGACCAGGTACGCGCTGCAGCGGGCCGCGGAGCGGCGCAAGAAGCTCACCCTCGTGCACAAGACGAACGTGCTTGCCTACGCCGGTGACCTGTGGCGGCGGACCCTGGACAGCCTTGCTGCCGAGTACCCCGACGTGGCCGCCGAGTACTGCCATATGGATGCGGCATCGATGTACTTCGTGACGGCCCCCCAGCAGTTCGACGTGATCGTCACCGACAACCTGTTCGGCGATATTCTGACCGCGCTCGGCGCCGCGGTGGCCGGCGGTATCGGGCTCGCCGCAAGCGCCAGCATCAACCCCGAGCGCACCGCGCCCAGCACGTTCGAGCCGGTCCACGGCAGCGCGCCGGACCTGGCCGGCAAGCAGAAGGCCGACCCCACCGCCGCGATCATGTCGGCGGCGATGCTCTGTGACCATCTCGGGCTTGCGGCCGAGAAGGCCAGGATCGAGCAGGCGGTGGCCGACGACCTGGTGGAGCGGCAAGGCGCCTGGGCCGCGCGGTCAGCGCCTGAGATCGGCGACGACATTGCCGAGCGGGTGACGGGATAGCACCCGCCGCCCATCGCGTTGGGCTACGGAGCCGCAATCCCGCAAGATGGTAATGCGGGCACGGCTCAGGACGTGGCCGCGGCGGGCCTGGCAACGGCGCCACGCCCGCAGCGAGGAAGGACCGCCATGACCGCCAGCGCAGCCAACGACGGCACAGCCGTCACCGCCAGCAATGACGACGCAGCCACCGAGATCTCGTTCGCCCTGCACCCGTCGGGCAGCCCGTTGCCCGGCCCGGAACGCGCCCGGATCCTGGAGTCTCCCGGGTTCGGCCGGGCCTTCACCGATCACATGATCACGATCCGGTGGACGGCGGAGCGCGGCTGGTACGACGGTCAGCTGGAGCCGTACGGCCCGATCTCGCTGCCGCCTGCCACATCGGTATTTCACTACGCTCAGGAGATCTTCGAGGGGCTGAAGGCATACCGGCAGCACAGCGGGCCCATCGTGGCCTTCCGGCCGCAGGCGAACGCGGCCAGGTTCAACCGTTCCGCGATCCGGATGGCCATGCCGCAGCTGCCGGAGGCCGCCTTCGTGCGCGCGCTCGAGCTACTGGTGACCCAGGACCGTGACTGGGTCCCCACCGCCGAGGGCCACAGCCTCTACCTGCGGCCGTTCATGATCGCGACCCATCCTGGCCTTGGGGTGAGCAGGCCGTCACCGTCGTACCTGTGCGTCGTGATCGCATCCCCGGCCGGTCCGTACTTCTCCGCCGGGCCCGTCTCGGTCTGGCTGGCCGAGAACTACACGCGCGCCGCGCCGGGCGGCACCGGCGAGGCGAAGTGCGGCGGCAATTACGCCGGGGGGTTCGCCGGGCAGCAGGAGGCCCTGGCCAACGGCTGCGACCAGGTGGTCTGGCTCGACGCCGTCGAGCACCAGTGGGTCGAGGAGATGGGCGGGATGAACCTGTTCTTCGTCTACGGCTCGGCCCGCCGCGCCCGGATAATGACCCCGGCGCTGACCGGGACGCTGCTGCCGGGGATCACCAGGGACTCGCTGCTCACCCTGGGACCGGAAATCGGCATACCGGCGGAGGAGGGCATGATCACGGTGGAGCAGTGGCGCGCCGGATGCGAGTCGGGCGAGATCACCGAGGTCTTCGCGTGCGGGACTGCGGCCGTCATCACCCCGGTGTCGACGATCAAGGGGGCCACCGCATCGTGGACGGTTGGCGGCGCCGGGCCAGGGCCGGTGACCTCGCGGCTGGCGGAGCAGCTGCTGGGAATCCAGTTCGGCAATCTGCCGGATCCGCATGGCTGGATCCACAAGATCATCTAGGCCCGCATGTCCCCGGCCCCGCGTACCCGCTCGCGGCCGCCCGCCCGTGCCCGCCCGCCCGTGCCCGTCCGCCCGTGCCCGTCCGGCGGTTCGCGGGCCGCATGCTCGCGGCGGGCCCGGCCTCCGGCATCCTCCTCGCGTACCTAGCGTGACATCCTGCGCCAGATCGGCCTGGGCAGCAGCCGCATGACGCCGGCCAGCACGGCAAGCGACGGCGGCACCCAGACGGTGGTTGCACTGGTTGCCAGCGCGGCCGCGGTAGCGGCTCCCACCGCCGACGGCGTAGTGGCAAGCGGGGCAGGCGTCATGCCCGCCGTCATCCGGCCGGTGACGAACCCCGGCCGCACGAGCAGCACCCGCACGCCGGTGCCGCGCAGCGAGTCGGCCAGCCCGCGGGCGAAGGCATCCAGCCCCGCCTTGGCCGCGCCGTAGACGAAGTTGGCCTTGCGGGGGCGGACGGCCGCGACGGAGGAAAGCACGACGATCACGCCATGACCCTGCGCGCGCATCCGCGCCGCCACCGCGAGCAGGGTGGTGACATGCCCGGTGAAGTTGGTGTCGACGAGCAGCCCGGCCTGGCGCGGGTCACGGTCGAGTACGTCCTGGGGCACCAGGATGCCCGCCGCGGAAATGACGATGTCCACGTCGGCCGCGGCGAAGATCTCCTCGATCACCGCTTCATGCGTGTCCAGCGCGGCCGCGTCATAGGCCACGGTCCGCACGTTGTAGGGCAGTGCCTTGCCGGCTGCCGCCAGGCGCTGCTCGTCCCGGCCGGCCAGCAGCACCTCGGTCTCCTTGCGCGCGCCGAGCGCCAGCAGGATCTCCGTGCCGATCTCGCTGGTCCCGCCGAGCAGCAGCACGCGGCTCGGCTGGCCAAGGGAATCCAGCATGATGGTGACTCCTTCCGCTACGCCCGACCCCTGTGGCCAGGACTCACGCAGTCCCGGCAGCTACAGCCCGGAGGCTAGCGCCCCGGCGCCCAGCCCGACCGCGAACGTCAGCAGCCACAGGAGCTCGCAGCAGACCATCACCGGATCCCGCGCGATCAGGTCCTCGACGGGCTTGCTCGCCACGCCCTTGCTGAGCCGGCCGAACCGCGCCAGCGCCGCGGCGAGCGGCAGCGCGCTCGCCAGGTGCCAGCCCCTTGCCCAGCTGGTTTGCTCACCGGCTGCCCACAGCAGGTAGGCCGCGATCATGGCGACGGACAGGAGCCGCTGGCTCAGCCGCAGCGATGTGGCGGTGTACCAGCGCATCGCTGGTCGGTGCGCGGCCGCGTCGGCGCCCAGCATGGCCAGCTCCATGGATCGCTTGGCGACTGCCACCATGAGCGCACCCAGGCTGCAGACCACCAGGAACCAGCCGGATGGCGGGACCCGGGTCGCGGCCGCGCCGCCCAGCGCGCGCAGCACGAAGCCCGAGGCGACGAGCGTCAGCTCGAGGAACGGGACGTGTTTCAGCCCGAGCGTGTACCCAAATGACAGGACGAGGTAGCCGCCGATGGCAGCCGTCAGCCCAGGTTCGCCGATCCAGAAGCCCGCGGCCACGGCTATGGCGGCGCACGCTGCCGCTATAACCAGCGCGTGTGACTTGCGCAGCGTGCCAGCGGCCACCGCGCGATACCGCTTATAGGGATGACTTCGATCACGCTCCGCGTCGAGCACGTCATTGACGAAGTACACCGCGCTGGAGGCGGCGACGAATGCGGCAAAGGCGACCAGTGCGTAACCGAGGCCGTCGTCTCGCCCCAGCGACGCGCCGGCTAGCGGCGCCGCGAAGACCAGCAGGTTTTTCGGCCACTGACGGGGCCGGGAGGTTTGCACGACGGCGACCAGCCAGCGCAGCGGCGCGGGGTAGCGGGCGGTCGCTGGGGCGGGCGCCGCGGTTGCGGCTGGCAGGCTGGTCTTCACCGTGCGTAGGCAGCCGTGAAGTCGCGGCTTGCGATCGAGTAGAAGCGGCTGGCCGGCTGCGCCTGATCAGGCAGGAGGTTGAACGGCGCCGGATCTGCCGGATGCCCTGACGACCGGTAGTACATGAATGACATCCATTCCGGGTTGATGTCGAGCTGCATAGCCTCGACCGCGCCGGCCCGCTTGAGCAGGCCGGCCAGCGTCTGCACGTCAAGCGCCGGGCCATAGACGTAGATAACCCGACCGTCTGCCGTGATCCCGAGTCCCGAGCGCCAGACGTAGTACCCGCCGCCGAGCGTGGCGCCCCAGCTACTCAGGACATTGTTGTTCACGGATGCAGGAATCTTCCCGTGGTCCACGATCGGGCGCAGGTTCTGCCGCACTCCCACGACGTCCTTGGTCATTCTCACGTCGCGCCCCCAGACGCCGATGGCGACTCGCCCGTCCCGGAAGTAGACGAGTGAGGCTGCGCCACGCTGCAGCGTTCCCCTGGTAACGCCGTTGAGGTAGAAGCCTCCGCCCGCAGTGTCGATCTTGAATCCGCCGTTGAATGTCGCCAGCAGCCCTCGACGGGATCCCGGTGGGATCGTTGGCGGCACTTTCCAGTTGCCAGGTCCCGGGTCCTCTGCGCCTGGATGCAGCTGGAAGCGCATGAGCCGCTGGTCCATGGACACGATGCCCGCGACGTACGAGGTATGCACCCTGTCCGGGCGCAGGAATGTCGAGAACATGGCAGGTACGCCGTGGACCTTGCGCAGAACCCGCCAGACACCCTCGCCGGGCAGCGGCTTCCCGGCCGGAGAGGCGAGCCGGGCCGGGATCTCGGGACTGATCTGCGTCGGCGAGCTGTGCTTGGACTTCGCATGTCCGACTGCGGTCGTGCCGGGCGCAGTCAGGGCGAAGGATGGCTTGCCGCCGACCTTCGGCGCTTCATAGGTGATCCATTCGCCGAATGTCACCACTGGCCCGAGGTAGTGATCGCGCGCCCATTCTGCGGCGCGGTCGGACAAGGTCCCGCCGCCGGGCGCGGTCAGCGCATGGCCCATTGACCAGGCGAACCAGGAGAAGAACACGACCCCCACGGCAAGCGCGATGCGCGCTCCGCGCCGGTCGCGCAGCCGCGGCCGCCTGGCCCGGCGCTGGCCACTGCTCCGGCGATGGCGATGGCCGGCATCCTGCGGGGCAGCCCCGTCGGTCTCCGGCACTGACGTCGCTGATCGCGGCACGCGGTTGCCTCCTCACTGGCCCCAGAAGTGTCCAGAGTAATTCCTGGTAACAGGGATGCACGTAATATCCGGCATGCCGCGTCCTCCGCGGGCCAGGATCCCATACAGGTTTACACCGCGGAACGTGAAGATACGGTTAAGCGGTGGCGGAAGGTCTGATAACCAGATCCCGGATAGCCTCGGATCCAGGTTAATTGCCCGCTGAGGTGCTCATGTCCGGACCCGCCGGCGCCGGGATGCGATCGCTGCCGGCCAGCAGTGGCGGGCTGGCCAGCATCGTTTCCGGGTACTTCAGCCCGCAGCCCGTGTTGACTACCACGACCTCATCGCTCTCGGCCAGCCAGCCGTCCTCGCGCAGCCGCCCGACGGCAGCGAAGCAGGCCGCTCCCTCCGGGCAGATCCAGGTCCCTTCCAGCAGCGCGACCTGCCGCTGGCTGGCCAGCAGGTCGGCGTCGGCGACGGCGACGGCCGTCCCCTCCGTCGCGTGCAGGGCGTCGAGGACGAGGAAGCCGCCGAGAGGGCTGGGGACAGTCAGGCCGAACGCGGCAGTCCGGGCATCATGCCACGGCTCGGTTTCACGCTCGCCGCGGGTGAATGCCCGCACCACCGGGGCGCATCCGGCTGCCTGCACCGCGACCAGCCGCGGCGGCTGCGGCCCGATCCAGCCAAGCTCCGTCAGCTCGCCCAGCGCCTTGCGGATGCCAATGAGGCCCACCCCGCCGCCGGTCGGGCAGACGATGACGTCGGGCACCCGCCAGCCGAGTTGCTCGGCGATTTCCAGGCCGATCGTTTTCTTTCCCTCCAGCCGGTACGGCTCCTTGAGGGTGGAGACGTCCTGGTACCCGGGCCGCTCAGCGACGGCGGCCGCGATCAGCCGTCCCGCGTCGCTGATCAGGCCGTCGACCAGGTAGGTGTCCGTGCCGGCAGCGGCGCATTCGGATCGGGTGATGGCCGGCGCGCCCGCAGGCATCGCGACCAGGCAGCGCAGTCCCGCCCGGGCGGCGTAGCTGGCCCACGCGGCCCCGGCGTTCCCGTTCGTCGGCATAGCCACGCCCGCGGCGCCAAGCTCGGCCGCGCGCGACAGCCCCACGGCCGCCCCGCGCGCCTTGAACGTCCCGGTCGGCAGCGGGCTCTCGTCCTTCATGAGCAGTCCGGGCAGGCCAAGCGCGTGGCCGAGCCGCGGCATCGCGAGCAGCGGGGTCATGCCCTCGCCGAGGCTGACCACGGCGCCGGGGGACGAGACCGGCATCAGCTCGTGATACCGCCACAGGGATGGGGGGCGGCCGGCGATCTGCTCCGGGCTGGTCGCCGCCCCGGCCCGCTCCAGGTCGTACCGGGCAAGGAGCGGCGCCCCGCAGGCGCAGGTGCCCTGGATCTGGCTGGCGTCGTAGCTGCGGTGGCACCGCGAGCATTCCAGGTGGGTCAGCACGGAATAGGCCGATGACAAGCTGGCCTCCTCTCCAATCGCATGGTTTGCATGCTTATCGTGCTATCTGCCCGGAACGCGACGGCGGCATCTTGTAGTGTCCGTGCAGAGGATCCTGAATTGCGGGGGGCGGTGCTGCCTTGTCTGCCTGGCTGCGGAGCGGCCGGGCGTCGGTAGTGGTGTCTTTTGCCGTTCTCGGCATGGCCGAGGGCGTATGGATGGCCAGGATCCCCGCCGTCAAGCATGCCCTGCAGCTGAGTGACGGACTACTTGGCGTCTCGCTGCTCGCGGCGCCGGCTGGCCTGGTGCTCGTCGTGCTGCTGGCCGGCCGGCTGGTCGATGCGTTCGGGAGCTCCCGGCTGACCCGGATATCCGGCGTTGCGGTGGCGCTGCTGCCGATCTCGCTCGGCCTGGCCCAGAACATGGCGACGCTGATGATCGCGCTGCTGGCGTTCGGCATTGCGGCTGGATCGCTGGACGTGGCGATGAACGCGCAGGCTGGCGAGGTCGAGCGGCGCAGCGGCCGGCCGCTGATGACGTCGTTCCACGCGTGTTACAGCTTCGGCGGCCTGGCCGGGGCGCTACTCGGCGGGCTGTTCGCCTGGGCGGGGATCGGCCCGCTGGCCACCTTCATCACCGCCGGGGCTCCGCTGGCGGTGGTGGCGGCCGTCTCGGGCCGCTGGCTGCTGCGCGCTCCTGCCAGGCCCGCCCCGCCGGCGGAGTCGCTGCCTGCCCCGGCCGGCCCGCCGGCGCCGCTTCCCCCGGCTGCCCGGTCCAGGGCCGCCCGGCATCTGCTGGCGCTCGGCCTGCTCGCGCTGTGCTGCATGGTGGGCGAGGGGGCCGCGGGCAGCTGGAGCGCGGTCTACCTGCGGGACAACCTGGGCACGTCGGCCGGGTTCGCGGCTACCGGGTTCGCCGCGTTCTCGATCACGATGGCGCTCGGACGGCTGCTCGGCGACCGGCTGGCGGCCAGGATCGGGGCGGCCAGGCTGATCCAGGGCTGTAGCCTGCTCGCCGCCGGCGGCCTAGCCGCCGGGCTGATCATCGCCAGCCCGGCCGCCGGGGTAGCTGGCTTCGCCCTGTTCGGCGCGGGCCTGTCCTGCACGATCCCGCAGCTGTTCTCGGCCGCGGGGAACGCCGATCCGGCCCGCCGCGGCACCGGGCTGGCCCGGGTGGCCGGCCTCGGGTACCTCGGCCTGCTCGGCGGGCCGGTGGTGATCGGCGGCTGCGCCAGCCTGGTGGGACTGCCGCTTGCCCTCGGCGTCCCCGTGGTGCTGTCGCTGCTCGTCGCAATGTCAGCACGGGTGATCGTCGGCAGCGCGCCCAGCTTAGATGCGCCGGCTGCTGCCGCGGCGCGGGCCGCCGGCCGGGCCGGGCCGGATTAGCCGGCGCCGTCGGCGATGACGTCGGCCACCTCGGCCGCCCGCCCGGCCTCCTCCGCCGCGAACCGCTGCGCGTCGAGCTTCTCCGCGATGTCCTCGTCGTTGCGCATCAGGGCCTCGAGGTCAGCGCGCGCGTAGTCGAGCACGCCCATGTCCGCATAAGCCGCCCGGAGCCGGTCACTCCACAGCCCGATGTCCTTGACGCACGGGACCAGCCTGCTGAACAGCAGCGACTGGAATCCGGCGTTGTACTCCGAGTGGCCGGTGATCTCGCGGACCTCGTCCGGGCTCAGGCCGAAGTTCTGGTAGATCTCGTCGCCGCGCAGCCGGTCCTTCATCAGGTAACAGCCCTCGATGACGAATTCCTCGCGCTCGCGCAGTTCCGCCTCGGTCAGCTGCTGGTAGAAGTCGCGCAGCGCCATCCGGCCGAACGCCACGTGCCTGGCCTCGTCCTGCATCACGTACGCGAGGATCTGCTTGGGCAGCGGCTTGCTCGTCATGTCCCGCAGCAGGCCGAAGGCGGCCAGCGCGAGGCCCTCGATCAGCACCTGCATGCCGAGGTAGGGCATGTCCCAGCGGGAATCGCGCAGGGTGTCGTTCAGCAGCGCCTGCAACTGGGAGTTGATCGGGTAGAGCAGCCCGACCTTCTCGTGCAGGAACCGGGCGTACAGCTCGGCGTGCCTGGCCTCGTCCATCGTCTGGGTGGCCGCGTAGAACTTGGCGTCAATGTCCGGCACGGACTCGACGATCCTGGCCGCGCAGATCATCGCGCCCTGCTCGCCGTGCAGGAACTGGGAGAACTGCCAGGAAGCGGAGTGCCGCCGCAGTTCCTTGACGTTCTCGGGCCCGAACCGGTCCCAGAACCTGGTGCCGTAGATCGCGAGCGACTCGTCCGGCACGCCGAGCACGTCGTACGGATCGACCTCCAGGCCCCAGTCGATCCGCTTCACCGCGTCCCACTGCTTGTCCTTGCCCTTGGCGTAGAGCGCGAGCAGCCGGTCCCTGCCGTCGTCGTACTCCCAGTTGAACCGGGCTGCCCCGGTCATCGGCACGTGCCAGCCGTCCTGCGCGGGTGCGGCGGTGTACAGGTCATGGGTGGACATCCGGCCTCCAACGTACGCCGTACGTATGCGTCCGACTCAAGCACGTACGGTGTACGCATGTCAATGCCTGGCGGGCGGCCAGGGTCACCAGCCCGGTCAATGCCGGACGGCTGGCCGCAGGTCAGCGACCGAGCGGACGAGCAGGTCGAGGCCGAACTCGAAGTCGGCGTCATGATCGGTGTTCGGGTGCGGCG
>Ga0182024_10015136_pt1 | contig 14821 bp, 12 predicted proteins | sample P32metaG_FD_120480 | JGI IMG/M metagenome (GOLD analysis project Ga0182024, IMG submission 120480) | Permafrost microbial communities from Stordalen Mire, Sweden - P3-2 metaG (Illumina Assembly) | ecosystem: Environmental > Terrestrial > Soil > Wetlands > Permafrost | place: Sweden: Stordalen... | reverse complement strand
CGGCGGCCACGCCACCGGCGGCAACGCCGCCTCCACCCGCACGCCCTGTGGACGAGAAGGCACCGCTGTCGTTTAAGATCGGCGCCGCCGATTTCACCCCCGGCGGGTTCCTGGATATGACCGGAATCTTCCGGACCACCAACTTGGGCGGAATCGGAACCAGCTTTGGCTCAATCCCCTATAACAACACGCTGCCGCAGGGCGCCCTGAGCGAAACCCGCTTCAGCGCGCAGAACTCCCGCATCAGCCTGAAAGTGGATGCGCCAGTTTCCGAATCCACCAGCGTGACCGGGTACGTTGAGGCTGACTTCCTCGGCTATCAGCCCCCCAACGCGGACCAGACCAGCAACAGCAACACCCTGCGCATGCGCGTTTATTTCGTGAACATCAAGCATGGCCCGTGGGAGGTTTTGGCCGGACAAGACTGGTCGTTGATGACCGCCAACCGCGTCGGCATTTCTCCCATGCCCTCCGACATCTTCTACTCCCAGGACATGGACACCAATTACCAGTTGGGCGTGATCTGGGCGCGGCAACCGGGGTTTCGCGTGGTGTATCACGCAACACCCTGGTGGACTCTGGCGGCTGCTCTAGAAAACCCCGAGCAGCTTGCTCCCAGTTCGGTCACCTTCCCCGGGACCGCTTACACGTCACAGTTTGATTCCGGCAGCGGAAACACCAGCTCTACCACCGCGGTGAACAACCCGAATACGCCTAACCTCCATCCGGACATCATCGTGAAGTCCGCCTGGGACTGGAAAGTCTCGGACCACGCGTTGCACCTGGAAGCAGCGGGTCTGCTTCGTTCCTTCAAGGTTTACACCCCCGCTGTCACGAGTGGCACCCCTCCGACGGTTACGACCGCGGGCTTTACCGACCACATCTTCGGTGGTGGCGGCTCCATCAACGCCAACCTCGAACTGTTCAAGGGCTTCCACCTGATCGCCAACTCGTTCTACAGCTCCGGTGGCGGCCGCTATATTTTCGGACTGGGCCCGGACGCGATCGTGAACGCCGCCGGGTATCTCTCCGGAGTCAAAGCGGATTCCGGGCTCGCTGGCTTTGAATACCAGGCCGACAAGCACATGATGCTTTACGGCTACGCGAGCGGAGCGTACTTCGGACGAGATTGGGGTTACGCGCCTTCGACCACGACTGGAGCCAAGTGCAACGGTATAGCGGGATTCACCTGCGTCGGATTCGGTTATCCGGGTCAGGCGGAGTCAGCCAATGCCAATCGATCGCTGCAAGAGGCAACGATTGGAGTTATTCCCACACTGTGGTCGAACCCGAGCTACGGCAAACTGCAGCTAATCACTCAGTATTCGTACGTCCTGCGCGCTCCGTGGTTCGTAACCACGGGCGCTCCCAAGGACGCACACAACAGCATGGTCTACATCGACCTGCGATACACCCTGCCCTAGTCGCAGCGCACTTCGATTGGCACGAAAGGGGCGGAGCGATCCGCCCCTTTTTTCTTTCAGTTATTCGGTTTCCGTGGATCCCAGCGTTTGACCCGGGGCTTTGATCGGATTCAATCCCAGGAATCTCGCTTTCGCTGTTGGCTTTCAGCGCTCCGTGCAAACGGTTAACGTCCCCGGGCGGTATCCAAACCAGCCAAGCGAATATCAGTCACGCGAAATGTGCGTACGCCGAAGCACGGTGTTTCGATCGCGTTGGCGATCGCGAGAGCCATTTCGTCCACCGTCACCAGCCCCAGGCGGCGCGCCGTTTTGCGCGTGGCGGGCAGCACATACATCAACCCGTACAGCGGCAACAGCAGATACGGCCATTGGCGCCCCGGACCCAGAACGTACCAGGGCTGCAGGATGGTGGCATTCAAACCGCTCACGCGAATGGCCTCCTCGCATTCCGCGCGGACCTGCTGATAAGCCTTCATCACTGGTGCGGGCTGCGCCACGCTCACGTATATGAAATTTCGCACTTGCGCGGCCAGCGCCGCGGCAATCGCCACGCGAGTGGTTGCCAAATCCAGGGACCGCAAATCGCTTTCCGTGGCACGGCTCCGATGCGCCACACCCACCAGGTGAACGAACGTATCGCAGGGAGGAATTTCTCGAGCGTACCCGGGATTCAGTGCGTCCCCTGGCACCGCTTGGGCCCCGGGTGCGATCTTTCGTTCGGAGCCCGGGCGAACCAACGTGCGCACGTGATGGCCGCGCTCGAGTAAGCGAGGAATCAGGCGGCTCCCCACGTGTCCGCTGCCGCCGGTAATGAAAATGTCACACCCTCCCATGGCCGTCTTGGACGCTCCAGTTGTTATCAATCCTGAATTGCCTTCTAGTATATCGAGACATTCAAACTGTTCGGCCGCGTGCCACGGATGGTTCCCATTCTTTTTTGCGAGACGAATCGTGCCCCGCTCTGACAATATAGGGGGTACGGGGCGGTGAAGCGGATATGACGCTCGATAGGAGGCGAATCACATGGCCAATCCCATTCCAGAAGGCTATCACGCAATAACTCCGTACCTATGCATCAAAGGTGCGGCGAACGCGATCGAATTTTATAAACGCGCGCTCGGGGCCACCGAGGTCCTTCGCATGCCACATCCCGACGGCCGTATCGCTCACGCTGAAATCAAAATCGGCAGCGCCATTGTCATGCTGGCCGATGAATTTCCGGAGATGGGCGTTCGCAGTCCTAAAACCCTGGGCGGAACCCCGGTGACACTGCACATGTATGTCCAGGACGTAGATGCGCTGGTCAGTAAAGCCACCTCCGAAGGCCTGAAAGTTCTGCGGCCGGTCCAGGACCAGTTTTATGGCGATCGCGGCGGGAAGTTTGAAGATCCTTACGGGCACCATTGGTGGATTGCGACTCACAAAGAGGATGTGGCTCCGGAAGAGTTGGCTAAGCGCGCCGCGGCCGCGGCGTCGCAGATGTAATTTGTTCGTGGGAGGGGCGCGGAGAGTGACCGCGCCCCTTTCTTAGTGCGGCATCGACATCGTGGCGCAGCCGCCGAGCAAGTGCCTGCGGAATATTCTATTGCTCTCAGGCGGATGGAAAGCGCTGACCGCGCTCACGTCGCTGATCGCGGTGTTTTGTTACCCGCCTAGCCCGTTCTGGATCCTGGACGAAGTGGACGCGCCGCTGAGTCCGCTCAAGGGTTCCATTACCTAGTCTTTCCGCGCAGAATTCGCGAGTGCATTCCTTCACTGCCCGCTCGGCGGAAGAGGTCTCACCCAGAGCGGTAGTGAATCCGGCAAGGTCTCTGCCTCACAGGAATCTGACGCAGCGCCTAAGCGCAATTGGCCTGCTTCTCTTCCCCGCAGAATAAGCACACGACGCGCAAGCCACATGTGCAGGACGCCCCCAGTTAGGAAACTCAACCAAAGAATCCACGCCCAAAATCCGTTCACGGAGAAATTAAGCCCGAGCAGCTTAAAGGTAGTTTCTTCGGCCGGTGCTCGGCGAGCATGAAACCGTCTAAAATCTTGGCCGCTTTCGGAGCGCATTTGGCTTACTGAACTAGCGATCGCGCGCTTCAGGGTACGCGCTTCCCAGCCATTAGCATCTTCTTGTTTCAGTTTTGCTCAAGAACTACACGACATACGGAGGATGGGCAACTTTGGCGGCAAGATCGAGTAGAGCATCCCTTTGGCTTGTTTTCCTGTAATACAGCAATGCCTCCATCAAACGATTGGACTTCACAGTTCTACTTAAGATCGCGTCCTTAGCCGCTTCCAGTTTTTGGTTTTCATTGTCTGCCCATAACCTTGAGGCGATCGCTTCCCGGTGCGAGCTTCCAAAGTTTGGGGTCGCCGCAGCCAAGAGTGCCTATGCTACAGGCGGGGCTGTGCCACCGAACAATGCGGCTATGCTTTGGCATTGATTGGCGCGGCAGATTCGGATACCGTGGCAATCGATGAGGAAACCGTGATTATCCGCATGCGCAAGGCCGGCAACGCCACCATTCTGGACCTCGAAGGCGCTCTCAAGCTGGGTGAAGCCGAGGAAGCTTTCCGCCAGAAAGTCCAGGAGTTGATGGACGCCGGCTCGACCCATATTGCCGTCAACCTGGCTGGCGTGCCGGAGATGGATAGCTCCGGGATTGGCGCGTTGGTTAGGGCGTTCACCATGCTGAAGAAGGCTGGCGGGAAGTGCACTTTCTTTGCGCCCAACAAGCGCGTTCAAATGATTCTGAAGATGGTTCGGTTGGATACTATTCTTGAAATCGCTGAGGACGAAGCGACGGCTTTAGCTCGAATTTAAACTCAGCCACTGGCCCGCACCGCCAGGATTGGCTGTGCCACAAGGGCGACCGGCGGCCAGGAAATTCTGTTAGCGTCTACCGTAACGACCCCACCTGAAAATTCAGAACTGCTAATTACGATTGATCGTCATAACGCGCGCGGGCTTGCTGGATTTCCGCCTGGGTGTGGTTGAGCTGCGATTGGCTAAGCTCGATGATCGAGCTCAGTCCCTGGTGACAGCGGGACTGAGCCAGTTCCACGGCCTGCGACGCCTGCTGGAACAATTGGTCGGTAACCGCTAGGCGCTGGTAGGCGGAATTGGCGTTGAGCCACGAAGTGCGCACGTCGCGGACCACCCGGTTCTGCAAATCGCGCAGGTCTTGCTGCTGCGCTTGCGCTCGTGCGGTGGCTTCCGCGCGCAACGCCGACTATAGGTGCCCATTGAAAATCGGAACGTTTACATTGAATCCGGCGGCGGCGTAACGGCTGGTGAGTTCATCCTGGCGATACGGTGTGAGACCGGCTACGCCCACCGCGCTGATCGTCGGCAGCGACAGCTCGCGCTCCGCCGGCGCGTAGCTCTGCGCCGCGTTCACGTCCAGTTGCTGCCCGATGAGTTCGGGACGATTTTCAGCGCTTGCCCGATCAGGTCCGCCAAATCTTCGGGCGTCCAGATCATTTTGTGCCTGGATCAAAAGCAATTGCGCTTGCGACAAGTCGACGTTGGCAAAGCTGACGTCCAATCCGGATTTCAATTGATTCTTGGCCAGCTCGCTCACCTGATCGGACACCAGTTGGCGGTCTTTCACGGTTTCCTGAGCCACCCGCAGCACCGCCTGTGATTTCAAGACTGCGAAGTAGGCCTGGTCGACTCCCAGCAAAACCTGCGCGCGGGTGGTGACCACATGTTCTTTCTGCGCTTGGGCACCTTCCCGCTAGTTCCGCCCGGTCCGCCTCCATGGATCATTTCCAAGTGGTCCGCGACGCACCTGCGATCTCTCGCCTTCACATCACGGCTACCGGCGGTCGTGTTCCACCATAGGGTTTCGCCGGTCACAAGCTTAGACCGCGTCTTCGACGCGTCACTGGCGGCAGAAACTTGTCTAGAGTTCCCCATTCTTGCAAATCTGATACAGGATTCGATTCGGCAAGCTAAGGCCGAAACCTCACTGGTGCTTCGTGCCCGTTCACAAGCATGGCTCCGGTACTGGCGATCACTGGCATGGTGGCAAGGACCTCGCTGTAATGGCCCTTCGACCCCGTTGGGGAGATTTCTAAACCGTTCGTCACCGGGCCGAACCGGATCCAATTTCCACCGAGGAGAACAGAGATGACGATAGACAAGAAGCAGCGGAACCGAAAGGAGAGAAAGGAACTGGCGCGACGGCTACGATCGGAGGACCCGGGTCTGGAGGTGGTCCATCCGCACGCTGCGGGCGTCGATGTGGGCAATAGTGCGCATTACGTCGCCGTGCGACCGGATCGCGATTCGCAACCCGTACGGCGATTCGAGTGCTTCACAGCAGATCTCCATCGTTTAGCCGACTGGTTACAAAGCTGCAGAGTGAAGACCGTGGCCCTGCAGTCGACTGGGGTGTATTGGATACCGCTGTACGACATTTTGGAAGAACGCGGCTTCGAGGTCTATCTGGTAAATGCACGGCACACCAAGAACCTGCCGGGACGCAAGAGCGATGTGCAGGAAAGCCAATGGCTGCTGAAATTGCACACCTACGGATTGCTGAACAATTCCTTTCAACCAACTTCGGAGATTCGAGTCCTTCGCACCTATTGGCGGCAACGGGCAGAACATGCGCGTGGAATTGGGACGTGCATTCTGCGGATGCAGAAGGCGCTGACACAAATGAACCTGCAATTGGCAAACGTAATCAGTGATCTGAGCGGAGTAACCGGACAACAGATCGTCCGGGCGATCTTGAGAGGAGAGCGCAATCCGCGGGAGTTGGCTGAACTGAGTGATCCGCGGATTCGCGCCAGCAAGGAGGAGGTTGCTAAAAGCCTGGAAGGCAACTGGCGCCAAGAGCTGCTCTTTGTGCTGCAACAGGAAGTCGACATGTACGACGTCTACCAGAGACGGATCGCCGAGTGCGACCAGGAATTACAGAAACACTTGGCTCGTTTTGCGGACACTGTTCCGTCACAGGCGAAAGAAGAAGAAACCAAGAAAAAGAAGGGCAAACAAAACAAGAATAATCCACAATTCCACCTTGCCGATGAACTGCAGCGCATCACGGGAGTGGATCTGACGCGAATCGACGGCATTGACGTCATGGTTGCCCAGACGCTGGTAAGTGAAGTGGGACTCGACATGAGCCGATGGAAAACCGAGGCGCACTTCGCTTCCTGGCTGGGACTCTGCCCAGACAATCGCATCAGCGGAGACAAGGTGCTCCGTCGCGGTACACGTCATGTGGTCAACCGCGCTGCCACATCACTGCGGATAGCAGCCACGACCCTACTGCGAAGCCAGACCTACCTCGGCGCGCAGTACAGACGTTTGCGCAGCAAGCTCGGCGCCCCCAAAGCGATCACCGCCATGGCGCACCGGCTCGCCCGATTGGTTTATCGGATGCTGAAGTATGGTCAAAAGTACGTCGATAAAGGCGCGGAGTACTACGAGCAAAGGAACCACCAACAACAAATCGAGTTCCTCAGAAAGAAGGCAGCGAAGCTCGGCCTACAAGTCATAGCCGCCCACCCTTGAAGCTATCAACCAAGAAGTTTCTGGGGAGGGGGTACTGGCCGGTCTCAAACTTGCGTTCGCCGAGTGAGACTTCAACGCGTTCTGAAGGCGGGCTAGGATCGCTGCAGACAGGGAGGATCTCATGTCTGCGCAAGCATCGGCTGCGAAGCGATATGATGGATGGGGGATGGAGGGCTCCGCTGCAAACTGGCACGCGGCCCTTGCCAAGAAATCGCTGGAGGACCTGATAGCGCTGGCCCAGTCTACGGCCCGGCAGATTCTGCCCTACAGTAGCGTCCTCGAAGTTGCTCCCGGGCCTGGATATTTCGCGATCGAATTGGCGAAACTCGGTGACTATAGAATTACCGGTTTAGACATGAATGAAGCGCTCGTGCAGGCAGCCCGCGCCAACGCTGCTACAGCAAGCGTACGGGTTGACTTTCGCCAAGGTAACGTTTCCAGCATGCCCTTCGGCGATGAAACGTTTGATTTTATTATTTGCCGAACGGCGTTCAAGAATTTCGGTGACCCGAAGCTGGCCCCGGTAGAGATGCATCGTGTTCTTAAGCCGGGCGGGCAAGCGCTGATTACCGACCTACGAAAAAATGCATCCAAGGTGGCGATCATACCGGCCGTAAATGGCACGAACCTCGGCGCGGTGAACCGGATTATGTCCAAACGGAAGTTTCGCTTCGTACTGCTTAAACGCCCTTACACCAAGAGTGAAGCTGAAGAGTTGATTTCAGAGGCAGAGTTGCGGGACATCGAGATCCGAGGGAACCTGACCGGGCTGGAGATGCTGCCCTCCAACGATCGCGAAGCCGCATAACCTCGGATTGGGATGCATTTGTATTTGACGTGCTTCGCCACGGGCAAGAAGGCCTATCGGTGCGATGATGTCCGCAATGAACGATTTGAACAAAAAGGCATTGGGTGGGCTTCTGCGCCTTTTTGTAAGCCTGGCTGCGGCGCTCTTCCTTCCGGCGTGGACTCTCCATTACTGGCAAGCATGGATTTTTCTAGCGGTCTTTTTTGGGTCAATACTTCCGATCACCATCTACCTGATGAAAAACGATCCGAATCTCCTGGAGGGGCGGATCACTGCAGGCCCAGCCGCCGAAAAAGAGAAGAGCCAGAAAATCATACAGTTCGTCATGAGCATCGTATTTATCGCCACGTGCGTTTTACCCGCGATAGATCACCGCTTTGGATGGTCCGCCGTGCCGCTGGATGCAGTCGCGGCCGGAGACATTCTCGTCGCGCTGGGTCTTCTGATCGTATTTCTAGTCTTCAAAGAAAACACCTTCGCCTCCGGATCGATCAAGGTCCACGCCGCCCAGAGAGTAGTTTCCACCGGACCTTACGCGTTCGTACGTCACCCCATGTACTTCGGAGCCCTGGTGATGCTTCTAGGCATGCCTCTGTCGCTCGGGTCGTGGTGGGGATTGCTAGCGATCGTGCCAATGACCGCCGGGATCGTGTGGAGACTTTTGGATGAAGAAAAATTGCTAGCGAAGAACCTGCCAGGCTACTCGGAATATCGAAACATCGTAGCGCACCGATTGCTGCCGTTTGTTTGGTAACGGTATCCGACCTTCCGAGCCGGTAATCTGCGTATGAGAATTTCGACCCCTTTCTTGACGCATATCGTTCCTTTTGCTAGCCTTCGGGCGTTCTCTCCCACGACCTTCCCGCATGATTCTGCTTCCGCGTCAATAACGCGGGTCGTGGACCATCCGATAGGTGCCATGTCAAGGGCGTCATGGAACCGTCCACAGCTCTTCTCGAACTGGCTGGCGTGTCTCTGGCGTGCCGGGATCGGGAAACATTACTGAAAACATTCGCGGCACGCCTGGGCCCAGAATTACAGGCCCGCGCCGTGCTCATCTGGCTCGCTGCCAAAGGGGAAGGCGGCTTTTCGTGCCGCGCCCGCTGGGCTGAACCCGGCGAACGCCTCGCGCCCGTCGCTGAAGCGGTCACCGAAGGGGTGCTTTCCGAGTTGAGTGAAGGCGGCTCCGCCGCCCGCCGCTACTCATCCGCCGATATCGAGCCCGAGCAGTTCGTGCACCTGGAAGAAAGCCAGCGCGGAAAAGTAAAAACCGCTCTGTACGTCACTTTGCATGGCTCCGAAGGCTTGAGCGGAGCGGTGGAAGTTCTCAACAAGAAGTCTGGGGAGTTCACCCAGCAGGACGCTACCTTCCTGGAGGAAGCCAGCCGCCTGGCCGGCCAGGCGCTTGCGAATCTGGACGCGGCGGACACCGAGCGCCACGCGCAGTTCACCGCGCTCGAACGGCTCACCTCGCTTTACGATCTGAGCCGCGTCTTCAATTCCACGCTCGAGCTGCACGAACTGCTTCCGATCATCGCCAGCAAGGTGCGCGACATGCTTTACGCCCAGGCCTGCCACGTTTGGCTGATCGACCCCGCCGCCGGGAACCTGCGGCTCGCACATTCCGCCGGAGAGGACCCTAGCCTGGAAGAAGACGCTCGCGCTCCCATGGATTCCGGGTACCTGGGCCAAACCGTCGAGCAGGGTAGTCCGCGATTGGTGGAAGATCCCGCGGGCAGCGCCGGCGACAACGAAATGCTGGCCCGCCGCATCGAAGTCGCGCGGGAGAAATCGGAGGGCACTTTCAAGATTGCCTCCATCGCCTGCGCGCCGCTCCGCAAGGATCAGGAAGTGCTCGGCGCCATCGAGCTGGTGAACAAGACCTCCGGCGGCGCCTTCGATGAAGACGACCTCTTTTTTCTCGATAGCGTCTCCGAACAAGCTGCCGTCTCACTGCACAACGCCAAACTCCTGGAATCCGAGCGCAAGGTGGATACCCTTGACGCGCTGCTGAAGATCAGCCAGGGAATCACCTCCACCCTCGATCTCGACCACATTTTCACCACCGTCGTTCACCAGGCCGCTACGGTCGTTCCGTTCGATCGCTGCGCCATTGGCTTCTACGACCGCGGGAAATTCGTGCTGGGCGCCGTCTCCGGTGAATCGGAAGTACCCAAGTCGCGCGAGATGGACGAACTGAGCGACGTCCTCGAATGGGCCGCCGAGCAGGAATTGGCGTCCTCGGCCGACCAGTATGAGGAAGGCTGGGAGGTGAAGCCCGCCGACCGAAAATCGCTGGTGGTGGCGTACCTCGAAAAATTCGAACAGAACGGTTTTTACGCATTGCCACTGCGCGACGAGCAGGGAACCCTGGGAGTTCTCGCGCTTTTCAGCAGCGATGCGGACTTTCTCACCCCGGCCCAGCGCGAAACGCTGGGAATCCTGGCCAGCCAGATTTCGGTGGCCATTCGAAACGCTCAACTGTACCAACAGGTGCCCCTGGCCGGTCTGCTTAACCCTCTCTCCGCGCGGAAAAAGCGGTTGCTGGCTGCGGTGCCGCGGGGGGAGCGGCTCAAATGGGTGTGGCGCGTGGGAGTGGCGGCCGTGATGCTAACCATCATTCCGTGGCCGATTCGCATGGGCACATCCACCAGCGTGGTTCCCGCGGAACGGCGCGCCGTCAGCGCATTCACCGGCGGCGTGGTGCAGCGCGTGTACCTTCACGAGGGCGACCGGGTGAGCGCGGGGCAGCCCATTGCGCAACTCGACGACGGTGACGAACGCGTCAAGCTGGCCCAGGCGCAAACGGACCTGGCGCTGGCCGCACGCGATCTTTCCGACGCCGAGTACCACGGCGATTCGGCCGCAGCGGGGCAGGCGCGCTTGCACTCTGATTTCTACCAGACCCAGGCGAAACTCGATCAGGAACGTGTGACCGCCGCGCAGCTCCGCGCGCCCATCGATGGGATCGTGGTCACCGCCAAGATAGAAGACAAAACCGGCACCGCGCTGAAACCCGGCGAAGCGCTGTGCGAAGTGGTCGCGATGGACCCCTTGGCCGCCGAAATGAACATCACCGAAACCGATCTGCCCTACGTTCGCTTCGGTTCGCCCGTGGCCATCAAATTGAATAGCTACCCCACCGTCACTTTTGCCGGATCGGTGGACCGCATCGGCGGCAAGACCGTGACGCTGGAAGGCGAACAGTTCTTTGTGGTCCGCGCCAGCTTTCCCAACCCGCATGGTCTGGCGCGCGATGGCATGGCTGGGCGGGCGCGGGTTCGCGCCGCCGGCGGCTGGTTCGACAGCGGATGGTATCCGGTGGGCTTTGTAATGTTTCGTTCGCTGGCTCGCTGGGTGTGGACCAAGGGCTGGACCTGGATGCCGTAGGAGTTTTCATCGCCGGCATGTTGGCAGGACAGGTAAAAGCAAAGGTGACAGCATGAATCACGCACGACAAATTCGCGGCGCAGCCCTCGGGCTGGCCGCCTTGATGCCTTTGATTTGGGTCAACGGCTGCGACAATCCCTCGGTGGCGCAAAGTGCTCCCGCGTCTGCGCCCAGTACCATCAGGGCGCCAGCTCCGAGCGCGGCTCCATCTTCGTCTTCACCGGCGGCGGGAATTCTGAGCGTGCTCAGCGTGGAGCACGAAGTGGATGTGCTGGCGCAACTTAGCGGAGTGGTGGTCCAGGCCCCCAAGGAAGAAAGCGAGCCGGTGAGCGCGGGCGAAGAACTGGCGCGCCTCGACGATCGGCAGTTGGCCGCCCAGCTTGATAAAGCCAAAGCCGATCTGGTGGTTGCGGAAGACAACGTCAAATACAACGAGGCAGAATTAAAGGCGAAGGCAGCCAATTTGCGCCGCAACCAGCAGCTGCGCCAACTGGGCCTGGGTAGCGACGCCGATCTGGACAACGCTGACTTTCTTGAGAAGGGCGCCGAATACGACTTGAAAGCGTGGGAAGCCACGGTAGTCGGCAGCCAGGCCACCGTGCGCGAACTGCAGGCCGAGCTCGACCAGACCCGCATTCGCGCCCCGTTTTCCGGGGTGATCGCTCGCCGCTACATCCGCCAGGGCCAAAGCGTCCTCAAGGACGAAAAGTGCTTCCGCATCAGCCAGCTCAGCCCGCTGCAGGTGCAATTCCAGGTGTCGGAAACTTCCACCCGCAAACCGCGCATAGGCGAGTCGGTTGTTCTGGCGCCGGTGGGAGATTCGCGGCGCACCTTGCAAGCGCGCATTGTGAAGATGAGCCCGATCGTCGATCCGGCCAGTGACAGCTACGACGTAACCGCGCGGCTCTGGGGCACCGATATCCGTGACCTGCGTCCTGGCATGGCCGTGCGTGTGGATTGGCCCGGTGCGATCGCTAGCGCGGCAGCTCCCCAACGGTAGCGCTCACCGGATATGCGATTCGGTCCCACCAGCCTAAAAGTCACCACCGTCCTGGCCAAGGGACTTCGCCGCCCGCGCTTGCGCTCGGACCTGCGGATCAGCGAGCAAGTCATTAGCGGCAAGAAAACCTACGTCATCAAGGTGCCGGACACTTCCGCTTATAGCCGCTACGGCGTCTACGAATATGAAACTCTCTCGCTATGCGACGGCACCCGCACCCCCGCTGAAATTGCCGCCGAGATGAGCGAGCTTCACCCTGAGCGGCCCGTCGCCGAAACCACGGTGCTGGAGTTTTTCGACGGCATGGAACCGGGGATGTGGGAACGCAGCGTGGGCGAAAAGAATCTGGCCATGCTGGAAAAGATTCGCGACGAGCGCAAAACTCGCGTCAATCGGGCCAACATCCTGCAAATCACCTTCAAGGCCTGGGACCCGGACAAAATGCTCGGCCGCATGGATCCCTATCTCAGCTGGATGTTTACTCGCACATTTGTTGGGGCTTCGATGGCCCTGTTCTGTGTCGCCGGAGTCATGTGGATCAGTGACTGGGCGCGCATCAGTCTGGACACGACCGCGTTTTACAACGTCACCGAGCAAACCTCCAACGACCTTATTGTTTTCTGGATCCTGCTGTTCGTGATGGGAGGGGTCCACGAGCTCGGACACGGACTGAGCTGCAAGCACTTCGGAGGGGAAGTCCATCAGATGGGATTCATGCTCATTTATTTCACGCCGGCGTTTTACACCGATACCACCGATGTCTATATGTTCGACCGCACTTCGCGCCGCGAATGGGTGATCTTCGCCGGCTTGTGGATCGAGTTGGTGGTCTGCTCCTTATCGACTATCGTCTGGAACTTTGCCCAGCCCGGCGGCGTCGTCAGTTACATTTCCTACCGTCTGCTCCTGTTTTGCGGCATTACGGCTTTGGTAGTGAATCTGGATCCGTTCATCAAGGCCGACGGCTACTACGCCCTCAGCCAATATCTCCGCATGGACAGCTTGCGCGAGGAATCCTTTTCCTACATTCGGATTTTGGCCGAGCAGCTCATTCTCCGGCGTGACGTCGAGCTTCCCCCGGTAACCAAGCGCCAGCGCCGCATCTTTGTGCTGTATGGCTTGGGCGCGACGGTCTACAGCGTGGTGCTGTTCTATCTCGTCGGTAGGTTCGCCGTGAATACTCTGGTCGGGCATTTGGGGCAATGGGGCTACGTGGCTGTCGTGGTGATCGCCTATTTCATGTTTCGCAAGCGAGTGCGCGCTCGGCTTCCCTCCGTGCGCTCGTGGTTACGAAGTTCGAAGGAGGAGTTTATGGCCCGGAAAATGACCCGTGGGCAGCAGCTCAGCGCCGGCTTGGCCGCTTTTCTGCTGCTGGTACCGCCGCTCCCTTCGCGCGTTTCTACCGATTTCACTCTGGAGCCGGGAACGCGGGCCGAGGTGCGAGCCAGCGTGGCGGGTGAGATTCGCGAAGTCCGCGTCAAGCAGGGAGACCTGGTGCACGCCGGAGACGTCCTGGTGGTCCTCGCCAATCCCGAGATCGAGGCCGCTGCGCAGTCTACCCAGAACGATCTGGCCCTCGCCGATGCGAAGGTAAGGACCGCGGCAGGAACCGGCGATTCCGCGGCACTCGCCAAGGCCACCCGGCAAGCCCAGCGCCTGGAACAGGATCTGGCCATCGAACAGCAGCGCACTGCGGGCCTGACGGTGCGTTCACCCATCGACGGTGCGGTCACTTCGCCGGATATCGATCAGCGCTCCGGGGAATACGTCGAGGCCGGCACAGATCTCACTTCCATCGTGAATCGCCAAGCCATGCGCGCGCGCATACTGGTGCGCGATTGGGATCTTTCGCACGTTCAACCGCAGGCCACGGCGCAGCTCAAGGTCGGTGCCTATCCGTATCGCACCTTTCATGGCCAGGTCGAACGCATCATGCCCGCCGCCGCAGCGGAGATTCCAGTCGCTGCGGATGCCAGAATTACTCGTTATGGGCGGGATCTAACCAACTATTTTGCGGTGGTACTGGATTTTCCTAACGAGGACGGCTCTCTGCGGGAAGGTATGACCGGGACGGCAAAGATTTCGGGAGGCTATAGGCCGATTGCATGGCAGATCGGTCGATTTGGCTGGCACTGGCTGCGCACTCAGATCTGGTAGAAGATATTCTCGTTATGCGGCAGTGACCGAAGGACAGGGCTGAGGTGCCCTCCGGCCAAGCGCGGAACCAAAAAAAGGGCTGCTATAGTGCAATCGACAGCCCTTCATTTTCACGATGCCGTGGATACCCGGCTTAGATCTTGCCGGTCGTGAAGCGCAGGTTCTTGACGGCCGGCGCGGCCTTCTTGCTCAACGAAGCGCCCTTCTTGCTGCCCTTCACTGCTTTCTTGGTTGCCATTGTTCTTTACCTCTCCTTTAAGATTGGCCGCTGTGCGGCCCTGGATTTTGGTTCAGTTGCAACGGAACAAATTCTTGACTTGCGATTGCGGCTTCTTTTCCAGCGTGGCCTCTTTCTTGGTTCCCTTTACTGCCGTCTTCGTCTTCGCAGTCTTCATCATCTGGTCTTTTGGTCTTTTTTCACCCCGGGAATAGCCACCATAGGCGGCGCTTGCCGAATTCGGTTACCACTTCATCGTCAGGTTGCGAATGATCGGCTGGTTTTTCTTCTCGAGCTTTTTGGCCTT
>Ga0182024_10015135_pt1 | contig 14822 bp, 7 predicted proteins | sample P32metaG_FD_120480 | JGI IMG/M metagenome (GOLD analysis project Ga0182024, IMG submission 120480) | Permafrost microbial communities from Stordalen Mire, Sweden - P3-2 metaG (Illumina Assembly) | ecosystem: Environmental > Terrestrial > Soil > Wetlands > Permafrost | place: Sweden: Stordalen... | reverse complement strand
GAATGGAAACGTCAACGGAACGGTCGGCATCATGAGCACTCCGGTTATCAACGTGGCTAAAGGCGCCATCTTCGTTGTGGCCAGAACCTTCGAAAAGAACGTTTTCGTTTATAGGCTGCACTCCGTTGATATCAGGACGGGCGCTTTGATTAAATCCGTTAAGATCTCCGCAACCGTCCCAGGTACTGGCACGGGCAGTGTGGGTGGCGAGATCAGCTTCAGTCCGAAAATGGAACTGCAGCGCGCAGGCCTGGCACTTGCCAACAATCTGGTGGTTATCGCCTGGAGTTCTCAAGAAGACCTTAACCCCTATCACGGCTGGGTCATGGCTTATAGCGAAAGTACCCTGCAACAGGCCGGCGTATTTTGCACCACCCCGGACGGGAGCCGCGGGGGTATCTGGCAGTCCGGCCGCGCCCCTGTAGTGGACGCGGAGGGCAACGTCTATTTCCTGGTTGGCAACAGCGAGGCCACCACGGAGGATCCCAATTTCGGCGTCGATTTCGGCGAATCCGCCTTAAAGTTCTCGACTACCGGACAACGGCTCCAGTTGGTGGACTGGTTCACGCCGGACAATGGTCCCGCGCTAGATGTGAACGACACAGACGTTGGTTCTTCCGGCCTTACCTTACTTCCCAACACGGATTTGTTGGTGGGAGGCGGAAAGCAGGGAGCGTTTTATCTACTGGACAGCGCCAACCTGGGACACGAGCAGACCGGCAACACGCAGATCCCGCAGGTCTTTACGGTCTCTCCAGGACACCAAATAAAAGGTGGCCCCGTTTATTGTGACAGCTCAAAGCTCGGCCGCCTGGTCTACACCTGGGACGAGAAGTCGTACCCGGTGGCCTTTCACTTTAACGGGAGCACTTTCGACACCACGCCCGTACTGACGGGCACGATCAATGCCTCTTTTGGCTCTCCTGGGGCCATCCTGGCGTTGTCCGCCAACCAGGAAAACCCGAGCACTGGGATCGTGTGGGCCTCCATGCCGATCAACAAGAGCGCGGATAGCGCTGTAGTGCCCGGCATCCTGCGAGCCCTGAACGCCGAGACCCTGGAGGAGATCTGGAACAGCCAGGAAGTGCCGGCACGCGATTCGGTGGGGACGTTGGGAAAATACGTTCCTCCATTGGTCGTGAATGGCAAGGTTTACATGGCAACCTTTAATAACGCCGTGGTCGCCTACGGCCTGCTGCCTACGGCCGCAAGCACCCCGACCAAGGCGCCTGTGGCCGTCCAGATGGCGACATCCGCAACACCAATCTTTTAGGAGAACCCCGGTATGAAACTTCTCTCGTGTATGAAACTCTTCTCGCGTATGAAACTCCTCGGTCGGGCCCAACTACTGGCGCCCCTCCTGATCCTGCCTGCGTGCGCGCAAATTACCCACTTCAAGCACGTCATTATTATGGTTCAGGAAAACCGTACACCCGATAATCTTTTCCAGGGATTGTGCAGTCCGCCCTACGGGACAGCCGCTAGTTGCAGCACAAATCCATCCCTAGAGCAGTACAACATCCAAACCAAGAACTGGCTCGACAAGACGTCCTCAACCGGTGTCACGCAACCCAAAGCCGTCCCGATGGCGACCAACTACGTTCCTCAAAACAACTATCCGGCGTTTGTTGCCCAATGCGATTTCTCGCCCACCTTGAAAGCATGCCGAATGGACGGCGCCGCCGGCGCTGGTTGCAAAGGCACCTGCCCTGCGAAATCACAATTCGAGTTCGTCAACAACTCGACAGGCGCCATAAATTCATACCTCGATCTAGCCACGCAGTACGGCTTCGCTAACTACATGTTTCAAACCAACCAGGGTGCCAGTTTTCCCGCCCACCAGTTTCTGTTCGGCGGCACCTCCGCTCCCAGCGCGAGCGACGATGCAAATGGCATCTTCGACGCCGAAAACACGCCGGAGAGCATACCGGCTGGCTGCTTGGCTGTCGCCGGTACCGTGGTACAGATGATCTCGCCTGCCGGTGAGCTTCCGAACAACAAGATCTATCCTTGCTTCGAACATCAGACCATGCCAGACTTGCTCAGGTCCTACACCTGGCGCTACTACACCCCGCTGCCTGGCTCTATTTGGACCGCGCCCAACGCGATCCAGCACATCTGCCAACCCACTGGCCCGGGCGGGACCTGCGTTGGTCCGGAATGGAAGGCGAACGTCGATCTCACCACGGCCGGTGTGCTCAAGGACATAGCCGCCTGCAAACTCACCAACCTGAGCTGGGTGATCCCCACCGGCCAGAACTCCGACCACCCGTTCAATAACGACGGGGGCGGACCATCCTGGGTGGCGTCTGTCGTTAACGCCATCGGCGCCAGCACGGACTGCGACAACGGCGACGGCTACTGGAACGACACCGCCATTCTGGTTACCTGGGACGATTGGGGTGGCTGGTACGATCACGTGCGGCCCACTATTCTGCCCGAACCGCAGGGCGACTACCAATACGGTTTCCGCGTCCCCTTACTCTTCATCTCCGCCTACACACCGGCCGGCTACATCAATAACGACCACCAGGACTTCGGAAGCATGCTTCGCTTTGTTGAGCACAACTTTGGCATTAAGGAGGGCGCCCTCCAGTTCGCCGATAAACGCGCAAGTGGCGACCTCCACAAGTTCTACAACCTTTTGGCGGCCCCTCGATCCTTCACAAAGATCAAAACGACCAAGACAGCGACGTTCTTCCTGAACGACACTCGGCAACCGACCCCTCCGGACGATGATGACGAGAACATCAAGTAGATCTTCTGGAAACGATGCTATGCACTTAACTGAGGTGAACGATTAATGATCTTCGGCAAAAAGCTACGCGTCGCCGTTTGCTTGGCGTCCGCGGCCTTCTTCGTATGTACCAGGCCGGCGGATACTGCATTCGCTCAGACCGCGATTCCATCGGTTGTTACATTCCACAACGATCCGCAACGGACGGGTCAGAATCTGAAAGAAACGATTCTTACACCGTCCAACGTGAATCCGACTCAATTCGGCAAGCTCTTCTCATACCCGGTAGATGGCCAGTTGTATGCGCAACCTCTTTATGTACCGGCGGTAACCATTCCGGGCAAGGGCGTTCACAACGTGGTTTATTTGACCACCGAAGCGGATAGCGTGTATGCGTTCGATGCCGACAGCGCTTCGGCGAATCCTGCTCCCTTGTGGTACGTAAGCTTTGCTAAGCCTCCCAAGGTGGTGCCGGTTCCGGCCAACTGCGACACCAGCTCCTGTACGATTCAACCTACCCAAGGGATCACGGGAACGCCGGTAATCTCCACGGAAAACAAGACCATCTATATAGTGGCTCGCACGCAGGAAACGACGGCGGCCGGAAAACTGAGTTATTACTACCGTCTGCACGCTCTCGATATCACGACGGGAGCCGAAAGGCCAGGCAGCCCCAGCGTGATTTGCGGCGTCACTTCTCCCACCACCAGCTGCGTTATCGGCGCTGGAAGACTGAACGCGGTGACAGGAAATCAACGTCCCGGGCTCCTCCTGCTTCCGCAAACCGGTACGGCTGAAGGCGTCGTTTATATAGCGTTCGTCAACGCGGGAATGTTGTTGGCCTATGACGCTTCTACGCTAAAACAACTTGCGAGTTGGACTTCGGTGCCCAATCCGGAATACAACGCCAAGGATGTAAGGGTGTCGGGAGGACTGTGGGCTAGCGGCAATGCAGTCGCGGCAGGCGATGCGGGCAATATCTTCGTCGTTGTCGGAGATGGATATTGGGATGCCGGCACGGGCGGCGCAAACTATGGGGATAGCGTGGTCAAGCTGCACCTCACAGCCGGCGCAATCAAAGGCACCTACAAATTTACGGTTGAAGATTACTTCACGCCGTCCGACCAGGAATGCCGATCGCAAAACGATGTCGATCTAGGCTCGGGCGGTGTCATAGTGTTGCCTCAGCAGACTGGTGCCGTGTCCCACGAATTATTGGCTGCCGGTAAAGGGAATCCGAAGTGCGATAGCTCCAGCCCGATCGAAGTCGTCAATACCCAGAACATGGGAAAACTGGGTGGCCAGGTGCAGAGCGTCCAAGGATCGATCAATGGCTACTTCGCTACGCCCGCTTATTGGGAAGCTGCCTCCGGCAGAAGGTTTATCTATTACGGCGGCCTGATTTATAAGGGACTAGGCGACTATCTTCGGCAGTATTCCATTATTAAGGGCAACATCGACCCGGTAGCCTCAATCGCTGAGAGCCCGGAGGTGTTCAAAGTAGGAGCTACACCCTCCGTTTCCGCTAATGGTGGAACGAACGGAATTGTTTGGGCCATCGAAAGACCGGATGCGCTGGAACCGCCAATTTCCGTGCATCCAAGCGTTTTGCACGCCTACGACGCCCGTAACATCGCCACCGAACTCTATAACAGCAACATGAATCCGACCCGGGATGCAGCCGCTCCCGCCAACAAGTTCGCAGTTCCCACAGTAGTGAACGGCAAGGTATACGTGGGCACTCAAACAGAGCTGGACGTATACGGCTTGCTTCCCTAAACATATGATATCCGCCACAAATGCCCATTTAATGACACCTGGAGGAACTTTGACCGGCAACTTTTCATCGGGATGGCATTGGTTACTGCCTTTGATACTCTTGAGCGCCGGTGCGCTCTCTGCTCAGACCACCAATGTGATGACTTGGCATAACAATAATCTACGGGACGGACTGAACAGCACCGAAACCACGCTCACGCAAGCGACAGTTTCGAAAAAGACCTTTGGCAAAATCTGCTCCACCGGACCGAAAGTCATCGATGGGCAAATCTACGCCGAACCACTTGTGGTGGCTGACGGAATTAAAGGCTACAGCCAGGTGGTTTACGTGGCGACCATGAATGACACGGTCTATTTCATCGATGGAGGCAGTACGGACTGCGCGGTGATCCAAAAAATCAGCTTGCTGCAGCCGAACGAGAAAGCCGTTCCGTGTACCGACATCGGCCAGAGGACCTGTGCGACGTTTGATCCCGAGGTCGGTATCCTCGGTACTCCTGTCATCAACTACGCCACCAACACCATGTACCTGGTCACCTGGACGGTATCGACCGCCGGTACTTGTCCTGCCACCAAAGCGCCAGCCTGCTTCGTTCATCGCTTGCACGCTCTCGACATCAGCACTGGCCTGGAAAAGTACAACGGCCCGGTGGTCATTCCAAGCATCACCATCGGGAAGAACAAATTTACATCTTTCAATCATATTCAAAGGCCTGGTTTGCTTTTCTTGCAAAATATTCCAGGAAACCTAGACCAAGAAGTTTATATCGGCTTCTCGGCAATGGACGGAGCCGGCACTGTCGGGAAGAGCGTCCCCAATGGTTGGGTGTTTGGCTTTAACGCACTGAATCTTTCGGCCCCGCCGTTGGCTTGGACCACCACACCAACCGGTGAAGGCGGCGGCGTGTGGATGAGCGGAGCAGGCCTTGCGGCCGGCATCGACTATGGACCTGGCGACGACCCTTATATTTATGTTTCCACCGGAGACGGAACGTTCGACGCCGAAGACGGTGGATCGAACTACGGAGACAGCTTTGTCAAGCTAACCACCAACCTGACGGTGAGCAGCTATTTCACCCCGTACAGACAATACTGCGACGACGTGGGCGATGGCGATCTTGGATCGGGTGGAGTGATGTTGATCCCCAACATGGTGGGGTCCAGTACGATGGTGTTTGGAATTGCGAATGGGAAGGACGGCAACCTGTACGTGATGGATCGGACCAATCCGGGTGGTTATGCAGGTCCGGCGGGAAATGTCTGTCCGAAGCCGGCAGGCCCGAATTTGAATCTTGAAACCATCCCCGCGTCGACAGGAGAGTTTTATAGCACCGCTGCTTATTGGAGCCAGAATCTATATTCGGTTGCCAACAGTTCACCTTTACAGAGGTACGGAATCAGCGGCACTGCCTGCAGCCCCGGTCCAGTGTGTAAGGCCCCGGCGGCCACTTCTGTCGCCAACTTTAGATATGGCACCGTTCCGGTAGTCTCCTCGAATGACGACCAAACCGGAACCGCGATTGTCTGGGCCATCAACGGAAATGGGTGGCCGAACGGCAATGCAAAAGTGACGCCTATCCCGGCCGTGCTTTTCGCCTACGATGCCGAGCACATCTTGGCCCCGAGTACGATCCCCCTGTTGTGGAATAGCTCGCAATGCCCGAGGCGAGATCAAGCCGGAAACGCAACGAAGTTCGCGGTGCCGACTGTGGCCAATGGCCGAGTCTTCATCGGAACGATGGATCCATCGGACGAGACGCGTACCGCGGGGCGGCTGGATGTCTACGGGCCAACCAGCGCTCCCTGCGATTGAGTTTCCTAATGGAGATATCTTGCGATTGATCTGCATAGCTATGGTGGCGGGAATGGCCGGCGACTGGCCGACTTTCGCCGCGCCAGTGCGCGCGCAGGACGCCGTGCAGGCGATCGCATTCGCGGAACACTCCTCGGCGCCCACTTACAACAAAGAGGTGGCGCCCATTCTATTCAAGAACTGCGCCAAGTGTCATTCGACGGGTGAGATCGGGTCCGCAGTCTCCTTACTGTCGTACGATGCGGCGCGGCCGTGGGCCAAAGCGATCAAGGAGAAAGTGCTGTTGCGCGAGATGCCGCCGTGGCCGGCCGATCCCAGTGCCAGCGTTAAGTTTCGCAACGACGCCCGGCTAAGCCAGCAAGACATAAATACGCTGGTGGCGTGGGTCAACGCGGGCGCTCCCCAAGGAAACGACCGCGATCTGCCGCCGTCGCCCCAAAAAGCGCAAGGCTGGTTGCACCCCCAGGGACTGCCCCCGGACGCGGTCATCTCGTTGCCAGGAGAGTTTCAGGTACCAGCCAAGGGAGAAATCCCGTACGTCCGATTCCTGGTGAAGGTGCCGTTTTCCGAAGACAAGTGGGTGGTTGCCACCCAGGTGCACCCTGGAAACAGCGCGGTCGTGCATCATATGGCGATCACTGAATTAGAGCTGCCAGATGGGGTGAAACCCGCCGATCTTAACGCGTTCACAGCGCTGGCCCGGCAGCTAGGCATTTCGAACGCTTCTCCGGCTCGGCCCGCGGTTGCAACTCCATCCAATCCCGCGGTCTTCGACATGTTGGGAGTGTACACTCCGGGAACAACTTTCGAGATGTACGGGAACAACAGCGCCAAGCTTCTGAAGGGAGGTAAGAATTTGTACCTCAACTTCAACATCCACTACACCACCACCGGGAAAGCGGAGCGAGACCGGTCGACGATGGCTTTGTGGTTTCAGGCCGAACCACCCAAACATCAGTTGTTTCGAGTTGCCGGCGCGATCGATACAATCATCGCCAGTGGTAAAGAGTTGTTGACCGACGCCCCCGGGGATAAGGCCGAGGGTACCCATGTGGCGATGCCCCCCATTCCGCCCAACGCGGAAAACTATGAAGTGATCGGGATAACGGCCTACACCGAAGCAGTGACCATTTATCAGTTCCAGCCGCATGCACACCTGCGAGCCAAGGACTTCAAGTACACCGTCGTTTATCCCGACGGGCGTGAACAAACAGTCCTCTCCGTGCCGAAGTACGATTTCAACTGGCAGTTGGCCTACGAATTGGACAAGCCGCTGAGGCTCCCGGCAGGCAGCAAATTGGTGGTGACGGCCCACTACGACAATTCGCCGCGGAACAAGAGCAACCCTAGCCCGGAAAAAGATGTGTACTTTCGCAGCGAGAACCAGAGTTCCGATGAAATGTTCACTCCATTTATTCAATACACCATTGACAGTCAGGATTTGACTAAGCCGCCAGACAACGCGCCCCTGGGGCCGGATCCGAATGCGCCTCATATCGCCGAGGTCGATGGTTGCCTCGTACCGGGCGCCGCAAGAACGTGGATGCTAGTGGGCGCAAGCGACCCGATCGTGTCAACAACCCAGGCCACAACGTCGGTGGCGCTAAAGGCGGCGGAGGCCAATCCAGCAGGCCACGGACGGTACCAACTTCTGGGTGCAGGAATCTTCAATCCTTCAATACGGAAAGGCCAGAAGGTGGCGGCGAAGGGGGCACTAATTAAGAACGCCACCGAGGATCGACTTAACGTGACGTCGCTGCAATCAGTCGCGGGGAGCTGTTCATGAAGCTTGATCAACTGTCGATAGTGAAAAGAGGAACGGAGTGCAAGTGAATCAGAACACAGGGCCGCTGTTTCTGGTGGGGGTCTGGCGCTCCGGAACCTCGCTGTTGCAAACGCTGTTGAACCAACACTCGCAGATCGGCCTGATGTATGAGGCTGAACTTCCGCTGTTGAAACCGCTTTTTACGGGCGGCGCCGCGAAAGCGGACTGGCTGGAACGGTGGGAATTCTGGAACAGCGCGCTCACGCGTCACCGGATTGAACCGAGCGCCGTTCTGCCGCGATCGAGCCACTTGAGAAGCGCGGCCGAGACAGTCTATCGCAGCTATGCGCTGCGAAGCGGAGCGGTGATCTTTGGTGAAAAATCGCCCAACTATTGGGATTCTCTGGAGAGGCTATCGAAGACTTTCCCATTCGCTCGTTTCATCATTCTGTGGCGGAATCCGTTGGCCATATGCCGCAGCGTGAAATCGGCGGGAAAGAGCGAACCTTATTTCGCCAAGCGCGGAATGCTGCTACGGACATTGCTGGCGTGCGAAAAGCTAAAGCAGCAGCGCGATCGTCTGATAGCGCGCGGGGTTCCGCTGCATGAACTGCACTATGAAGAACTGGTTCGGGATCCAGCCGCGACGCTGCAGGACATCTGCAGCTTTCTTGATATTCCGCTGGAATCGCGAATGATCACGCTCGAAGATGCCGACCGTTTGTCGATATACGCGGGCCGGCACCATTCGCTGGTTAAGGGCGATCACATTGTTCCACCCCAGAAGCGCCCGGAAAATCTCCCCAAGAAGTTCAGGGAAAAGGCCGACCGGTATGTAGCGCTTTGGCGGGAGCAATCTTTCGGAACATTCCCCCTTTATGCTTCGGCGGACGCGGAAAATGCGCGCAAACCGGGCCTGCTGGAAAGATTGAGCGATCGTCTGTTGTTCTGGCTTCTTCGCCGGCTAGACGCAACCGTAGTGTGGATTTATTGTTGGGCGCCTCTTTCACTATTAAAGGCCTGGCGAGCAAGAAGACGAGAGGGCGAACTCACCGTTGGGGCCGAGACCGGCTCCTAGCTTGGTTCAAGGAAGACTGATATGCAAAAACATAAACGTATTGATCCCGAACTTAAATTGTTAGTTCCACCTTACGGCGGCGCCCTGGTCGATCTCGTCGTCGAGCCCCAGGAGCGCGCCGAACTGGCCCAGCAAGCCACGGAGCTTGCCTCGCTGCAACTGTCTCCGCGCTCCTTGTGCGACCTGGAACTACTGGCCGTGGGCGCTTTTTCACCGTTGCGCCGCTTTATGAATCGGGCTGAATATCTTTCTGTTTTAGAACACATGCGGCTACCGGACGGAACGCTGTGGCCCATTCCGATTACACTGCCGGTGGATAATGCCGCCGGGTTGACGGGCAAGAGAGTCAGCCTGCGCAGCCCCAGTAATCACCTGATCGCGATCATGGAAATTGAGGAGATTTTCGAGCGCGAGCTGGAATTGGAGCCGCAGATGGTATGCGGAACGTGCAGTGAAGATCACAGCCTGGTTGCGGAGATGCGCACCTGGGGGAAGTATTATCTGAGCGGTTCATTGAAGGTCCTGGAACTGCCCCAGCATTATGATTTCCCCGAACTGCGCCTTACGCCGGCGCAGGTGCGGGACCGCTTGGAGCACATGGGGAATCGCGATGTAGTAGCGTTCCAGACGCACAAGCCCATGCATCGCGCTCAGGAGGTGCTTACTAAGCGGGCCAAGGAAGCCGTGGGCGGCAGCCTGCTGGTTCATCCGGTGGTGGGAGTAACGCGGCCTGGAGATATCGATCATTTCACCCGCGTGCAAGTTTATAAAATGCTAATCGATCGCTATTACGATTCGAACAGCACGCTGTTGGGGCTGTTGCCTCTGGCCATGCGAATGGCGGGCCCGCGAGAAGCGCTCTGGCATGCGATTGTCCGCAGGAACTTCGGCGCCAATCATCTCATCGTCGGGCGCGATTATGCCAGTCGGGATAACAACTCCCAGGGGCAACCCTTCTATAGTCCCTATGAGGCCCACGAACTGCTGTCGCGTTACAGCCGGGAAATAGGCGTTCAGCCCGCTCTGTATGACGATCTGGTTTATATTCCCACCGAGGACCGTTATGAGCAGGTAACCCGGATTCCCGAAAAGGCGAAAACACTCTCGATTTCCGCTACCCAGGTTCGCAACGATTATCTTGCCAAAGGGAAGCTGCTGCCATCCTGGTTCACGCGTCCGGAAACGGCCGCGATATTAGCCAAAACGTTCCCGCCGCGATGCCGGCAAGGAGTCTGCATCTGGCTTACCGGTCTGCCCAGTTCGGGAAAATCGACTATCGCCGAGATCCTGGCCATTCTGCTCACCGAACACGGACGCCGGATCACCATGCTCGATGGCGACGTGGTACGCACGCACCTTTCCAAAGGCCTGGGATTCACGCGCGAGGATCGCGATGTGAACGTCCGGCGCATTGGCTTTGTGGCGGCCGAGATAGCCCGTCACAACGGCACCGTCATCTGCGCAGCGGTGAGTCCGTTCAACTCAACCCGCAATCAGGTGCGCGCCATGGCAGGCGAGGAGAATTTTGCACTGGTCTATGTCAACACGGCGCCGGAAGTTTGCGAGCACCGCGACGTGAAAGGTTTCTACGCCAAGGCTAGGGCGGGAGAGCTCAAGGGCTTTACAGGGGTGGACGATCCATACGAACCGCCGCAAAATCCAGACGTGACTTTGGAGACAATCCATTCCACGCCCGAGCAGAACGCGCGCAAAATTGTAGATTGGTTGCGCCAGCGCGGATTTATCGAACCGGCCTTGGAAGAGGCCAGCTCCAATGGATCTGCGGGGAGTAGCCAGTCCGGTGTGGAACTTGCTTACTCTTTGCGCCCTTGGTACGCCAGCATCTAGCCACGGCTAGTTGTTCCACCAGACCCAAAATTTCTTAATCGCTTCGGACCCCGACCCGTGGCTGTGGACGAAGTCTGCCCAATTGGCATCGGCGGAAAACTATGGCGTTAGAAATGCTGGCGAATTCTTCTCTACGCGCATGAATTTGTTCGATCCAAACTGAGGTAAGGTTTTTCTGATGTTAAAACGCGTTGTGGCCGCGCCGCCATTCTTGATACTCCGGTCAGGCTTGATTCTGGTCCTTATGTCGGCGCTCGGGTGTGCGGCGAACTCTTTGACGGTGGTTTCCAGCGCCAGTGATTTTCAGCCTGTAGCGCCGGCGTCCATCGTGACGGCCTTTGGCACCGATGTTGCGACAGCAACTCTGTCGGCTTCTTCCGCCACTTGGCCCGTCTCACTAGGGGGCACCACCGTGTCAATAAAGGACAGCGGCGGAGTGGCACGCCCGGCTCCTATCGCATTTGTTTCTCCGGGACAAGTGAATTTTCAAATCCCAGCGCAAACCGCCGCAGGACCGGCCACGGCGACCATCACCAGTTCCGACGGCACGGTTTCCACCGGCGCCGTATTGGTAGCGTCCGTTGCGCCAGGGCTTTTCGCGGCCAATAGCAATGGACAAGGGGCTGCCGCCGCGATCGTCATCCAAGTTGCTCCCGACGGCACACAGACGTCGTCGCTCGCGTTCACTTGCGGCACCACTCCACTGAGTTGTGTACCGTCGCCTATCACAGTGAATTCCACGAATGGCGCGGAGACCGTCTTGGAACTCTTCGGCACCGGCATCCAGGGCCGTAGTTCGCTCGCCGCCGTCACATGCACCATCGGTGGAACACCCGTGCAGGTGCTCTACGCGGGTTCACAAAATACCTATCCCGGCCTGGATCAAGTGAACGTGGTGCTTCCGGCCAGCCTGGCGAATCAGGGCCAGCTTAGCGTGGTGCTCACGGTACAGGGACAGACCGCAAACACGGTTGTCATTGCCACAGGTGCGGCGATAAACACCACCCAAAACTTCTATGTCGCTCCTAATGGGAACGACCACTTTAGCGGAACGTTGCAGTCTCCGGATGCCGGCGCCACCGATGGTCCGTTCGCGTCGTTAGCGATGGCTCAGAGCGCGGTTAGAAATCTACTCAGTGCCAATCCGGGGCAGCCCGTATCGGTCATCCTTCGCGATGGAACTTACTATCTTCCGCTCAGCCCCACGAATCCGGGAATGCTGACTTTTACTTCAGCCGATTCCGGTAGCGCCAATGCGGCGGTGACATGGCGAAATTACCCGGGTGAAGCTCCGGTTGTCAGCGGAGGCGTTCCGGTGAGCAGCGCTTGGAAGAATGTCTCAGGCAACCTGTGGCAGACGCAGTTACCGGCGAACACGCAACCGTTCGAGTATTTGTTCTACAACGGACAGCGGCGTCTGCGCTCCCGAGTCGCTGGAGCCAGCGGCGTCGGCTATTACGTGAATGATGGCGCGTGCGTTTCCACCATCACCGGCCAACCTGTGGAGAGGTCGCTGTGCAACCTGGGAACCTTTCTGCGCGTAGCCGCTGAAATCGCTCCCACCGGCCTGGATGCTGCTTGCCCCAGCGTCACAAATACCAGCGGGGCTCAATCCAAGTGCCTGGATCGTTTCGGGTATAGTCCAGCCGATCCGATTGCCGAGTGGATCAATCTGAATGCATCCGCGAGTACATGCGGTGGCGCTCCGAATCCATATCCGGCGGCCGACATAGAACTCACCCTATTCGATGCCTGGACGGTTGACGTAATGCGAATCGGCTGCGTCGACACAACCCGGCACATCATTTATTTTGCAGGTGCAACCAAGGGCAATCCCAGCAACTACAATTTCTTTGGACCGACGCTCGGCCATCGCTACGTCATCGAAAACACCTTGGATGCCTTCAATGCCGCCCAATCCTCCGGCGAAACCGGCATATGGTTTCTGGATCGTTCAACGTCGCCCTGGACTTTGAACTACCTGGCCAACAGTGGTGAGAACCCTAACTCCGACAGCGTCGTCATCGCACAGCTATCCCCGGCCACTCCCACTGGCGGCAGCCTCGTCTCCGCCACGAATCTCAACTACGTAGCTTTCCAAGGCATCACATTTGAGGTAGACAATTTCATACCGCCGCCCACCGGCTTCAACGATGACGAAAATGGCGAAAACACCTTGCCGGTCGCTATCGATTGCGAGAGTTGCCAGCACGTCACCTTTGATTCCGTAGTGCTGCGCCATACTTCGGCATCGGGCTTGCAGATCGCTTCAACGTCTGGCAACTCCGGTCCGCCGGCATCGCAGGATCTGGTGCAAAATTCTGCTTTTTATGACATCGGCTCCAGCGGACTCCATATTGGACACCATCCATTGGGAACCGACCAGGCCGCTAATGTCGTCCAGCAGGTTACGATCCAAAACAACATTATTCAAGGCTATTCGCGTGTGTTCGCCGATGGCGAAGGCTTGGCCCAGGGAAATGGGCACGATATTACCTACCTTCACAACGACATTACCGATGGATATCACGCCGGCATTTCCATTTGCAATTTGGGCTGTCCTTCCGCCGGCTTCACCGCCAATGGCGTGAACATTACCAGCCAATACAACCACATCTGGAACGTGATGCAAGGAGCCACTTCTGACGGAGGGGCGCTGTACTATAACACCGGCACCGCGGGCGGAAGCGGGACGGGCAACAAGATTCTGAACAATCTGGTGCATGACGTGACCGACTCCTCCGTCATCGACAGCAAGGTGCAGGGTTCCGGCTACGGCGGCCATGGCATCTATCTCGATATCCAATCGGCCGGCATTGATATCGAAAACAACGTCGTCTACCACGTGGCGGGCTCTTCGGTGTTCATTCACGAAGGTCCGGCGCCAACTACTACGGCCAACACATTTCGCAACAATATTTTTGCGTACGCCCGCGTCAGCATGTTCGAAGAGCAGAACCCCTGGCCACAAGGCTGCAGCCTGGCTGCCACGCCGCAAGTGAACGTAGCTAACAACATCTTCTATTTCGACCTCAACGATTCGTCCGGTTTCTACGTGACTCAGGGCTGCGCCGATTCCTGCAGCCTGCCTTACAACCAATTTCAGGACTTCCAAGGAAATCTCTATTGGCGAACGGATGGTCAATTCTCCACGTATAGCAAGGCCTTCCACGTCCTGACCAAGCCTCCTGGTGGCGCCGCCGCTGCTAGTTGCGGAGTACCAGGGAATCCGAGTTCTGCATGGACTTTCCTCAACTTCTCGCAGTGGCAGAGCAGCACGCCCCAGGTGAACGGAAGTCCGCTGCCGATAAATGAAGACGCAGGCGGAACAAGCAGTGTGAATCCCGATTTCGGTAATTCCGGCCTGCCCTTTGACTACCAGCTCTTCGCTTCTCCATTAGCGGGATTCAGCGTCTCGCCCACGAACGACACCATCCTCCACGCCGGGCGCAACGTCCCCGTGATATTCCTGCCCACCGTCCCGGCAACTTACCCCACTTACAACTTCACGCAATTCTAAATCCAGGTGCGGGCCGCCGGCGACTTACTATGTGGCCGGCAAGGCCGCCGCATGCCTGACTAGCCGGCCGGACGCACGATCCCATCGCCATCCGTCCTTGCCGCGCTCTAGATGGACTCCGCCGAGCCATCGATCGATACCGTTTAGTTCATCAATATGGTTGAGTTCATCAATACCGTTGAGTTCATCAATACCGTTGAGTTCATCAATACCGTTGAGTTCATCAATACCGTTGAGTTCATCAATACCGTTGAGTTCATCAATACCGTTGAGTTCATCAAT
>Ga0182024_10015134_pt1 | contig 14823 bp, 16 predicted proteins | sample P32metaG_FD_120480 | JGI IMG/M metagenome (GOLD analysis project Ga0182024, IMG submission 120480) | Permafrost microbial communities from Stordalen Mire, Sweden - P3-2 metaG (Illumina Assembly) | ecosystem: Environmental > Terrestrial > Soil > Wetlands > Permafrost | place: Sweden: Stordalen... | reverse complement strand
TCGTCGAACAGGATGGCGGGCGCGGTGCCGCTGCTCTTTTCCGTCAGCATGTGGGTCAAGGCGCCCATCTCGACGTCCCAATTGGCGCCGTTGACCTGGAGCAATTCCCCCATCCGGCTGACTTCGTCGAGCCATCCGCGCAACCCGCGATAGCTGACTTGGGCTTCCGAAGCGGTCTCGGCGACCAACGGCGGCATGCGGCTCTCCCGTGCGCGCGCAGCACCGCGAAATGCGGCCTGTCGGCGCTTTGTCGAGATTTATCCAATCACGCCGCTTTGTCCACCGCCCGCCCGGGACGCGATTCCTCGCGGCCTGCCTGACGGGCAGTTTCTGCGGCGGGCAAGCGTCATCCGCAGAGCGTCACCCGCAGATCGTCATCCGCAGAGCGGCGGTCGCGGCCCCAATCGCCCCAGGAGGAGGAGGGGCAGTGGAACCCTATTCGGCCGCGATATGGGCGTGCGTCTGCACGTCCATGTTGACCAGCTGGAGCGGCGATTCGGTCTCTTCCAGCATGCCCCAGCTCTTCACCCAATCGTAGGTGCGGTGCAGCTCGTCCGGCGGGATCGGCGCCGGATCGCGCACCACGATGCGGCTCTCGCGGATGTCCTCGGGCTTGAGCGTGCCGATCTCCGGATCCTTGGCCTTGTGATAGTCGACGAAGTAGTGGAGATAGGCGCGCTTGTTGGCATTGATGCGGCGCACCGCCTCGCGCACCGCTTGGTTGAAGGCCTTGTAGGTCTCGGCGTCGATCCGGTCGGAGGCGACCTCGGTGCCGAAATAGAACGCCGAGCAGATCGTCCGGCAGCCTTTCTTCTCGGCCAGCGTGATGTAGGGCTCGGTCAAGGTGGTGGCCTCGATCTCGCCCTTCATCATCAGGTTGAAGCGGTTGCGGGAGCCGGTCGGGGCGCGGCAAACCTTGATCTGGTCGCGCGGCAGGAAACCCTCCAGCATATGCAGCGCCAGGTAATGCGTGCCGGCATAGAACGGCACCCCGACGGTGCGGCCGGCGAGCTGTTGGGGCGTGTAGACCGGAGAATCCGGCCGCACCACGATCGCCCCGTAGGTGACGATGGCGCGGCGGCCGATCTGGCGGCTGCCGGCGGTGGCGCCGACCCGGCAGTAGTTGCCCCACTCGCAGGCATTATACATGTCGGCCTTGCCCTGCTCGAACAGGGTGCCATGACTGACGAAGGGATCGGCGCCTTTGACGTCGGTCAGCGATGTGTCGGCGGTCTTGATGCCGGCCTCGTCGCGGTCCGCCCATTCGATCGTCAGGCCTTCCTTCTCGAACAGGCCTTCTTGATACGCTACCAGCTCCGGCAGCCCCTGGAACGGCGAGGTGGTTTCCAACACCAGTTTCTTCATGTGGGCCTCCGCATTTTGAGGCTCCGGCGGCGACCGTCGCGGCGCGCGGGAGACGTCAGGATTGCGGGGCCGGCCGCGCCGGCACGGCCCCAGTGCCAGGGCGCAGAGTGCGCCATTTCGATTGCTGCCGCAAGGCGCGGCCGCGACCGTTCGGATGCGACGTAGGGCGCAATCGCTTCATTGCGCCGCTTGGCGAGGCCGCAGGGTTGCGCCGTTTGGCAATGCCCATGGCGCAATAAAGCGATTGCGCCCTACGATTGCAACGGTCTCGGGGTGTTGCTAAGCCGAAACGGCGCCGAGCTCGGAATTGCGCGCGTCGCGCCGGCGCAAGCCGCGTGCCGCTTGCTCGCGAATTTCCTGCCGCTGCGAGCGAGCGAACAGGTAGACGAGCAGCTTGATGATGGTTCGGATGGTGGATCTGCGCATCAGCTCGCGCGCCTGAAAACGCAGGATGACGATATTGGACTTGCGCAGCTGGCACTTGAGGTGATGGATCTCGACCGATTTCTTGGCGAGCTCGCACAGGTGGCCCGCGGCTTTCGCCTGGGTGTCCTCGATGGCGGTTTCGAGCCGTCGGATCGAGACCGCGAACTGGGCGCGCAGCAGATCCTTGTGGGCCCGCCGGTCGATCGCCGATCGCGGCCGCCTGGACAACAGACGCCGTACCGTGAGACGCACCGCGCGCTCATGGATGAGCGGGGCGAGCATGGCCATCAACAGGCTGGCGGCCAGGAAGCCGATGCCCAACAGCATGATCTGATAAAGCATGCCACAGCCCTGCTGGCGGGAACCATAAGCCGCTGGAATCTCGCGCGGATCAGTGCGCGGCCATCCTGGCCGCATACTGGCCGCAATGTCTAAAGGCTTGCTTAACCATAAGCCTGACTCTCCGTGGCAGGGTCGGGGCGAGCACCACCGCTCTGGAATCCGGCGCGGCCCGGCCGCATATTTGCGGGATGGACGCGCTGACGCTGCAACTCATGACCTGGCTCGCGGACCGGCCGCGAACCTACGGCGAGGTGATGGAAGCTTGGACCACGACGTGTCCCAAGATGCCCATTTGGGAGGACGCAGTCAGCGACGGCCTGGTCCGCATGGAAGGCGCCGGATCGATGCGATCGCGTAGCGTCATCCTGACGTCGCGCGGCCGCGCATTGCTCAACGGGCGATCGTAATCAGGCAAATGCCGGCGCGGCACCGAGCCACGGCAGTCCATCCAAGATAAGCTCGATGGTCAGCACCATGAATCCGCCGGCGGGGATGCGGTCCCGATCGGGTGCCCGCGCCGAGGCAACGGCTTGCAGCGGATAGCTGCCGATCGAACGTTCCGCCATCCAGCCGGTCAGCGTTGCGCCGGGAAGCTCGTTGATGCGCCCCGCGATCTGCGCGCCGACGGATTGATCGGCCGCGATCGCGTGCACCATTTTCTCAAACCAGGCATCGGCGTGGGCCACAGCCTGACGCCCGGCCGCATGCTTGGCGAAGGTGCGGGTGCGCCGCACCCAACTGCCCTTGTACGCAATGGATGCCCGCAGCGCGAACCGATCGGCCAGCGGCAGCGCACCCGAAACCCGGATCATGCGCGCCTCGGCCGCAAGGTTTGGAGCCGCCGCGATGTAAGCCTCCTCGGCTCCCTGCAAACGCGCCTGCATCTCGACCAGGCCGGCGACCGCGCCGGCATTCGCGGCCCGATCGGGATCGACTTGCGCCAGCGCCGCAACCGCAAGCGCGTCGGCATGTGCGATCAACCTGCGTTCGGCGCCGTCGATGCGCTGCCGCAGCGAAGCGAACCCTGCACTGCCGTCGATCAGCTCGACCGCCGGCGCGGCGCCCGCGATCTCGTCATAGAGCCCGCCCGGCAGCCGATCCAGCTCCAGCACGCCGACCCGCCGGCAGCCGTCCGCCGCGAGCCGCCGGCCCACGGCGTCGCCCGGTCTGGGCGTGTTGACGATCTCGCTCACCGGATTGGTGGAGGAAATCCAGTTGGCGACCCGCTTGGAGAGCGCGGTCGCGAACACCGGCGCGCCCGATCTGGGCACCAGCAGAAGCCCATCGGACCAATAGGGCGTGAAGCCGGTCAGATAGGTCACCGCGCTCGGCTGCACCAGGTTGGTGTAGAAGATGAAGCCATCGAGGCCGCCCCGGCTCATCACGGCCCGCAACCCTGCGATGCGTTCCATGAGCACGCCCTGCGGCAGCTCGCTTTCGTCCCGTCTCATCAAGCCGCGGCGCATGGCGCAATCCCGTCAGGCCGGCACGCTGAACAATTCGCGCGGCGTCGCGGTGAGCACCTCGCAGCCCTGCGCGGTCGCGACCACGACGTCGCCCAGCACCATATAGCCGACCACCGGATGGTAGGTATTGGGGTGCACGATCAATGTCATCCCGGCATCGATCCGGGTGGTGACATCCTCCAGAATATGCGGCTTGCTGTCCGCGAACAGGCCCACGCCGTGGCCGCGCACGCGGGTGAATTTGTCGGTCACGTAATCGCCAAGCCCCTCCCGCCGGAACACCTCGTTCTCCGCGCGCGCGATGTCGGCGGCGGTGATACCGGCGCGCACGGCCGCGATGCCGGCCTCCATGGCCTCGCGATAAAGCCCGAACGCCGACAGCTGATCGCCGTTCGGCTCCCCCACCACCAGGGTGCGGCAGATCTGCGCGTAATAGCCCTCCACGCAGGGCGTGAGCTCGGTGGTCACCAGATCGCCGCGCTTGAGCCGCTTGCCGCTCGGCGGCGCCATGCCGCGCACCTCCGGCCCGCCGACCCCGATGATCTGGAAATTATCGTCGACACCGTTGGCGCGGTAGAACGCCTCGATCTCCGCGATCAGCTCGTAGTCGGCGCGCCCCGGCTGGGCGGCATTCCGGAACACCTCATAGCCGCTGTCGGCAAGCCGCGCGGCGCGGCGGATCGCATCGATCTCGGAGTCGAGCTTGGCCATCAGCAGGCGATCGATCAGCGCGGTCTCGTCGCTGAGCTTGAGGTCCCGGCTGCGCGCGGCAATCCGGCGCGGAATGAGCCGATGCGGTGCGGCCCCGATGCGCTGGTTGCGGAACCGATCGAGGGCGCCGTCGACCTCGCCGACCAGCTCGGCTGCATGCATCACCTCGACGCCAGGGCTCTCGACCTGCGCCCGCTCGGCCTCGAGCGGGCTGTCGAGATAGAGCGTGACCTGCCCATCGCTGCGCACCAGCGCGAGCGCCTGGCCTTCCAGAATGCCGAAGTCGGTCGCATAGCGCAGATAATCGTTCTGCCAGGCATTGCCGTAGACCACGAGAAGATCGAGCCCGGCTTCCGCCATGGCGTCGATTAGGCGTGTCCGGCGCTGCTGCGCGATTTGGTTGGGCATTTCCGGCCGTCAGTCCATGCTGACGCCGCTCGCCTTGATCGGAGCAGCCCATCTGGTGATTTCGCTGGCCACGAACTTGGCGAGATAGTCCGGCGACCGGCGCTCGGGCGCGACCAGATCGGCTCCGATCTCCTTGAGCCGCTCCTGCACGGCGAGCGTATTCACGGTCGCCTCGATGGCGTCGTGCAGCTTCTGGACGATCGGGGCCGGCGTGCCCTTGGGCAGGAAGACGGCGTACCAGGTGGAGGCGTCGAAATCGGGCAGCCCTTGCTCCTGCGCGCTGGCGACATTCGGCAGGGTGGGCGAACGCGCGGTCGCGAGCAGCGCGATCGGCTTTACCGTCTTGGCCTCGATCTGCGGCAGCGCGGTCGTGACGATGTTGCACATATAGTCGATGCGGCCGCCGAGCAGTTCCTGCATCGCGGGTCCGCCGCCGCGAAACGGGACGTGGGTGACGTTGACCCCGATGGCGGCATCGAGCAGCACGCAGGCGAGATGATTGGCGGCCCCGGCGCCCGCCGAGCCATACTGCATCTTGGCCTGGTTCGCCTTCGCATAGGCGATGAACTCCGGCAAGGTATTGGGCGGCAGGTCCTTGCGCGCGACCAGGACCGTCGGCTGCTCGGCAATCAGCTCGACCGGCGCGAAGTCGCTCGCCGCGTTGTAGAGCGGCTTCTTGTAGAGCGTCTGGTTCTGGGCATGGGTGCCGGCATGGCCGAGCACGAACTCATAGCCGTCGGGCGGCGCCTTGGCCACGCGCGCGCTCCCGATCATGCCGCCGGCGCCGCCGATATTCTCGATGATCACCTGCTGGCCCAGGACCTCGGCCAGACGGCCCGACAGGATGCGCGCCATGACATCGACCGAGCCGCCGGGTGCGAACGGCACCACCATGGTGACCGGCCTTGTCGGCCAGCCCTGCGCGCCGGCGCACGCGATGCCGTGCGACAGGGCGGCGAGCGCGCAGGCGGCGATTTGGAGCGTCCGTCCCATGCTGGCTCTCCGTATGGGTCCCTGCCTGCCGCGGCGACGAGCGCAGCGAATCATGAAAACTCCGGCGCTCCAACTATCAAGCCGCGGCTGTGCTCGCGGCCTTGATGCTCGAGCGCTGGACGTGGTCGAGATTCTTGCCCTCGATGCGGATGAGCTTGACCGGCGCTTCGCGCCGCGGCGAATGCACATCGGCGACGTCATAGAGGTGGGCATCGCCGGGATTCATCACATAGGTCCGCACCGGCTCGACCAGCGCAGGCTTGCCGGCCTCGCCCTTCTGCACGATCCTCCAATCGGTCATCTCGGTGACGCCGGCGGCTTGCCCGTAGATTGCCCAGCTCGAGCCGTGATCGTGCGGAGACCCGTTGGCGGGGCCGTCATAGACGTGCCCGCAAATGCAGAAGCCAAGCTCGGGGTCCTCGTACAGGACCTCGCGCGGATTTGCATTGGCGGGGCGGTCCTTCAGATAGGTCGCAAGGAAAACCGGATCGTTCAGCGCGCGCGCCACGTATTGGCAGACATTGCGCTTGCCGGCCGGGCTCTGATCGGCCCTGAGCGCAGCACGGATATCGGCGGCGAATTGCTCCAGCATATAGGTCATCGATCCGATCCTTGGTTTATTCTTCTGCCCCGCATCCCAGACTAATGCAAGCGTTCGCGGAGATCGAGGCCGTCCCGGTTTCGGCCAGGAACGACGCCGCGGAGAGGCTTCGAATGCAGCCCGCGTTCCTAATTCATCGCGCGAGTGCAGCGGGCTGAGCCTCAAGAGGTCGTCGGCGCCAGGCCGGCGGCGTACCGCAGGTGAGCTTCGCTGCTTGCGGCCCGCGTCACGCTCGCAGTCCGGGTGAGCTTGACGGCCACCTGACTGCCCGTCCTGTTGTAGCCTATGTACTCGAAAGCAATACCATTCCCGTCGACATATTCCATGAAGGCGCGGTATTCGCCGTCCTGCCAGCCCGGATAGTTTATCAGCTCGTCAAAGATGATGATGCTGCCCGGAACGAGCAGGCCCTTCAAATTCTCCAGGATCGTCTTGGTGGAGCTGTAGAGGTCGGCGTCGACATGCAAGACTGCGACGCTCGACGCGCGCTGCTGCTCGACGAACGCGGGCAGAGTGTCCTCGAAAAAGCCTTCCACCAGCCGCACGTTCCCGCGAACGGCCGGCCGGGTCCCCTGCGTGCTGAACGCCCCGGCTTTCGCGCCCAAGGTCCAGGCTTCCGGCAGCCCGACAAACGAGTCGAAGCCGTACCAAGTGACCTCAGGCTTAAGCTCGGCAAGGCGGTTGATGGAATCACCCTTATAGACTCCGAATTCCAGAAACAGGCCATCGGCTCCGGCGACCTGAGCAAGCACCCAGCGATAGAGCTCGATTCTCCCCTTGAACGAAGCCGCCTCGCTCAGATGGGCCCGTTCGAATGCGACCGACGAGGTCAGATCGCCAATCCGGGCCATCAAATCCAGATCGCTAAGCGCGATTTCCACCAGCTTTCTCAGCTGACGCCGGACCAGCTCTCGAACGCCATGACCGGCATCGGCAACTCGCTGTCTGAGCCAAATTCGTATTCGAGCAATCATGATGGGGAACTCGAAGGGCTTCGTGGTCAGAACCTACAGGGGCTTATTGCCTGGGTCGAGCACAATATCGGCCGCATTCTTCGCGACGATGCGCGCACGAACAGGCGATCGAGCCCGATGGTGGCACGCCGCTTCTCGGCCTCGGGTGGTAATGGCCCTGTTTATGCATATCTGCGTCGATCGCCAGCTTGGCTTTTCCGACCATGGGTGGCGATTGAAGTCGATGTTTGATTGATCCCCCGTGCGCAACCGAGCGCCGGTGCAAACCCGGCATTGTCAGCTTGATCCGATCGGCCTAGAAAAATTCGCCGGCGGGAAGACGCCAAGGGATCCGGCGCAAACGGGATGTGACCATGCTGCGAATCGCGATGGCGGGCGCGCTGATCCTGGGCCTTGCGAGCGGCCCGGCCGGCGCCGACACGGTCGCCGATTTCTACCGGGGCAAGCAGATCAGGTTCATCATTCGGGCCGGGGTGGGCGGCACCTATGATCTCTACGCACGCCTCCTGGGCCGGCACATGGGGGCGCACATTCCGGGCAACCCCACCATCCTGCCGGTCAATATGTCGGGCGGCGGCGGCATCAAGGCCGCCATGTATGTGGCGGAGCTGGCGCCCCGGGACGGGACCATCCTCAGCATCGTGAGCGAGGGCCTCGCCGCCGACCAGGGTCTCGGGCTCAATCCCAGCTTCCAGGCCGATCTGCGGGAGTTCAACTGGATCGGCAATATGAGCTCGGCCGGTCAGGTGGTGGTGACCTGGCACACGTCGCCGACCAAGACGCTGGACGACGCGATGAAGCGCACGACCGTGATGGGCCTGACCGGCGCCGGCTCGATCTCGGTGCAGCTCGGCGCCGTGCTCAACAACGTGGTCGGCACCAAGTTCAAGCTGGTGGTCGGCTATCCGGACGGCAACGACGTCAATCTCGCCATGGAGCGCGGCGAGGTCGAAGGCCGCTGCTCCAGCCCATGGCCGAGCTTTCTGGCGGCGACGCCGCACTATGTGCTCGACCGCCTCATCACGCCGCTCGTCCAGGTGGGCCTGGAGAAGGAACCCGATCTGCCGGACGTTCCGCTGTTGCGCGAGCTTGCCAGGACGGAGCAAGAGCGCCAAGTCCTGGATTTCATGTCGCTGGCAGTATCGATCGGACGGCCGGTCGCCACTACGCCCGGCGTGCCGGCCGAGCGGGTGGCGGCCCTGCGCAAGGCTTTCGACGATACGCTGCGCGACCCCGCTTTCATCGCGGACGCCGCCAAGGAGCGGCTCGAGATCCGCGCCATGGGGGGCGCAGAGCTTGCCGATCTGGTCCGGCGGGTGATTGAAACTCCGGCCGGGCCGCGCGAACGGATCAAGCTCGCGATCCAGCCGAAGAATGCGGTGAACCTGCCCGGCGCCAAATCGGGGAACGAATAAAGGAAGACGAATGAGCTACCAGGACCTGATCTACGCCGTCGACCAAGGCATCGCCACCATCACGCTCAATCGTCCCACGCGGATGAACGCGCTCTCGCCCAACCTCGAGGAGGAACTGCACCGCGCCTTCGATGAAGCCGATGCCGATCGCGCCGTGCGGGTGCTCATCCTCACCGGAAACGGGGTCGCGTTTTGCGCGGGGTTCGACCAGGGGCCGAACAAATCCGGCCGGCGCAATTCGGATCCGGCCGGCAAGTCGATCGCCGAATTCATCGAATATTGCCACCGCCGGCACGGCAAGCGGGTGGCCGATTGGGCCCATATGTGGCGGCTGGGCAAGCCCATCATCGCCGCGGTCAACGGCTGGGCGATGGGGGCGGGCTTCTGGTATCAGCTCGCCGCCGACATCACCATCGCATCGGACCAGGCGGTGTTCGCGCAGCCCGAGGTGCGGCATATCTCGGCCTCGAGCTACCTCTTGACCGCGCTCTGCGGCTGGAAGGTCGCCAACCGCTGGGCGCTCACCGGCGATCATTTCGATGCCCAGGAGGCGCTGCGCATCGGCATGGTCAACGAGGTCGTCCCGCATGAGGGGTTGATGGAGGCCGCACGCGCGCTCGCGCGCCGGATCGCGCTCGTGCCGGAGCCCTCGGTGCGCCTCAACAAGGCGATCGCCATGCAGGGCATCCAGGCCGCCGGCCTCTATTCCGCCCTGCTGGTCGAAGGCCAGCTCGGCACGCTCGCCCAGGCCTCCCACAACGAATATCGGGAAAAGCTGTTCGAGGTGCATCGCACGCAGGGCGTCAAGGCCTACCTGGAAATGCGCGATGGGCCGTTCCAGCCCGAGCCCATGGGACCGCGCTCCAGGAAGGCGCCTAAAAACAAGTGAAGGTGAAGTGCTTCGCAACAATGACTCGAACGAGTCATTCCCTCAAACTCGCGCATAATAAACAAATGGCCCCGGAATCTCCGGGGCCATTCGAATGCTGGTCCGAGGCCTCAATAGCAATCGCGGCGGGTCCTGTAGATGACGCGCCCGCTCGGAGTCACGAAACGCTCCCGCACCACCGGACATCGGTAGCCGTAGTCGCGGTCATAACCGTATCCATAGCGCGGGCCGACTCCAAATCCCAACGGACCGACTTGAACGCCGGCGCCGCCGGGACCGGCACCGAGGTACATTTGCGCGGATGCCGGCGCTGCCGCGAAGACCGCCGCCGCTGCCAGCGCACTGAATAGGATCTTTCTCATGGACGCACCTCTATTGTTGTTGCCCGCTATCTCCAAACAACGCATCGGCGGCATTTTGGTTGCGCGTCGAAGAAACCTCTCCGGGCAGCTGGAAGCGTGAGATACTTTCTTAATCAACCGCGCCGGCAGCTACATTACTCCGACGCCCGCGATGGAACCCACCGGGCAGGATCCGCGTTGTTTACGCTGACGCGGCTGCGGCCGCCCAAATCAGGGAGTTCGCCATGCTCGGTTGGGCCGTGACATTTCTGGTCATTGCATTGATCGCTGCGGTGCTTGGGTTCGGCGGCATCGCCGGCTTCGCGGTCGAGCTCGCAAAGATCGTTTTCATCGTCGCCATGATCTTGTTTGTGATCTCAGCGGTCTTCGGTTTCATGCGGGGCCGGTCGCCAACGCTGCCCTAGCGCGCGAGTGCCGAGTACGGCGCGGGCCGACCACTGCTCTCGGGACTTGACCGAGAAGCCGTGGCCGGCCCGTTTGTCAGGAGCAAATCCTGCAGGATGGCCGCGGATCAAGCCCGCGGCACGCGGGCAGGGGCGATAGTCACTTCTGCGTTTGCTTGAAGTATTTCAGATCCGGCGCCGGCTCGTTCTTCTTGGTCGGCATCAGATTGCCGTCCGCGCTCAGATAGTAGGGCTGATTGCCGATGCGCACCCAGGAATTGTCTTCCGAGCAGGCCTCGGTGTGCCACTTCGGCCGCACACTGGGGTTGCGGCTGGCCTTCTTGACGATCTTCCAGGGTTGCGTCAGCGCGTGGTCCTGCACGGTGATCTCGTCATAGATGACGTTGGGATCCTTCTTGTCGAGGAAGAACCGCTCATTGATGACGGTCTGGTTGTCGTGCGCGAGCGGCAGTCCGGTGGCATCGAAGGCGCGCGGGCCCTTGAAGGCACGGGTCTCGACGTCAAGCTCGTCATAGTGCCCGTTGCCCGTGGTATCGATCCATTTGCCGATGGAGTAGCCCGCATAGTTCTCCTCGGCATCCGCCGGAAAATCGCGTCCGTCGGTATAAATGCGTCGATACGAGTCGTTGATGTGGCTGATCAAGAGATAGGTGATCTCGGGCGTGATGATGACCTCCATCGGATCATAGATATTCATCATCATCGGCATGCCCTGCGGGATGCAGAAGGTCGAAGGCACGTCGCCCACGCCGCCGGCCGCCAGATCGGCACGGTTGGCGTCGTAGACCTTCTGGTATTCCGGCGTCAGCGGAGCCTTCCCTCCCGGCTGGACCCAATTGGGATTGCCGACCCGGGTCCACTGGCCTCGCCAATCAGGGTACTTCGAGTCGTCGGCCGCGCGGGCGCCCGAAAGCGTCATCGACAGCGCGGCCGCGAATGCGGTTGCCGCCAGCGCGATCGCGCCGACTGATCCTTGGTAACGCATGCATATCCTCCCAAGCCGGTTTCCTTGCTGCCCGCTCTGACCGCCGGAACAAGGGTGCACCCGGTCCGGTAGGGCAGTTCTGGAGAAATATACACCGTTGGGAAGCTCATGCGGAAGGGTCGCGCCACCCAACCGTCCGCGAGGCCTTACTTGTCCCGGCCTTGAGCCGGGACCGTCCGAAACTCTGAGCTTGTAACGGTCCCGGCTCATCAGCGCGTTTACGCGCGTCTTCGACCCGCTATGGCCGGGACGAGGGTTCCCCCGTGACCTGGTTCCCCGCGTGTGCGGAATGAGCGGGCGGTGGGGTCTCGTTCGGCCGGTTTTCTTCACATGCTCTCTCTCGCCGGAGAGGTCGAGAGCGCACCATGCATGGGTTTCTACCTGCTTCGCGGGAACGACATGGGAGGTGTGGTGCCTCGACAGGCGAACAGATGAATCGCCGTGACAAGCCGATCCCGTGGTATGTGTGGTCGATGCAAGGCCCCGGAAATTGCATCATGAAGCTACGCTCGCTCATTCTGCTGCTGGTCGGCGCGGCGGTGGTGACCGCTTGGCTGTTCGCCACGGCGGCGCGGCTGCAGGCCCTCACGCCGAATTGGCCGCAGCGAACCGTCAGGCTCATCCTGCCGCTCGGACCCGGCTCCGGCTCCGACATCGGAGCGCGGCTGTTCGCCGACCGGCTGACGGCGCGTTGGGGCCAGCCGGTGGTGGTCGAGAACCGTCCGGGGGGCGACGGATTTGTCGCCATCACGGCCTTTCTGGCCGCGCACGACGATCACACCTTGCTGTTCGCCCCCACCTCGACCTTCACGGCGCACCCGATCCTCCACCGGACGCTTCCCTATGATCCGCGCGACCTGGTGCCGATCGCGCGGATCACCAATACGCTCATCAGCATCTCGGTGCCGGCGTCGCTGCATATTGGCTCGCTCAAGGAACTGGTGGCGCTGGCGCGCGCGCAACCCGGCAAGCTCAACCGCGCCTCGATCACGGGCGCGCTCGACCTCGTCCTGTCCGGCTTCCTCAAGGGCATCGACCTGGACGTGGCCAAGGTTCCCTACCGCGATCCGGTGCAGGCCGTCACTGATCTCGCCGAAGGACGCATCCAGATCTACACGTCGGCATTCGCCATCGTGCAGTCGCAGCTGCAGGCCGGCACCATCAAGCCTCTGGCGATGACCAATGGGACGCGCGCTCCGACCGCGCCCGACATACCGACCGTCACCCAGGCCGGCTATCCGGAGCTCGCCTTTGACGGGCTGGTCGGCCTGTTCGGGCCGCCCAACATGGCGGGCGAGCTGCGCGAGCACATTGCCGCCGATATCCGCGCGGTCGCGGCCGATCCCAGCGTGGAGCCGCGCCTGATCCAGACCGGCCAGATCCTGAATCCGGGCGGGCCCGGAGAATTTGCCGCCGCGATCAGGGATCAGACCAGCAAGCTCGCCGCCATCGCCAAGGCGCTCGATATCCAGCCCGAAGACTGAGGGGGCGAATCTTGGTGTCGGGCAGGGCTCGACCGCCGTGGCTCGCACGGGCGACCGCTTTCTTATATGCTTATCGGAAACCGGAGGCTGGACAATGAGCATGCGCGCGATCGAGTTCGTCGAGAATTGGGCCTCGGAGAATATTGCGGCCGACGGACCGCCGCCGGCGGATATCGGCGCGACGGCATTGACGTTGGCATCTCAGTGTCGGGATGCCGCAACAGCGGCGGGCATTCCGCAAAGCGAGATCGATGAAACCTTCGACGACTTGCCTGCATTCATGGCAGGCGAGATTGAAGAAGCCAGCAAGCGGGAAGTTGCCCGCTCGGCCAAGGACGAGTAGGGGCGGGGCCGGCGCAGCGAAAACAACCGGCCGCCAACGCCATCTTTGGGAGGACGCAGATGCCGTTTTCATCGAGATCGCTCGTCATGACGGCGAGCTGTCTGGCAGCGGCGATTGCTTTCGCGGGGCCGCTTCAGGCGCAGGGCTTGAAGCAGGTCGGCGGCATCGCGATCACGGGCGGTCCGATCAATTCCATTGGGGTCGTGTTCATCGACCAGGGGTCCGGCCTCGGTTATCTGGCCGACAAGGACAACAAGGCGGTCGACATCATCGACACCCGGACCGACACCTATGTGGGGCGCGTCGCCGGCTTCACTGGCACGACCAGCAGCGGCGCAACCTCCGGGCCCAACGGCATCATCACCGTCAACGAAGGGGCCGAGCTGTGGGTGAGCGATGGCGACAGCACCATCAAGGTGATCGATCCCAAGAGCCGCAAGACCATCGGCACGATCTCGACCGGCGGCAAGAAGCGCGCCAATGCGATGGCCTATGATCCCAAGGACGGCCTCGTCATCGTCGCCAACCCGAACGACGTGCCGGCCTTCCTGAGCCTCGTCTCCACCGCGCCCGGCCACGCGATCGTGGCGAAAATTCCGGTCGAGGACGCCGCCGAAAGTCTCGAGCGCTCGGAATATCATGCAGCGACCGGGATGTTCTACACCGACGTTCCAATCCTGCGCGGCGACGCCGCGCGCGGCGCGCTCGCGCAGACCGATCCGAAGACCGGAAAGCTGGTGCAGCTCCACGCGCTCGACCATTGCCATCCGCACAGCATCGCGCCGGCCGCGGATGCGACCATGTTTCTCGGCTGCAGCCTCGCTCCCGCGCCGGGCGGCGACCTCGCGGTGTTCGACGTCGGCAGCGGCAAGGCGGAAGCTTATCTGGCCGACCTCGGCGGCTCCGGCGACACCGTGGTCAATCCCAAGCTCGGCCAGTACTACCAGTCCGCCAGCAGCGCCGCGGGCGGCCCGGCGCTGCGGGTTATCGACATCGCCTCGCGCAAGCAGGTGCAGAAGATCCCGACCTCGAACGGCGCCCATTCGATCGGCATCGGCCTTGCCCAGAACCACGTCTACCTGCCGACCACCACCAAGGACGGGCCCTGCGGCGGCTGCATCCTGGTGTTCGCGCCGCAATAGGCGCTCGACTGTGATAATTTCCCCGGGTCGCCGAAAGCGCAACGCTGCGCTATGCCGACCAACAAGAACAGGTCAGACCAGTCTATCGTCACGCGAGGAGGACAATGATGCCGTACCAACTGCACCAAAACGCGATCGGCGCGGTCGCGCTGGCAGCCGCGATGCTGATGGCCGTTGCGGGCGCGCAGGCGTTCGACGAATCGAAGTATCCTGATTTCAACGGCCAATGGAAAAGGCCGCCCGGCGTCTCCAATCAATACGACACGAGCAAGCCGCGGACCGCCGAAGAGGCGCCCTTGACGCCGGAATATCAGAAAATCTTCGAAGCCAATCTCAAGGACCAGGCCGAAGGCGGCCAGGGCACCGATCCGACCTATACCTGCATCCCGGACGGCATGCCGCGGGCCATGAACGTCATCTTTCCGATGGAGCTCGTGGTCACGCCGAAGACCACCTACGTCATGATCGAGTATCTGAGCATGCTGCGGCGGATCTACACCGACGGGCGCGATT
>Ga0182024_10015133_pt1 | contig 14823 bp, 14 predicted proteins | sample P32metaG_FD_120480 | JGI IMG/M metagenome (GOLD analysis project Ga0182024, IMG submission 120480) | Permafrost microbial communities from Stordalen Mire, Sweden - P3-2 metaG (Illumina Assembly) | ecosystem: Environmental > Terrestrial > Soil > Wetlands > Permafrost | place: Sweden: Stordalen... | reverse complement strand
GCCGTCACTTCCGACGCGCGGTTCGGATTCGACTGGCTGTCCTTGGTGATGATCTCGACATTGTACTTCTGGCCACCGACCGTAATCCCGTCGGCCAAAGCTTTGCGCACGCCAGCGGCAACCCATTGCGATGGCTCACCGAATGCAGCGATTGGGCCGGTTTCCGGGGTGACCATGCCAATCTTGATGGTCTTGCCGGCAGCGCGCGACGATTGGAACATCCAAGGCGATGCGATGGCGCTGGCACCGCCAGCTGCGATGAGCTTAACCACCCTCCGGCGTTGGCTGTCGACCCTCTCGTTGCGCTTCGCTTTCACTCCCCATTTCATCTTCATGTTCAATGCCTCCCCTGGTCATTGGTAACGTCTGATTGGTTAGCCGTTGGGACCGACCCCACAAATTCCATCATCACAGAAGTGGGACCAATTGACTACTGGGTCATGGTATCACATCGGGCTCCACCCGCGATACGGGGCGGAACGACCCGGAATGTGGGTCACCGCGAGTTGCTTCGGCGGCGGTGGATGGAGGGCGGTTTCGATGGAAACCGCAATCGACCCGGGCGGAACATCAAGCAGGACAGTGACGACGGCGACCTAGCTTGCCTTTTCGCCGCCATGGTCGCGCCGTTCGTCCTCTTCCTCGTCTTCCGTCACCGGCACGGCATAGACACCGGAAAGCCAGCGGTTGAGATCAACGTCGTTGCAACGGCGCGAGCAAAACGGCCGGAACGCCGCGACGACGGGTTTGCCGCAGATCGGACATCCAGCGTGGCGCACAGCATCAGGCATGAACGGAATATGGGACGCGCGCCGGGCAGCGCCACCATTCTTCATCCGTCATTGTCGAGCTTGATGTTTAGCCCGGTGATGACGCCGTTGTGGCCCTACAGCGCGTTGAGCCAGCCGAAATGGATCGGGTAGCCCTCGCCGCCGAGCAGCGTCATCGTTTCGTAAAGCGGCAGGCCGACGACGTTGGAAAAGGAACCGACGATCTTCACGATGAAAGTTCCGGCGATGCCCTGCGCCGCGTAGCCGCCGGCCTTGCCGCGCCATTCGCCGGACGCGAGGTAAGCCTCAATGTCCTCATCCGACAGCCGCTTGAAGCGGACGCGCGTTTCCACATGACGCTGGCGGAATGTTTCTTTAGGCGTCACCAGACATACGGCGGTATGGACGCGATGGTTGCGGCCGGAGAGCAACCGCAAGCACTGCGCCGCTTCGTCAAGCAGCTCGGCCTTCGGCAGGATGCGGCGGCCGACGGCGACTACCGTGTCGGCGGCAAGGATGAAGGACCCCTTGAGCTCCTCGTCGAGCCGCAGCATGGCGAGCGCCGCCTCGGCTTTGCCGCGCGCCAGCCGCGTCGCGCAGGCGCGCGGCAATTCTCCTCGCTTCGGCGTCTCGTCGATGTCTGCCGGGCGTAGCGCATCGGGCTCGATGCCGGCCTGGTTGACGAGCGCGAGCCGGCGCGGCGAGCCGGAGGCGAGGACGAATTTTGAGCGGCCGATCATTTGAACCGGTAGGTGATCCGGCCCTTTGTCAAATCGTATGGTGTCATCTCTACTAGCACCTTGTCGCCGGCAAGGACGCGGATGCGGTTCTTACGCATGCGGCCCGCAGTGTGAGCGATGATTTCGTGCTCGTTCTCGAGCTGGACGCGGAAAGTGGCGTTCGGAAGCAGCTCCGTTACGACACCCGGAAATTCCAGAAGCTCTTCCTTCGCCATTCGCTACCCGGACTTGTTGATATACGGCCGCCACTTTGCCGGACGTCGCGGCCGAAATTCGCGCGGGAACCTAGCGGATGACGGCCCTTTCCACAACTAGCGGAGCTTCGCGGTCTTGCTTCATTCGTTGCCGGGGCGCTGACCGGTGAAGCGCTCGCGAATCCTGCGCAAGAGCTGATCGCGCACCTCACGATAGGCATCGAGTCGCTGCTCGCGGCTGCCTTCAACGTCGGTCGGATCGGCTGTCGGCCAATATTCGACATCGACCGCGCTGGTGCGGGTGAGCTCGAGCGCGCGGTGGTGGGCCTCGGGTGCCAGCGTGACGATGAGGTCGAAATTCAACCCTTCCAGCTCGTCAAGTTCCTCGAAGGTGATCGGCTTGTGGCGCGAAATATCGACATCGATCTCGGCCATGACCGCGACGGCAAACGGGTCGATCTCGCCTTGGCGCACGCCGGCGGAGCCGACATAGATCGCACGGCCGAACATCTGTGCAAAAAGACCGGTGGCGATGGGCGAGCGTACGGAATTGAGCCCGCAGGCGAATAGCACCGCCAAAGGGCGCGTCACCGGTCGCGTCGCGGACGCCGGCATTGCCGCTCTTCACCCCTTCCAGTGCAATACCGTGACCAGCGTGAACAGCCGCCGCGCCGTGTCGAAATCGAGCTCGACCTTGCGCTTGAGCCGTTCCATGAGGATGTGCGAGCCCTCGTCGTGCAGCGAGCGGCGCGCCATATCGAGCGCCTCGATCCGGTCCGGCGTCGACCCGCGGATCGCCGCGTAGTAGCTGTCGCAGATCACGAAATAGTCTTTCACGATACGGCTGAACGGCGCGAGCGAGAGAAGGTGCGCGATCACAGGCGTGCCGTCGGCCAACCGGATATCGAATACCAGGCGGTTGCCGTCGATGCGGAGGTTCAGCGCATAAGGCCCGCCGTCATGGTCGTTCGGCCGAAACGCGTTGTCTTCGAGGAGATCGTAGATCGCAACCGCGCGCTCATGCTCGACGTCGCGGCTCGCGCGGCCGATCGATGACTCGTCGAGGTTCACCGCCACGAGGCGGCCGCCGTCGCTCTTGCCGCGGTCGTTGCGCGCCATCAGCGATTGAGCCGGATGGCAACCGAGCGGGCATGGGCGTCGAGCCCCTCGGCGGTGCCGAGTGTGATCGCGGCGTCGGCAAGAGCGCGCAATTGCTCTGGCCCGCATTTGAGGATCGAGGTGCGCTTCATGAAATCAAGAACGCCAAGCCCGGAGGAGAAACGCGCCGAGCGCGCCGTCGGCAGCACGTGGTTCGAACCGGCAACGTAATCGCCGATCGCCTCCGGCGTATGCGCGCCGATGAAGATCGCGCCGGCATTGCGGATGCGCCCCGCAAGTATCTCCGCATCGGTCGCCGCGAGTTCCAGATGTTCGGGCGCGATGGCGTCGACGAGCGGCACCGCCTCGTCGAGGTCGCGCACCAGGATCACCGCGCCAAAATCGCGCCAGGAGGCGGCGGCGACTTTGCCGCGGGCGAGCCGCTTCACCGTGCTTTCGACCGCGCGTTCGACCGCGCCGGCAAGTTTTTCGTCGTTGGTGATGAGGATGGCCTGCGCGCTGGCGTCATGCTCGGCTTGTGCCAGCAGATCGGCGGCGATCCAGTCGGCGTTGCCGGTGCCGTCGGCGAGGATCAACACCTCGGAGGGCCCGGCGATCATATCGATGCCGACCTTGCCGAACACGACGCGCTTGGCCGCGGCGACGTAAGCGTTGCCAGGGCCGATGATCTTGGCGACCGGGGCGATGGTCGCAGTGCCGTATGCGAGCGCCGCAACCGCTTGCGCGCCGCCGATGCGATAAATCTCGTCGACGCCGGCAATTCTCGCCGCCGCGAGCACGAGCCGCGATAGCACGCCGCCGGGCGCCGGCACCACCATGACGAGACGCGGCACGCCGGCGACTTTGGCCGGCACGGCGTTCATCAGCACCGAAGACGGATAAGCGGCGGTCCCACCCGGCACGTAAAGTCCTACCGCCTCGATGGCGGTCCAGCGCGAGCCGAGCTCGACGCCGAGCGCATCGGTGAAACGATCGTCCTGCGGCATTTGCCGGCGATGAAACACCTCGATGCGGTCGCGCGCGAATTTCAGTGCGTCGAGCGCGTGACGCTCGCACGTCTCGAACGCCGCGGCGACCTCTTCCTGCGTCACCCGCAGGCCGGTGGCGTCGAGGTCGAATTGATCGAACTTTCGCGTGTAGTCGCGCAAGGCTTCGTCGCCGCGAGCGGCGACGTCGGCGACGATCGCGCGCACCGCTGTTTCAACGTCAGCCGATACTTCGCGCTTGGTGTCGAGAAACGCGCGGAATTTTTCGGCAAAATCGGCGGCGCGGGTGTCGAGGCGAATGACCATAGAATGCCTTGTGATGATGCCTTGCGCGCGGTGCGGCGACGCGTATCAGTTCTCTTTTATTATAACAATTCTAATCTTCCCGAGCCTGGGGCTTTCTGATTGACAAAAGCTCCGCCGTTCACCAATTCCTCGTATATTCCATGCTACTCGAGGGCGGCGGCAAGGTTTTGTTGGCCAAGAAAACTAACATGACGAGAAACACGCTGGCGACACCGGTTTCAATACTGCTGGCGTCCATATTTGTTCTGAGCGCCGGTGTCGCGCGCGCAGAAGAACCGGTAATGCTGTCGATCACGATCAAGGACCATAAGTTCGAGCCGGCCGAAGTGCACGCGCCGGCCGGGAAGCCGATTGCGTTTGCCGTGAAGAACCTCGGTTCCATCGCCGCTGAGTTCGAAAGCGACGTGTTGCATGTCGAGAAGGTGATCCCGCCGGGCGGCGAGGCGACCGTCCATGTGCGGCCGCTCGAGCCCGGCCGTTACAATTTCTTCGACGATTTTCACCGTGCGACGCAGGGTTCTCTGGTCGTGCCATGATCGCGTGTCGTAATCGTCACGCCGTGAGGTTCCCGTGCTCGCTTCTTTAGTCATCGTCTTTCGTGAAGTCTTCGAGGCCGGCTTGATCATCGGCATCGTCATGGCTGTCACGTCGGGCGTTGCCGGCCGCGGGCGGTGGGTCGCGGGCGGCGTTGTAGCCGGCGTGCTCGGAGCGTGTGTGGTGGCAGCGTTCACCAGTGGATTGTCGCAGCTGTTCAACGGCAGCGGGCAGGAATTGTTCAACGCCTGCATTCTCGGCTTCGCGGTACTGATGCTCAGCTGGCATAATGTCTGGATGGCGCGCCATGGCCGCGAACTCGCGGCGGAGATGCGCGCCGCCGGTGAAGCGGTGGTCGAAGGATCCAAGTCGCTCGCCGCGCTTGCCGCCGTGGTGATGATCGCGGTGCTGCGCGAGGGCTCGGAGGTCGTGCTGTTTCTCTACGGGGTCGCCGCCGCTGAAGGCGGCGCGAGCGTCGGCATGCTGGTCGGCGGAGTGATCGGGCTCATTCTCGGCTCGGGCGTCTGTCTCCTGACCTATCTTGGCCTCGTTACCATTCCGACGCGGTATCTGTTCGCGGTGACCAGTACGTTGATCGCTTTGTTGGCCGCGGGCATGGCGGCGCAGGCGATCGCCTTCCTCGAACAAGCCGACATCCTCACCGCATTCGACCAAACGGTGTGGGACACATCCTGGATCCTGAGCGATGCAAGCTACCCCGGCCGGGCGCTGCACACGCTGATCGGCTACGTCGATCAGCCGACCGCCATGCAGCTCATCGCTTACGCGGTAACGCTCGCCGTGATCGCGGTGCTGATGAAGCTTTTCGCCGTGCCGCCGGCGCGACGGCCGCGCACAGCTTAAAGTTCCTTCGTCAGGCCATTTTCATATCGGCGGCGAAGTGATCGGGGCACGCCATCGCCGAAAAGACCTCACCGAGATCGGCGAGTTCGGCCTCCAGGCATTCGACATCGAGACGAATGGCGCCGCCGCCCGAGAAGGTCAGCGTCACGGTGCCGGCAGGAGCGTCGCGTTCGGCGAATTCCACGGCGAGAAGATTGAGCAGCGCGCCCTTGTTGGTCGGGTTCAGATCGCGGCACTTGCAGGAAATAACCCGCTCGAACCGCAGCGCAGTCCGGCAGCGCCGGTAATCCGCCAAATTGGCGTTCTTCGTGCCGTCGGCGTCGACTGCATTCATCCAATCGAAGCGATTGAGCGCCATCACGAACCGATGCTCGCGCGGCTGCCAGAAGATATCGGCAACCTTGACCAGGGCGTCCTGCACATGGGCGGAAACGACCTCGATGTCGTCTTGGTCGAGGGCGACGAGTTTAAGTTCCTCCATGGCCGCGTCCGGTTCCCGGTTTCTCAAGCACTTCTCGAAAGCTAGGAAGCAAGCAACGGGGCCGCAAGGCCCCGTTGAGAACATCTGAAATCCGACACCGCGCGCGATCGTGCTCGCGCGGATCTTATTTGCAGGTCGGATGCCCGTTGACATTGGCGAGTGTCTTGCCGGGCGGGCATGCCGGTGCCGCAGGATGCGGAGGCGGCGGCGGGGGCGGAGGCTTCGCCGCCGCAGGCGGCTGCGCGGCAGGATGAGGCGGTGGCGGTGGCGGTGGCGCCGGCTTGACCGAAGTCGGCGGCGGTGTCGTTGGCGGTGGAGGAGTGGCCGGCTTGACCGTAGCGGGCGCCGGACCTGTGGCGGGCGGCGGCAGCGGAGCAGGCTTCACGGCCGCGGTCGGGGGTGTAGGTGCAGATCCCTTGTGTTCTTCTGGGTGATTTGGTCCGAGACCGGCGGGGGGTGTGCCGACCCGCGGCGTTCCGGGCTTTGCGCTAGGTCCGCTCGGTGCGCCCGGACCGCGGGACGCCTGAACGGCGCCGGGTAATGCGACGGGGACTCGGCCGGGAGGCGTTCCGGGTGGTGCCGGGCGTACTGCCACCGTGCGTGGCGGTTTGACGAAAGCTGGAACGACGCTAGCGCCCGGAGTCGGCAGAGAGAACCGCTCACGCGGTGGCGGGGGCGGCGGCAAGGCGGAGAATTCGCGCGGCCGCGGCGGCAGAAAGTACACGGGCGGCGGCGGCGGCGGGGCATAGCCCGGCCCCAGAACATCAGGACCGGCTGGTCGACGAACTCCATTTCATTGGACGGCGGCGGCGGCACGCCGAAGTCGAAGAACGCGAAATTGGGCGCCGGATCGAGCGGCGCGCCAATCATGGCCAGTCGCCGCCGCGCGTCCCAGACATGCGGTCCGTTCGGATAGCGGCGCAGATACGACCAATAGGCCGGCGGCGTGTTGTTGAAGACGCAGCGGCGCCAGATGATCTCTTCGCGGCGCACGGCGAGCATCGCGGCGACGCGCCGCGAATACGGGCTCGAGCGATAGAGCGCCAAAAATTGCTCATAGCCTTCCATGCTGTCAAGCGCGAGCGCCGCCGCATAGGCGTCCTCGGCGTTCGAATAACTGCGCATTGCCCTGCCGCGCAGGTTGGCCAGTGGAACCACATTCGGCGTCGGCGGCGCGTCGGCCGAACGTTCGGTGATGAAGAACGGGCCGTCGATCTGCGATGCGTACCAAGGGACTTCGCCGCCATTGGTGACCTCACTCACACGCAGGCGGACGCGCGCAAACAGATCGTCAAGGCTGAGCCCGCCGGCGGCGATCATTTCCGTCAGCGCGATCGCATAAGAGCCGTAGGGACCCGGTTCGTCCGGCCCGATCGTGCCCGGCGCGGCGTTGAAAGCGATCGCCACGCCGGCGCCGGGATCGACAAGCGCCAGCCCGCTCGCCAGCGGTTGTCCGCCGCGCGCAAATGGACTTTGCCGCGCTGCATCAAGAATGACGATCTTCACACGACCGGGCAACGCGGCCAGCGGCTGAGTGAAATCCGAGACGCGCATGGCCTGGAGCGGCACATCGACATCGCGCGCAAGATCGGCATCGATCGGAACGAAATAATTTTCGCCCGCGAACTGCACGCCGAAGCTGGCGAGATAAATAAGCGCGACCGCATCCGGTCCGGCTGCGGCGACCTGACCGAGAAATTCGCGAAGCGTTTCTCGCAGCGTAGCCTGATCGAGATTGCGCGCGCCGGTGACCGTGAATCCTGCGGCCGACAGCGCATCCGCCACCAGGCCCGCGTCGTTGGCGGATGTCGTTAGCTTGGCCGACTTGTATTCGTCGTTGCCGATCACCAGCGCAAACCGCAGCTCGGCGGCATGGCCGACGCGCGCAAAAAGGGTCATACTGAGAATGACGGCCACCAACCACGACAATGTCACGCGTTGAAGTCCGACCATGCGCCCCCCCGAATCACTGTCCGCTGAAAGCTCTCTTGACGGAGCAGACACACCCGATCAATAGGTCCCAATCATGTCGGGTGCGTCCAAATTCCTTGTGCGATGCACGCGTGGGGCAAACGCAAGACGGCAAGATTTCCCAAATGCGCGCCGCATCACAAAAAACCGGCCACGGCAAGAACAATGACCTGCCCTATTCCTCTAAAGTTGGATTTGCGTAAAGCGCGATAGGTTGCTAAAGAACCATCTAACAATACTGCTTATTAACTTGCCCTGCGATATGTGCGGGCGCGTCTGCGGACCAACGCTACGATCCTCATGACAGCAGATCTATCTGTTGTGTTTTCTTCCGCCCCCGTAATGGGATACAAGTTGCCTTTCTTGAAAGGGAGGATTTATGGCTAAGAAGTCAAAGAAGCGGCGCGCTTGGACGGCCACCGAAGTTCGTGAACTGAAGACGCTGGCGAAAAAGAAAACCGCCGCGGCGAAAATTGCCAAGAAGTTGAAAAGGACCGAGGGCGCGACGCGCCAAAAGGCGTTCAGCATCGGGCTGTCGCTCGATTCTCGTTCCTGACCTTATCCAGCAACGAAACCTTTGAGTTTGGATCGGCGCCGGGCCCGGATACGGGCCCCGGCACGATTTCGCGTGGGCGCGCTCGTTGCAGCGCCGGTGCGGAGCCGGCGTGCCGCAAACCGGGCGACAATCTGATCTGATTAGGAATGATGTCCGAACCAGGGGCCGGTCCGCAGCCGGCTCCGGGGCGGCCGAATGTGTTTGCACGCGAGGTCCGCTGGAACCCCGGCCCCGTTTCACCGTAAACCAAGGAATGCGATCCCGCCGCGTGGCAGTCAATTTGTAGGCCCAATCGTGGTATGAAGCCCGCGACGGTGGTAGGCACCCCCCGATGACCCAGCTTCCACGCCCTCCGCGGCAGCAACCGGCGAGTTCCGAACTCGCCGCCGCGCTTAATTCCTGCCGCCGGGCCTTCCTTGCCATCGCGCTGTTCAGCGGCATGAGCAATATTCTGATGCTCACCGGCGCGCTGTTCATGCTGGAAATCTACGACCGGGTGCTGCCGAGCCGTAGCGTACCGACCCTGGTTGCGCTTCTGATTCTGGCGGCCGGTCTTTACGCCGCGCAGGGTGTCATCGACGCCATCCGGAGCCGAATCCTAGTGCGGGTCGGGCACAGCCTGGATGAGGCGATGAGTCTGCGCGTCTATGACGCCATCGTCAGGCTGCCGCTCAAAATCGGCGGCAGAGGCGACGGCACTCAGCCGATCCGCGATCTGGACAGCGTGCGCGGGTTTCTTTCCGGCGCCGGCCCCTCCGCCTTGTTCGATCTGCCGTGGATGCCGGTCTACCTCGCCATCTGCTTTTTGTTTCACCCCTATATTGGACTGACCGCCCTGGCTGGCGCGATCGTCCTCGTCATCCTCACCGTGGTGACGGAAGTGCAGACGCGGCACCCGACGCGCAGCGCCACCCAATTCGCTGCGGCGCGCAACGCACTCTTGGAAGCTAGCCGGCGCAACGCGGAAGCGATTACCGCCATGGGCATGGTTGGCCGGATCGCACGGCGCTGGAACGATCTCAATCGCAATTACGTGGCAGCCAGCGGCCGCGCCAGCGATGTTGTCGGCGGGCTCGGCGCGATATCGAAGGTTTTGCGGCTATTGCTGCAATCGGCCATTCTGGCGGTCGGCGCCTGGCTCGTGATCCATCAGGAATCGACGCCGGGGATCATTATCGCCGGATCGATTCTGGGCGCGCGAGCGCTTGCGCCGGTCGATCTCGCCATCGCCAATTGGCGCGGCTTCGTCGGCGCGCGGCAGAGTTGGCACCGGCTGTCGCGATTGCTCGGCCACCTGCCGGCGCGCACCGAGCCGATGCCGTTGCAGCCTCCGGCAAAGACACTTGTAGTCCAGAACGCTGCAGTCTGTCCGCCCGGCGAGCATAAGATCGTGTGCCAGGACGTGAACTTCTCACTCGCGGGCGGCAAGGCGCTCGGCGTCATCGGTCCGACGGCGTCGGGGAAATCGTCACTCGCGCGCCTGCTGGTCGGCGTGTGGGAACCGGCGCGTGGCAGCGTACGCCTCGACGGCGCCACGCTCGATCAGTGGTCGCCGGAGGCGCTCGGCCGGCACATCGGCTATCTGCCGCAGGACGTCGAGTTGTTTCCCGGCAATATCGCGCAGAACATTTCACGCTTCGAGGATCCGCCCCATCCCGAGGCCGTTCTTGCCGCCGCGCAGGCGGCGGGCGTTCACGAACTCATCGTCAACCTGCCGGACGGCTATGAAACGACTGTCGGCGAACGCGGCAGCGCGCTCTCCGCCGGGCAGGCTCAGCGTATCGCGCTGGCGCGCGCGCTGTACTGCGACCCGTTCTTGGTGGTGCTCGACGAGCCCAATTCCAACCTCGACGCCGAAGGCGACGAAGCGCTGACCCGCGCCATTCTTGGTGTCCGCGCGCGCGGCGCTATCGTCATCGTAGTCGCTCATCGCCCGAGCGCCATCGCCGGCGTCGACTATATTCTAGTTATGGCCAAGGGTCGCCAGCAGCAGTTCGGACCGAAAGAGGAAATTCTCAACCGCGTGATCCAGCCGACGAGCGCGCCGCCGCGAGCCTTGAAAGTGGTGCCGGGTGAAGGAGCCGCGGGATGAATAGCAAAGCGTCGCTAAATGCCCGCGCGTCGATCCGCCGGCACATTATCGTCGGCTGCGCGGTGGTGGCGTTTCTTGCCATCGGACTGGGCGGCTGGGCGTCGACGGCCGAAATCTCCGGGGCGCTGATCGCGCCGGGCTCGCTGGTCGTCGATTCGAATGTAAAGAAGGTACAACACCCAACCGGCGGCGTGGTCGGCGAAGTGCGCGCACACGATGGCGATCGGGTGAAAGCGGGCGACATCCTCATCCGCCTCGACGAGACCGTGACCCGCGCCAATTTGGCGATCGTCACCAAGGGCCTCACTGAGTTTTACGCGCGCAAGGCGCGTCTCGCCGCTGAGCGCGACGGCGCCGATACGGTCGCGATGCCAAAGGAGCTCGCCGACAGGGCCGGCGACCCGGACGTGCAAGAGGCCCTGGGAAGCGAGCGCAAGCTGTTCGAGCTCCGGCGCACGGCGCGCCTCGGCCAGAAGGATCAGCTCAAGCAGCGCATCAAGCAATTGGAGGAACAGATAACCGGGCTCACTGCCCAGCAGGACGCCAAGACCAAAGAAATGTCGCTGATCGACCAGGAACTCGAAGGCGTGCGCGATTTGTGGGCGAAGAACCTGATCCCGATCAATCGGCTTACCTCGCTGCAACGCGAGGAGGCGCGCCTGCAAGGCGAGCGTGGCCAGCTCATCGCCGCCGCCGCGGAGGCCAAGGGCAAAATCGTCGAGACCGGCCTGCAAATTCTCCAGGTCGATCAGGAATTCACCAGCGACGTCGCCAAGGAGCTGCGCGAAGCCGACAGCAAGATCGGCGAGTATGTAGAGCGCAAGGTAACGGCGGAGGACCAGCTCAAACGCACCGACATCCGCTCGCCACAGGATGGCATCGTCTTCCAGTCGACGGCAAACACGGTCGGCGGGGTGATCACCGCCGGCGACCCGATCATGCTCATCGTGCCCGAGACGGATATGTTGTTGGTCGAGGTCAAGGTCGAGCCGAGGGACATCGATCAAGTCCAGTTCGGTCAGCCGGTCGTGCTGCGCTTCTCCGCGTTCAACATGCGCACAACCCCCGAACTTAACGGCACCGTGGTGCGCGTTGCGGCGGATACCAGCACCGACCAACGCACCGGGCAAAGTTACTATCTGGTCCGCATCGCAATGACGGCCGACGAGATCAAACGGCTCGGCGACGTCAAGCTCACGCCGGGAATGCCGGTCGAGGCTTTTATCCAGACCGGCGAGCGCACGATGCTCGCCTATCTGGTTAAACCGCTGCACGACCAACTCATGCGGGCGTTCCGGGAAAAATGACCTCGTCATTCCGGGACGCGCGAAGCGCGGGCCCGAATGCCGCCGGATTTTCCGTGCGCCGCCAACTCGGTATAGTGCGAGTGTTTCCGACCAGGGCAATTGGCCGATGAAGCTTATCGCTCGCTGGGCGCGGCAGTTCGGTGTGGCGCGAGCGGTATGCGTTGTGCTCCTGTTCGCGCTGGTGCCGCTGCGCCTAGCCGACCCGCGGCCGCTCGAAGAGGTGCGGCTGCGGACATTCGATCTGTTGCAGGTCCTGCGTCCGCGCGAACAGACCGCGCGGCCGGTCGTCATCGCCGATATCGACGAGGCAAGCCTCAAAGAGATCGGGCAATGGCCGTGGCCGCGGACGGTGGTGGCCGATCTGGTCACCCGTCTGCGCGAACTCGGCGCGGTGGCGATCGGCTTCGACATCGTGTTCGCCGAACCCGATCGCATGTCGCCCGCCGTAGCCGCTTCAAGCTTTCGCGGCCTCGACGCGGAAACCCGCGACAAGCTCGCCGGCCTTCCGAGCAACGATGCTATTTTAGCCGACGCGATCAAAAGCGCCGGCGTTGTCGTGGTCGGCCAAGCTGGCGGGGCAAATCCGGCGTCGCGCTCGGAAGCCGAGGCGGCGTTGCAAACCGGCTTTGCCATCCGCGGCCCCGATCCAAGCGCGTTCCTCGTGGCGTTTCCCGGCTTGCTGCGCAACATACCGCCTATCGAGCAGGCAGCTGCCGGGCGCGGGTTATTTTCCATCAACCCCGAGCGCGATGGCATCGTCCGCCGCGTCCCGGTCGTCATGGAAGCGCAAAACATTCTTGTACCGTCACTAACGATGGAAATGCTGCGCATCGTCACGCGATCCGGCGCGATCCTCGTGCGCACCGACCCGGCGGGCGTGCGTTCGGTGGCGGTCCCCGGCTTCGAAGTGCCAACCGACCGCAACGGCCAATTCTGGGTGCATTTCAACAAACACGATCCGGAGCGCTACGTGTCGGCGACCGATATTCTGCACGGCCGCACGCCGGCCGATCGCTTTCGCGGCCGGCTTGTGCTGATCGGCACCTCAGCGGTCGGCCTTCTCGATATCAAGACCACGCCGGTCGACCCCGCCATGCCGGGCGTCGAGGTGCACTCCCAGATCCTCGAGAACGTATTGACCAAGTCGCTGCTGGTACACCCCTATTACGCAATCGGCGCCGAACTCATTACGGCGGTGGTGCTTGGCCTCGCCATCATCACGGCCGCGCCGCTGCTACCGGCGTCGATCGTCCTCGCGCTGGGCGCCGTTTTGATCGCGGGGCTGGTCGGCCTTTCATGGTACTTCTTCGCCGCGCACAACCTGTTGATTGATTTTACCTATCCGCTGATGTCGTGCTGGCTGATCTATCTCGTGCTCACCTTCTTCAATTATTTCCGCGAGCAGCAGCAGCGTCAGCAAATCCGCTCGGCCTTCGGCTTTTATCTCTCGCCGCAGCTTGTCGAGCAGCTGGCAAAGTCTCCTGAACGGCTGGTTCTTGGCGGCGAGGAACGCCGCATGACTATCCTGTTCAGCGACGTTCGCGGCTTCACCACCATCTCGGAACATTACAAAGACGACCCCCAGGGTCTCACCCACCTGATGAATCGCTTCCTCACCCCGACGACCAACGCCATCATCGAGCGCAAGGGCACCATCGACAAATATATCGGCGACGCCATCATGGCGTTCTGGAACGCGCCGGTGGACGACGACCACCACGAAGCGAACGCCTGCGACGCGGCGCTTGAAATGCTGGCGCGCACTGAGGCGCTCAACGTTGAGCTCAAGCGCGAGGCCGCAGCCAATGGCGGCGTCTATATGCCGTTGCGCATCGGCATCGGCCTCAATAGCGGCCCGTGCGTCGTCGGCAATATGGGGTCCGATTTCCGCTTCAACTATTCGGTGCTGGGCGACACCGTCAACGTCGCCGCGCGGCTGGAGTCGCGGACCAAAGACTATCGCCTTTCGATGGTGATCGGCTCGCGCACCGCGGAAGCGGCGAGCAAGAAGTTCGCGACGATGGAGATCGACCTGATCCAGGTGAAGGGCAAAAAGCAGCCGGAGGCGGTGTTCACAGTGCTGGGGCGAACGGAGGTCGAGCAGGATCCGCGCTGCCGCGAATTGCGCGATCTCAACGCGCAGATGCTGCTTTGCTATCGCAAACAAGCATGGGACGAGGCGCTGGGTCTGATGGATCGATGCCGCAAGCTCGCCGACGGCTTCGGCGCCGCAGGGCTGTACGATATGTACAGCGAGCGCGTTGCGGCGTACCGCGCCGAGCCGCCACCGCCCGATTGGACCGGCGTCTACGAAGCGGAGTCGAAATAGCCGGAAGCGGCGGGCGCGAAGCGCCCGCATGCCTGAGCGGCTCTATAAGCGGCGGTCGACGAAGCGCGGCGCTTTGAGGCTGCGCTCGAATTCGACCGCCAAGCTGCCGCGTTCGAGAACCTGCACCGCCGGCGAAACTTCGAACATGCTCTTCACCGCTGCCGCGACTTTTGCGCAGGCCGCCTGCGGTTCGCACGAGCCCTTGATCTCGATCAGCACGCGCAGGCTTTCCCGGTCGGTTTTGGCCTCCGTTTCGAGAACGGCCTGGAAGTCGAGCACGTCCGCATTGCGGAACATCATGTCTTCGAATTCCGCGTGATTGACGTTGACGCCACGGATCTTGAAGAAGCCGGTGGTCCGGTTGGCGTGCTTGATCACAGGAAAGAGCTCCGCGAAGCGCCCGGTTCCCGCCGACTGGGAAGCAAAGCTGACCAGATCTCCGGAATTCCAGCGCAGGAACGGCGTCGCGTGATTGGTCCACAGCGGCGTCACGCACAGCGTGCCGACGTCGCCTTCCGGCAACGCGCGGCCGGTGTCGGGGTCGACCACCTCAATGAAGTACATGTCGGTCCAG
>Ga0182024_10015132_pt1 | contig 14823 bp, 13 predicted proteins | sample P32metaG_FD_120480 | JGI IMG/M metagenome (GOLD analysis project Ga0182024, IMG submission 120480) | Permafrost microbial communities from Stordalen Mire, Sweden - P3-2 metaG (Illumina Assembly) | ecosystem: Environmental > Terrestrial > Soil > Wetlands > Permafrost | place: Sweden: Stordalen... | reverse complement strand
GTGCGGCGGGGCACCGCAAATCTGTGATTGGCGAGGTGTTTGCAAATGACATCTTTGCGATGCCCGGCCGCACCGCGACGCAGCACGAGGACCGGCATCGCAAAGCTGTGATTGGCGAACACCTTGCCGGCGCCGGCGACGTGGCTGAACACGCCGTCGAACACCTTCTGCCCGGTCTCGTCGCTGTTCATGCCGAGTTCGAGGAAGTGGCGCAGAAACCGCCCGCTCTGCGACACGCCAAAGGCGATCGCGTGGTGGATCTCGCTCATGCTGGACAGGAGCGGGTTGGGGATGCCGCCGCGATTGGCGCTCTTGTAGCGCAGGAACGACACGAGATCGCGCACGCTCGCATAGCCGATGCCGAGCACCTTCGAGCCGGTCGCCTCGTACCACAGCTCGTAGATCTTGATCGGCGCGAAATTGCGCCCGACCGGCAGCAGGCGGATCGAGCGGTCGTCGAGGAACTCCCATTCGTCGCGCGGGATCTCGGTGCGCCGGTCGCTTTCGCGGTCGCGCACGGTGAGCCGCGCCGCCGGCTGGTCGGTCGAGGCGGCGGCGTAGGACAGCCGCCGCACGCTGCCGTCGCCGGGGGCGCGGGTGCCGAAGTGGAACTCGTCGCGGATGCGCCGCACGATCGGCTTGCCACCGTCGAGCGCGGCGGGAAACTCGGCGCCGAGCCCGGCATTGGCGCGCGGTGCTCCGGGGTCCCAGCCCGACCACACCAGCGAATAGCCGCGCCCGAGGCAGAAGCCGAGCCCGGCATCCTCCCGGGCCTTGGGGTCGTTGGTGCGCGCCGCGTCGTTGGCCGGGATGTCGTCCAATAGGTTGAAGATGCGTTTCGCGCCGCGATTGGGCACGTCGTAGACGAGGATGGAGCTGCCGCGCAGCGCGTCCTTGGGCCGCAGGATGTCGAAATCGGTCGCGTAATCGACGAGGCCCTTGGCGTTCACCGGCGCCTTGTCGAGATCGACGATGCCGCCATTGGCGGCGGCGGTCGGGTCGAGCATGCCGCGCGCGACGCCCTTGATGCGCACATAGGCGCCGGCCGGACCGAACTCGTGGCCATCGGCGAAATTGACGATGTCGGTGACGCTGATATCGGTGATCGCCATAGGAGGGGCTCCCAATCAGATCGAGGAGGGTGGCGCCGGCTGGCCGAAACGGTGTTCGCATTCGATCAGGAAGGCGAGCTCTTCCGCGGTGGAGGCACGGCCGAGGATGGCGTTGCGGTGCGGGAACCGGCCGAAGCGCTCGATGATCTCGAGATGGAGCCGGGTCATATGCCCGTCTTGCCGGCGGCCCGGCACCGGCGGCAACGCGAGCAGCAGGTCGAGGCCGCGCTGCTGATCGGCCAGCACCTCGCTGTGCTCGAACGGCAGGTAGAAGAACAGCCGCCACGCCGCCGGCACCGCTTGGTCGAAGCCGCGCTCAAGCGCGCGATTGGTGGTCGCCAGGGCCAGCTTGTCGCTGGCGAAGGCGCGCGGCGTCGAACGGAAGATGTTGCGCGGCACCTGATCGAGCAGCATGACGAGAGCGAGCGCGGAGAGCGGCGCGTCTTCCCAGGCGGCGAGCTTGCCGGCGACCGCCAGCTCGTGATCCGCCGCGAACCCGTCGCGTACCGCCGCGTCGAACTCCGGCGTGCCGCGAAACCAAATCTGCTTGTGATGCAGCCGCTCCGGGTGATCGGGCGCGCCGCACCAGAAATCGAGGAGGGCGCGGGCGCGGTCGGACAGGGGGGCGGGGTCTGGTGCGAACGGCATCGGCATATCCTAGAGCAGCAAGGGCTTGAATCGAATCAGTTTCTTGTCGCCTTGGCCGGGCTTGACCGGCCATCCCTGAATGGTTTCAAGCTATTCGTAGACCCCCGAGCAAGCCGGGGGAGGCGCGAAATGAGGAGAGGTTCAATGGCGGCTGTCAGAACCGGCGGGTGCCTGTGCGGCGCGATCCGCTATGAGAGCGGCGGCGAGCCGGCGTTCTCGCTGCAATGCCACTGCCGCGATTGTCAGCGGCAGAGCGGCACCGCCTATGTCGCGGCGGTCAGGATGCCGTCGGCCGAGTTCCGCATCACCAAGGGCACGCCGAAGAAATACGTCGCCAAATCCGACGCCGGGAACGACATCGACCGGGTGTTCTGCGGCGAGTGCGGGGCGCCGCTTTACGTGCAGGTCTCGACCCGGCCGGACCTTGTCGGCATCCGCGTATCGAGCTTCGACGACCCCAGCTTCTTCACGCCCGAGGCCGACATCTTCGTCAAGAGCGCGCAGCCGTGGGACCACATGGACCCGGCGCTGCCGAAGTTCGACACCTATCCACAGGGGAAGGCATATTGAGAGAGGCGCAAGAGGCAGCACTAGAGCAAATCCGAGCAGATTGAATCGACTCATTCTTTTCGTCATGGCCGGGCTTGACCCGGCCATCTACGTGGATCCCCGGGTCAAGCCCGGGGATGACGAATGGGGGAGCGCTTTAGCTTAAACGGATCGTGCTCTAGCCCCTCCCCGCAATGCGGGAGAGGGACCAACTAAATCTCCGACGCCTCGTCCAGGATGCGCACGATGTGGCGGGCGTCGCGCTGGGCGCCGTCGGCGATCTGGTGACGGCATGAGGTGCCGCAGGCGGCGAGCAGCGTGTCGGGGGCGGCGGCGCGCATCTTGGGCAGCACGCCGAGTTCGCCGATCTTGAGCGACATCGCGTGGTGCTCGGCCTCGTAGCCGAATGAGCCGGCCATGCCGCAGCAAGTAGAGTCGAAGGTCTCGACCTTGAGGTCGGGGATCAGCTTCAGCGCATCGGCCGCGGCGCCGGCGGTGCCGAACGCCTTCTGGTGGCAATGCCCGTGGAGGAGGGCGGTCTTGCCCGGCATCGGTGCGAGGAGGAGGTTGAACCGGCCGGCTTTGCGCTCGGTTTCGATAAATTCCTCGAAAAGCTGCGCCCGCTCGGCCAGCGCTTTGACCGCGTCGCCGGGGAGCAGCGAGGAGTATTCGTCGCGCAAGGTGAGCAGGCAAGAGGGTTCGAGCCCGACGATCGGCGTGCCCGCCGCGATCGCCGGGGCGAGCGCGTCGAGCATGCGGCGGGCTTCTCGGCGCGCCTCGTCGACCAGGCCGGCCGCGAGGAAGGTGCGACCGCAGCACAATGGCCTGCCAACCGCCGGCTCGGGCGTCGTGACGCGATAGCCGGCGCGGGTCAGCACGCGCTCGGCGGCCGCGGCGTTCTCCGGCTCGAAATAGCGGTTGAAGGTGTCGACCAGCAGGACGACCTCGATCTGCCTGTCCGCCCCTGGGGCCTGAGAGGGCAGGGGCGTGGTGGGGGAAGCGTCGGTGGATGCCCACCTCACCCTCCCGTCGCTGTCGCGACGGGCCCCTCCCTCTCCCCCCGCTGGGCGGAGAGGGGTTTGTTCCGCGGCGCCGCGATAGACATGCGGCGCCCAACGCGGCAATGCGCGCTGGGCGCTGAGGCCGAACAGGCTTTCGCCGATTTTCGCCAGCAGACCGCCGGGCTTCCGCAAGTTCAGGAAGCCGGAAAAGATCGACACGACCGGCGCATAGCGCGGCAGATAGGCGATCAGCCGGTCGCGCAAGGTGAGCCCGTGGCGCTTCCGATATTGCGCCAGGAATTCGAGTTTCATCTTCGCCATGTCGACGCCGGTCGGGCATTCGCGGCGGCAGCCCTTGCACGAGACGCAGAGCGACATGGTCTCGGCCATCGCGTCCGAGGTCAGCGCGTCGGGGCCAAGCTGGCCCGAGAGGGCGAGGCGCAGCGTGTTCGCCCGGCCCCGCGTCAGATGCTGCTCGTCGCCGGTGGCGCGGTACGACGGACACATCACGCCGGGGTCGGATTTGCGACAGGCGCCGTTGTTGTTGCACATCTCGGCGGCGCTGGCGAAACCGCCCCATTCCGACCAGTCGAACGCGGTTTCGACTGGGATTTGCTGATAATCCGGCTTGAAGCGGAAGAGGGTCCGGTCGTCCATCTTGGGCGGCCGCACGATCTTGCCGGGGTTGAAGAGGCAATCGGGGTCGAAATTGTCCTTCACCGCCTCGAAGGCGCGGACGATGCGGCCGCCGAACATCGGCTCGTGGAATTCGGAGCGCACGAGGCCGTCGCCGTGCTCGCCCGAATGCGAGCCCTTGTATTCGCGCACCATCGCGAACGCCTCCTCGGCGATCGCGCGCATCTTCTTGACCTCGAGCTCTTGCTTGAGGTTCAGCACCGGCCGCACATGCAGCGTGCCGACCGAGGCGTGCGCGTACCAGGTGCCGTAGGTGCCGTGCTTGTGGAAGACCTGGGTCAGCCGGTCGGTGTATTCGGCGAGGTCCTCGAGCCTGACCGCGCAATCCTCGATAAAGGAGATCGGCTTCCCGTCGCCCTTCATCGACATCATGATGTTGAGGCCTTCCTTGCGCACGTTCCATACCGCGCTCTGGAAAGCCGGGTCGGTCGCCTCGATGACGCTGTTCGGGAAGCCGAGATCGCCCATCAGCTCGACGAGCTGCCGCAGGCGGCGGAAATTGTCGTCCGCGTCGTCGCCGGCGAATTCGGTGAGCAGGATCGCCTCGGGCTCGCCCCGCACGAAGCGCTCGACCACGGGTCTGTACATCGGAATGTCGCGCGCCAGCTCGATCATCGTGCGGTCGACCAGCTCGACCGCCGCCGGGCCCAGCTTGACGATGTGCTGGGTCGCCTCCATCGCCCGGTAGAAGCTCGGGAAATGGCAGATGCCGAGCACCCGGTGCGGCGGGATCGGCTGGAGGTCCAGTTCGATCTCGGTGAAGAAGGCCAGGGTGCCCTCGCTGCCGACCAGCAGATGGGCCATGTTGTGGCCTTCATCCGAGATCATGTCGATGTTGTAGCCGCCGACCCGGCGCAGCAGCTTCGGGAAACGGGCCTCGATCTCGTCGGCCTCGCGCCGGTGCAGCGCGCGCATGTCGCGGGCGAGCGAGCGATAGCGCTCGGGCTCGACATCGTCACCGAAATTGCCGGGCAGCTCACCGAAATGCGCTTGCGTGCCGTCGGCGAGGATGGCGTCGATCGCCCGCACGTTGTGCACCATGTTGCCGTAGCGGATCGAGCGCGCGCCGCACGAATTGTTGGCGGTCATCCCACCGATCGTCGCGCGGTCGCCGGTCGAGACATCAACCGGGAACCAGAGCTTGTGCTGGCGCAGCTTGGCGTTGAGCCGCTCCATGACGACGCCGGGCTGGACCGTGACGCGGCGGGAAGCGGTGTCGAGCGACACCATTTTCTGCATGTACTTGCTGCACTCGACGACCAGCGCGCGATTGACCGTCTGGCCGCATTGCGAGGTGCCGCCGCCGCGCGGCAGCACCGGCACGCCCTCCTCGCGGGCGATCTGGATCGCGGTCGCGATATCGTCGCGATCCTTGGCGACGACGACGCCTAGCGGCTCGATCTGGTAGATCGACGCGTCGGTCGAATAGCGGCCGCGGGTGAACCGATCGAACAGGACATCGCCCTTGATCTCGCGCTTGAGCCGTTCTTCGAGGCGGGAGGCAGGCGGCGTGTCGAGGGGCATGGTCCAACTCGCTCAATTGCTGGCGGGGTGGTGAGAAAGCAGCAGCGATATGATCCCAGGCGCCTGGCATACGCAAGGAATCGAGGAGGCGTTCCCCCGCCGTGGTTGGGTGATCGCTGCCGGCAAAATTTGTCGCTCCGGTTGGGAACCATCGTCTCTGAAACCGTTTGCGCTTTTGCGCTTCTGCTCCCACCGCACACTCGTTCATTCAACTCAATATAGGTCATTCGGCACGAGCGAAACCCACGGGCGGAGCAGGCTGTGCGACACCAACAACGAGCACTTCCAAAGGGGAGTGGAGGCCAATGACTCTATCAACTCAGCAAATCAAGAACAGGCTTCTCGCGGGCCTGCCCCCCGATGATCTCGCGCGGCTTATCGAGCATCTCGAGCCTGTGTCGTTGCCGAAAAAGCAGATCCTCTACGAGGTCGGCGCGCCGCTCGAGCACATCTATTTCATCGAAGAGGGGCTGGCCTCGGTGCTGACGACCATGGAGGACGGCGCCAGCAGCGAAGTCGGCATGGTCGGTCCGGAGGGGTTGATCGGCGTCTCGGCGCTGCTCGGCGGCCGATTGTCGGCGCAGCACGTCGTCATGCAGCTACCCGGGCGCGGGCATCACATCCCGGCGGCGGACTGCAAGCAGGTGTTCGAGCAAAGACCGCGCGTCCGCGCGGTGGTGTTGCGCTTTATCGAGGATCTGCTGAACCTCAGCTCGCAAACCGCCGGCTGCAACCGGTTGCATTCCGTCGAACAGCGCAGCGCGCGCTGGCTGCTGATGGCGAGCGACCGCGTTGGCGCCAATGTGCTGCCGCTGACCCAGGAATTCCTTGCCGCGATGCTCGGCGTCCGGCGTTCCGGCGTCAGCGAGGCGGCGAGCGAATTGCAGCGCTCGGGGCTCATCCGCTATCGCCGCGGCCAAATCACGATCACCGACCGCGCCGGTCTCGAAAAAACCGCCTGCGAGTGCTATGCGCTCGACAAGCAGCGGGTCGAACGGCTGCTTTAGTTCCGCGAGGCGCTGAACCCCTCAGCCGTTATTCCGCGGGATAGAAGCCCAGTTCGGCAAGCAGTGTCGGACCGCTGAGCCGTCGCCGTGATAAACCGGCGATGACGCGCCCACGACAAGCGCGGATTGCGACCGCAGCGGGAGCGCCGAGCGCGCTCTCAGCCCGGAACGCCTTGAAGTGGTTTTGAATTGCGGGCGCTTTTTTTACAAGTCTGCCCGCTGCCGGAACAACCGCGCCACGCTACTTCAAGTAGATTGCCCCAAAGAGCAGGTAGCCAAAACGCAAGATATCTGCGCGCCCGTCGGTCCGTGGCGCGGGAGAGATACCGTAGCATGGCATCGGAACGAAAAATCAAAAACCGACTCCTGACCGCCCTTCCCCTGGCCGATTTCGCGGAACTCGCCAATGAGCTTCATTGGGTGGCCTTGCCGAAACGGAAGATCCTCTACGAGGTCGGTTCCCCGTTCGATTACATTTACTTCATCGAAGAGGGGCTTGCCTCGGTGCTGACGATGATGGAAGACGGCACCGGCAGCGAAGTCGGGATGGTGGGCCCCGAAGGGTTGATCGGCGTGTCGGCGCTGCTCGGTGGCGAGGTTTGCGCCCAGCATATCGTCACCCAGCTCGCAAGCTCCGCCTATCGCATTGGCGTGGGGAGCTGTAAGGCGGTTTTCGACAACAATGTGCGCGTCCGCGCCGTGCTGCTTCGCTTTATCGAGGATTTGCTGAACCTCAGTTCGCAAACCGCCGGATGCAACCGGCTTCATTCGGTCGAGCAGCGCAGCGCGCGCTGGCTGCTGATGGCGAGCGACCGCGTTGGCGCCAATGTGCTGCCGCTGACCCAGGAATTCCTCGCCGCGATGCTCGGCGTCCGGCGTTCCGGCGTCAGCGAGGCGGCGAGCGAATTGCAGCGCTCGGGGCTCATCCGCTATCGCCGTGGCCAAATCACGATCACCGACCGCGCCGGTCTCGAAAAAACCGCCTGCGAGTGCTATGCGCTCGACAAGCAGCGGGTCGAGCGATTGCTGTAGTCCGCAACTATTTGGCAACAAATTGTAACTCTGCCCGCTGGCGGACAGATTACTTTTTGGGCAACCGGCAATGCTTCGACGCTGGCCTGTCGCCAACGTATCGGGGGATGCCGTCGCATGCTGCTCGTCGAAATCGAGAAGCCCGAGAATGAGAGCCTGGGGGCGTGGTTCTCGGAGTTGCGGGAGTGGCTCGATGTGAACCATTGCACTCCGTCGGTCTTCGCGCGCGTCGGCCGGCGGATCGATCGGCTGATTTACCGCATCTCGTTCGACGATGCCGCCCAGGCGCATCAATTCTTGCAAAAATTCGCCCGCTATTCGCCGACGATCCGCCGCGCCACCCCGCTCGAGCGCGATCAACTTCGGGCAATGGGAGCGCCGCAGAACGGCCTCTGTCAGAGTCCAGCTGTTAAGCAGCCGTTCTTAGAGGCTACTTGAAGCCTCCGCGGGCCTTCCAGGCGGTTTCATCATCATACGAGGTTTCGGCGGTGTAAACCGTCGGGCTGCCCTTTTGTCTGAGCGCAAAATAGCCATCAACGCCGCTAAGTGAACTCGGAGTAATTGGTGTTAGTTGACCTAATGAAGTTAATCCCCATGCTAAAATTGGTTCAGCCCAAACGCCATCAGAGCCATCATCTTCACTGACTAATGATAAGCACTCCCATTCACCTTGAGGGGTTAAGACTGTCGTAATAATCGTTCCAAAAGATGCATTATTGTCATCTAGGATGCGATTATCCTTAACAAGCTCCCAGCGGCCATCGCCCTTAATTTTAACCTGTTCGATCTGCGATAGATTGATATATCGGCCGCCGGCATAGATGAACTGCTGGCTCATAGCGCACCTCAAAATAGGGAACTTTTGGAAGATATAGCGCCATGCCGCGTCAAACAAGCAGCATGTGGTATGCGCACCCTGTTAGCGCAACGCGTGTTGTCTGAAGCCTGATTAGCCGCCACACTGCGCGCGACGCAGCGACGAGCTTTTCTCCATGAAAAACACCGCCCCTACCCATACCGGCCGGCATTTCCTGCAGATCCCGGGGCCGACCAACGTGCCCGACCGGGTGCTGCACGCGATGAGCTTCCCGACGATCGACCATCGCGGACCCGAATTCGCCGCGCTCGGCAAGGAGGTCGTCGCCGGCATGAAGCGCGTGTTCCAAACCGAGGGCACGGTCGTGCTCTACCCGTCCTCGGGCACCGGCGCGTGGGAGGCGGCGCTGGTCAACACGCTGTCGCCGGGCGACCGGGTGCTGATGTTCGAGACCGGCCAGTTCGCGACGTTGTGGCGGCAGATGGCCGGGAAGCTCGGCATCGAGATCGAGTTCGTGCCGGGCGACTGGCGGCACGGGGTCGACCCGGCGCTGGTCGAGGAAAAACTGACCGCGGACCGCGAGCATCGGGTCAAGGCGGTGTGCATCGTCCATAACGAGACCTCGACCGGGGTCACGACACGGGTCGGCGAGGTGCGCGCGGCGATCGACCGGGCGCGGCACCCGGCGCTCTTTATGGTCGACACCATCTCCTCGCTCGCCTCGATCGACTACCGGCACGACGAGTGGAAGGTCGACGTCACCGTCGCCGGCTCGCAGAAGGGGCTGATGCTGCCGCCCGGCCTCGGCTTCAACGCGGTGTCCGACAAGGCGCTCGCCGCGTCGAAGACGGCGAAGCTGACGCGCTCCTATTGGGATTGGCAGGGGATGCTCGAAACCGGGCAGACCGGGTTCTTCCCCTATACGCCGGGCACCAATCTGCTCTACGGGCTGCGCGAGGCGCTGAAGATGCTGCTCGACGAGGAGGGGCTCGACAATGTCTTCGCGCGCCATGCGCGGCACGGCGAGGCGACGCGGCGCGCGGTCGCCGGCTGGGGTCTCGAGGTGCTGTGCCTCGACCCGCGCGAGCATTCGAACTCGCTGACCGCGGTGCTGGTGCCCGAGGGGCACGACGCCGACAAATTGCGCGAGGCGATCCTCGAGGGCTACGACATGTCGCTCGGCACCGGGCTCGGCAAGATGAAGGGCAGGATCTTCCGCATCGGTCATCTCGGCCATTTCAACGATCTGATGCTGTGCGGCACGCTGTGCGGGGTCGAGATGGGCCTCGCGCGCGCCGGGGTGCCGCATAAGGCCGGCGGGGTCGCCGCCGCGCTGCAGTATTTGGGCGAGGGATAAGAGGGCTGCAATCGCGCTCGTGCGTCCTTCGAGGCTCGCTGCGCTCGCGCCTCAGGATGAGGATAGCCTGTGATGGCATCCTCTAACGGTCCTCATCCTGAGGTGCCTTGCGGAGCAAGGCCTCGAAGGATGCAGGAGAGCTGATCCAGGTTTGCCGAGAAGGAGGTAGTCCATGACGCCCGACCAGATCGAACGCGCCGCCAGCGCCCTCGTCGCCGCCCGCAAGGGTTCGGCGATCGCCTCGCTTCCCAGCGACGTCATCCCGCAAACCGAAGCCGACTCGTATCAGATCCAGGACGCGGTGATCGCCAAGCTCGGCGAGAAAATCGGCGGCTGGAAGGTCGGCATCTCGCCGCTGGGCGGCCATTTCGCGGCGCCGATCTATGCTTCGACGGTGGTGGCGAGCCCGGCGAGCCTGCCGGCGCGCGGCTTCAAGATCATCGGCATCGAGTGCGAGATCGGCTTTCGCTTCAACGAGGCCTTACCGGCGCGCGCTCAGCCTTACACGCGGCACGAGGTGCTGGCGGCCGCCTCGCTGCATCCGACGATCGAGGTTGTCGATTCCCGCTACCGGGATTTCCGCTCGCTCGACCGGCTTCTGGTGCTCGCCGATAATTTCTCGAACGGCGCGCTGGTCTATGGGCCCGCGGCGAAGGACTGGGACGGCATCGACCTCGCGCACCCGCCGATCGAGGTGACGGCCGACGGCAAGCCCTTCGCCGATTGCACCGGTTTGCGCGCCGGCACCCCGATTGAGCTGATGCTGGCCGCGGTCGCGCACGTCAATGGGCGCGGCGGCATCGCGGCCGGGACGGTGATCACCACCGGCACCCATACCGGCCTCGTCTTCACCGAGCCGGGGGTCAAGATCGTCGCCGATTACGGTCGGCTCGGTCGGGTCGAGGTCGTGTTTCCCAAGTGATCGTGACCCTCTTTTCTGTCGTCTCCCCCGCGCAAGCGGGGGCCCAGGACGAGCGACGGGACGGTTGCCTGGGGTCCCGCTTTCGCGGGAAAGACGAATTAAAGCGCTGGTCAGCGCGCTAGCGATGCTTCTCCACCTTGCCTGGCGCCACAATCGCGACGGCTTCGATCTGGCGGTGGCGGCCAACCGGCTGGCCTCGCGCGGCGCGCATTTGTGGTGGCTCGGCGCCGGCGGGCCGGTGCACGAGCCGGGCGACTATCTGTGCGAGGTCAGCCCGGCCTATGCCGAACGCCTCGCTGGGTTCGGTATCGTCGCCGAGCCGTGGGGCGGAGCGATGCCGGACGACGCGGTGGCGATCGCGCATCCGCGCATCGCGCTCTTTGCCGGCACCGCCTCGTCCTATCCGTTCTTCGCCTATTACGCGATGGCGCTTGCCCGTCTCGGCTTCGATTTCGAGCTGGTCGATGGCGCGGCGATCGCCGGCGGCGTGCTCGCGCGCTTCGATCTCTTGGTGCTGCCGACCGAGTTCTCGCTTTGGGGGCTCGACGCGGCCGAGGGGGTCAGCGGCGCCGATGCCGCGGTGCGCGCGTTTCTCGCCGGCGACGGCACGGCGATCGGCTCGGGCGGCGGCGCGTTCTATCTCTCGACCGGCCGGCCGGGATGGACCAACGCGGCCTTGGCGCGCCCGGTCTATACCCATGAATATCTGCGCACCGGCGTCGGTATCGTCAGCTTGCAATTGGGCGCGGACAGTATCGGCTTCGGCTGCCCGCCGACGCTCGAAATGCCGTATTACCACGGGCCGGTCTTCGCCGAGCTCGACCGCGCGGTGTCGGCGGCGGCGAGCTTCGACCGGCTGGTGATGCCGGGGCATCTCTTCGTCTCCAATCCGCTCGATGAGGAGCTCTTCAGGCGCGAGATGGCCGGACACACCGCGATCATCCGGGCCGAGACGAGGCGCGGCCGGGCCGTGCTGTTCTCGGCCAATCCCGAGATGGGAGACCTCGTTCGCAAGTACATCGCGCTCGACGGCTATGTCGCGCATTACCTGCCGATCCGCGGCGAGGCGGCGATGGCCGATACGATGCGGCATTACCGGCCGCTCGAGGCGCCGTCCTGGCGGCTGATCCTCAACGCGATCCATAGCCTGATGCTGCGCTTCGAGCCACCGCGCGCGATGCCGGCCGCGCCGGTCCCGGCCCAACCGCCCGAAGCGAAAGTGCGGCTGACGGCGGCGCTCGAGACGGCGCTGCGGCGGCTCAAACTGACCGGGGACGGGCCGCTGCGGACCCTTATTGACCTGGTGCGCGACGATCTGCGCGCCCGCATCAAGCCGCTCGCCGAGCGCCTTCAGGTGGTGGAGACCGCGTTTTCCGCGCTCGATCCGCCGGCGCCCGGCATCCGCTATCTGTGGGCCGGGTGCGAGGAGGCGGCCCTGGCGGCGCTCGCCGCCGCGGCGAAGAGCGAATGCCCGCCGGCGGAGCGGCTCGCCGAGTTCGAGACGGCGCTTGTCCTCGCCGAAGCCTGGTGCCGCCTCGCCGAGGGCGAACGGCATTTCGGCAGGGCCGCATGAGCCCAAGGGATCATCCCGCTGGCGGCCGGGAGAGCGAGGTCTACGACCCGATCGCGCGCCGCGTGCATTGGCTCAACGCGATCCTCGCGCTGGTCACGATCCTGCTGGCCTGGGGTATTCTGGGCGCTCCGCGGCATAGCGCCGCGCGCCCCTGGCTGATCATGCTGCACGGCTCGTTCGGCATCGCGATCCTGGCGGTGATGATGTTCTGGGCGGGATGGCGGTCGCGGCATCGCTCACCCTCGCTGCGTCCCGTGCTGACCGGCATCGAGGTCCTGCTGGCGCGCGCGACGCAGTGGGCGATCTTTCTGCTGTTCGTCGCGATGCCGCTCTCGGGCTATGTCAGCCTCGCCGCCGCCGGGAAGACGGTGAGTTTCTTTGGCATGATCGCGATCCCGCCGCTGGTGCCGCAGAGCGACCGCCTGTCTCAGGTGGCGATCGCGCTGCATCTCTGCGGCGAGTTCATGATCTACGGCCTCGTCGCGCTGCATATCAGCGCGGCCTTGATGCACGGCTTCATCCGGCGCGACGGCATCCTCGAGCGGATGCTGCCGCAGCCTCCGCGCCGTTAGGCAGCGCGGATGTGCCGCTGCGCTTGATCTAGCCGGACCCCGCGGCGACGAGCGCCAGCTTGCCGCGGAAGAAATCGAGCGCGTCGCCGAGGGTCGCCGCCGCCCGGAGCCGCTCGCGCCCGCTCATCACGACGAATTCGGCCGGGCTCGCCGACGAGGCCGCCGATTTGACGATCGTATAAAGCGCGGCTGCTTGACTGTGGCGGAAGACCGAGAACAGCGCGCGGCCCTCGCGGTGGTCGATCGCATAGTCGCGCCACACGCCGCGCGACACGTTGCGGCTGTAGAGGCCGAGGAGCTGGTTGAGTTCGGAGCGGGTGAAAAACTGCGGCCGGCGTCTCGCCCGGTAATCCCGCAGAGGCAATACCGTCGCGCTCTTCGTGCTCATCGCCGACCGCCGCCATTGTCACGCGAGTGTAATTTTGACGATTTCCGGCGGAGCGTCTAGCCGTCTCGCAGCATGCCGCCGCGGAAAGCTGTTTGGCTCGCCTCGGCCCCGCAAATGTGTTAGCCAACCGCTCACCGCGGCGGGCTGGAGTTTTTGTGAGCGACATTTTCCGCGAAATCGACGAAGAGCTGCGTCGCGACAATTGGTTGAAGCTGTGGCAGCGCTACAACCGCTACATCATCGGCGCGGTCATTCTTGTGTTGCTGATCGTCGGCGCGATCGTCGCCTGGCGCAACCACCAGCTATCGCTGCGTCAGGCCCAGTCGGTGCGCTATGAGGCGGGGTTGGCGCTGCTGCGCCAGGGCAAGGAAGCCGAGGCGGCGAAGATCTTTGCCTCGGTCGGTGACGAGGGGGCGGCCTACGGCCAGCTCGCCGCCTTCGAGGCCGCCGATCTCGCCGCCAAATCGGGCGACCGCAAGGCGGCGATCGCCGATTACGACAAGCTCGCCGCGTCCTCCGATGTCGATCCAGAGCTGCGCGACGTGGCCACGCTGCTGTCAGTAATGAACGGCTTCGCCGACAGCGACCCGAAGGCGGTGATCGACCGGCTGAAGCCGCTTGCCGAAAGCGGCAATCCGTGGCGCTCGACCGCGCTCGAGCTGACGGCGGCGGCGCGGCTCAAATCGGGCGACAAGACTGCTGCGCTCGATATCTACAAGAAGCTCGCCGACGATCTCGCCGCCCCGGAAGGGGTGCGCGCCCGCGCCGCCGAGATGGCCGCGGTGCTGGCGCCCTGATCTGCCCGATCGCCCGATGAACCGACGACATTTCGCCTCGGTGCTGCTGGCGTCGCTGACCACCGCCGGATGCAGCCTGTTCGGCGACAAGCCCAAGGCGCGGCTGCCTGGCGACCGGATCTCGGTGCTTGGGCTCGACCGCTCGATCCAGCCCGACCCGGCCCTCGCCAACCAGCCCATCACGCTGCCGCCGGTGACGGTCAACCCGGAGTGGCCCGAGCCGGGCGGCAACCCGAGCCACTCGATGGGCAATCCGGCGTTGCCCAACCAGGTCAAGAAGGCGTGGGAAACCAGCATCGGCGACGGGTCGGCCCGTTATACCAAGGTCATGTCGCAGCCGGTCGTCGCCGCCGGCCGGGTCTTCGCGATGGATGGCGGGGTCCAGGTCAGCGCGCTCGACGTGGCGAGCGGTAAGAAATTCTGGCAAGTCGATCTGAAGCCGGAGGATCAGAAGGGCAATGCCTTCGGCGGCGGCCCGTGTTTTTGGAATGGCCGGCTCTTCGTCTCGACCGGCTATGCCGAAATCCTCGCGCTCGACCCCAATGACGGCAAGATCATCTGGCGCAAGAACGTCTCGTCACCGGTGCACGCCGCGCCGACCGTCGTCGACAATCGGATTTTCGTCGTCACCGTCGACAACGAGCTGATCGCGCTATCCGCGGAGGACGGCCAGCGCCAGTGGTCGCATAACGGCATTCCCGAAACCGGCAATTTGCTCGGCGGCGCGAGCCCGGCGGTCGAGGGCGAGATCGTCGTCGTCGCCTACAACTCGGGGGAGCTGTTTGCGCTCCGCGTCGAAAACGGCCGGCCGCTCTGGTCCGACAGCCT
>Ga0182024_10015131_pt1 | contig 14823 bp, 14 predicted proteins | sample P32metaG_FD_120480 | JGI IMG/M metagenome (GOLD analysis project Ga0182024, IMG submission 120480) | Permafrost microbial communities from Stordalen Mire, Sweden - P3-2 metaG (Illumina Assembly) | ecosystem: Environmental > Terrestrial > Soil > Wetlands > Permafrost | place: Sweden: Stordalen... | reverse complement strand
GGCGAATACACTACCTCGGGGACAACGGTGAACGATTCCCTGGCCTCGGGAGTGTATGACCCGGGCGGCCTTTCGTTGTCCGGAACGGATATATTTGTAGTGTACGATTTTAATAATGGTGGCAACCACTATGGCTACGTGGGGTAATTTACCACCTCGGGAGGGACGGTGAACGCATATTTGCTGTCGGGGTTGAACAGCCCAACGGCGACCGCGGTGTCCGGGACTGATCTGTTCGTCGGGGATATGGACGACGGCTCGATTGGCGAGTTCTCGACTTCCGGAACGACGATCAACACCTCCCTGGTCTCCGGGCTATCGCAGTTCAATTCTACGTTTGATATAGCTATTGCGCCTGTACCGGAGCCCTCATCCTGGGCATCCATATTGGCTGGCGGCGCTTTGCTCGCCTGCGCCCGGCGTTTCCGGCAGGTGCGCCGGACTTAGGCCGCCTCCGGGCCGCGTGGTAATATCACCGCGGGGCGGTGAGCTGCAACGGCACTCGAATGGCAGGATGTTCTTGCCCCATCCGCCCCAATATCCAAACCTCCCACACCCGCCCCACCCGCATCTCCCCCTTTCATCCTTCATCCTTCATCCTTCATCCTTCATCCTTTCCCACCCATGGACCAGCCGCAGGAACCATCCCAAGACCACCTCTTCGCCCTCCGCCGCGCAAAGCTCGCCTCCCTTCGCGCCCTCGGCATCGATCCCTTCGGCGGCCGCTTCGATACCTCCGGCTCCATCGCCGACATCCGCTCCCGCTTCGCCGAGGGCAACCACGAGCGCGCCGCCGGCCGCCTCACCGCCCATCGCGACATGGGCCGCAGCCACTTCCTCGATCTCAACGACGGCACCGCCCGCATCCAGCTCTTCGTCAGCACAAAGGAACTCTCCCCCGCACAGGTCGAGCTCTTCAAGCTCATCGACCTCGCCGACTTCATCGGCGTCGAAGCCGACTGCTTCCTCACAAAAACCGGCGAGCCCAGCCTCCGCGTAAAATCCATCACCCTCCTCTCGAAAGCCCTTCGCCCACTCCCCAGCGAGTGGTATGGCCTCGCCGATGTCGAGCAGCGCTACCGCCAGCGTTACATCGATCTCCTCGCAAACCCCGGCTCGCGCGAACTCTTCCTCCAGCGCATCCGCATCGTCCGCGAGACGCGCGACTTCCTCCACGCACGCGGCTTCCTCGAAGTCGAGACCCCCATGATGCAGACCGTCGCCGGCGGCGCCGCCGCGCAGCCCTTCAAGACCCATCACAACGCCCTCAACCTCGACCTCTACCTCCGCATCGCTCCAGAGCTCTACCTCAAGCGCCTCCTCGTCGGCGGCTTCACCAAAATCTTTGAGCTAAATCGTAACTTCCGCAACGAAGGCATCTCCCGCCGCCACAATCCGGAGTTCACCATGCTCGAGGCCTACTGGGCCTTCGCCGATTTCCAGCTCATGGCCGATCTCGTCGAGGAACTTATCTGCCATCTCGCCCAATCCATCCGCGGCTCCCTCCTCATCGAGCACAAGGACCCCGAGGGCAACGTCACCCGCTCCATCGATCTCACCCGCCCATGGCGCCGCGTCCCCTACGCCGATCTCGTGCGCGAAGCCGCCGGCCCCGATTGGTTCGACATCACCCCGGATGCGCGCCGCGCCCGCGCCGCACAGCTCGGCGTCGAAATCTCCCCGGCCTTCGCAGATTTCGAAGTCACCCAGCATGTCTTCGAGAAACTCGTCGAAGAAAAATCCTTCAACCCCCTCTTCGTCACCCACTGCCCCGCGGAGCTGGTCCCGCTGGCCCGCCAGAACAGCGCCGACCCAACAACCGTCGATGTTTACGAGCTGATCATCAACGGCCAGGAAATCTCCCCCGGCTACTCAGAGCTTAACGACCCCATAGTCCAGCGCGAGCGCCTCGAGCATCAAGCCGGCGAAGAAAAACAAAACATCGACGAAGACTTCCTGACCGCCCTCGAGCACGGCATGCCCCCCGCCGGCGGCATCGGCATCGGCATCGACCGCCTGACCATGATGCTCACCGGCGCCGACTCCATCCGCGACGTAATCCTGTTCCCGCACCTCAAGCCAAAGTAACGTAAATACCCCCGTGACCCGCTCTCCATTTTCCCTCTTCCTCGCCCTTCGCTACCTGAAGCCGAAGCGCTCCTTCGTCTCCGTCATCACCGTCATCTCCATCCTCGGCGTCACTCTCGGCATCGCAGTGATGATCGTCGTCATCTCCGTCATGCAGGGCTTCGACACCGAGCTCCAGCAGACCGTCCTCGGCTTCGAGCCGGAGGTCACCATCCAGTCCGACAGCACCCTCGATAACTGGCGCCAGATCCTCGCCCTCCTTGCGAAAACCCCCGGCGTCCTCGCCGCCGCACCGCAAGTCACCGGCCCCGTCATCGCGGAGCACGGCGACTCCGTTGACACCCCCATCATGGACGGCATCGACCCCGTCTCCGAACTCAATGTCGTCAACCTCAAAGCCCTTATCAAAGAAGGCTCCTACAACCTCGACGGCGACTCCGTTATACTCGGCCGCGACCTCGCTGACGGCCTCCACGCAAACGTCGGCGACAAAATCACCATCACCGGCGCCGGCAATCTCCGCCTCATCCTCAACGAAATCCGCAAGGAAGGCAGCGACCCCAACTCCACCAAAAAACTCTCCGACCTCAAGGGCGACCTCGTCATGCCCGCCGATTGCATCGTCACCGGCATCTTCGAGTCCGGCCGCTACGAGTACGATGCACACGTCCTCTTCCTCTCCCTCTCCCTCGCCCAGGAGCTTTACGGCATGGACGACGACGTCCACTCCATCTCCGTCAAGACCACCGGCCCCGGCCAGCCCGCCACCCAGGTCCGCGACACCCTCAACACAACCCTCCCCCAGCCCGCCTATGCCCAGACATGGCTCGATCGCAATGAGACCCGCTTCGACGCCATCCGCATCGAGCGCTCCGTCATGTTCTTCATCCTTATGTTCATCGTCATCGTCGCCGCCTTCGGCATCATGACCACCCTCATCACCGTCACCGTTCAAAAGACCCGCGACATCGGCGTTATGAAAGCCCTCGGCGCCACCACCCCGCAGATCGTCTGGGTCTTCATGATGCAAGGCATGGTCGTCGGCCTCTTTGGCACCCTGACCGGCCTCCTCCTCGGTGTCGGCATCGTCCATTATCGCAACCCATTCCGCCAATGGCTCTCCGGCGTCATGGGCGTGAAAATCTTCCCGGCCGACATCTACGACTTCTCCGCCATCCCCGCCCAGTTGGTCCCCCGCGACATCGCCATCATCTGCATCAGCGGCTTCGTCATCTGCTCGTTGGCCGCCTTCTTCCCCGCCTGGTTCGCAGCCCGCCTCGACCCCGTAAAAGCGTTGCGCTACGAGTAACCCCCCTCCCACTTGAACACGCACTTTAACTTGAACTTGCAGCCTCCCCTCACCCCTCCGAACTAATCACCCGCTCCGCCGCCATCCGCCGGCTTGCACTGATCGAAAAAGCGAAGTGATTTTCGATCACCATCCCCTGGCACGTTAACCATAAACCGCTTCTATTAGCCCTATACCTCCCATCCGCCGCATGCGGCCTATCCCTTTATAATTCTTAACCCACTCTTAACACATTCCCCCGTAACTTATCCCCCGTGGCCGGTGTCTAATCCATTGCCGTGAATTCATCAAATCGCACTCAACAACTAGCCATAGCAACCGTAGCTTTACTGATCTGCGTCGTCGCCTACCACATCTGGGCGAATTGGGGCCTCGTCACCATCCACGCAAACGGCACCCCCCTGGGCAAAGTCATCGCCTCCATCGAGCGCCAGGGCCATGCAAAAATCGAGACCGACATGAAAAACGACACCCCCGTCATCATGGATGTCGTTAAAGTCCCCGTCGCCGACGCGCTCGAGCATCTCTCCGCCGCCACAAGTTCCCGCTGGCGCCTCCTCTACTTCGTAGCCGGGGACAAAGCCACACTCCAGAGTGGCGAGACCGCATGGTTCAGCGGCCAGCCTCCCGCCAATTGGAAGATGCTCTCATTCCCCGGCGGCGGAGGCGGCATTTCCGTCACCGGCCTCGTCGATACCGACACCCCGGTCGTCTTCGATCCCCGCCAGGACACCTACACCCCGCACGCCGCCGCTCCCGCCCCCATCCAGACTTTCTTCCTGGAAGCCGCCCAGCTTACCACCGCCGGCTTCGCCTTCCCCACCGATTGGAATCCCACCGTCAATTCCGCCCCGCCCTCGGGCCCGGTTCAGAAAGCCATCCCCAAGCTCATCGGCAGCGCCCACGGCCGGCAGGACCAGATCTTTTTCCTGAGCGACAATAACCAGGGTCCCGGCCCCGCCGCACGGGGACCCAACGTCGATTTCGACCCCGCCCTCTTTGCCCAGCGCGTGCAGGATGAGATCAATCGCCTCCCTCCAGAGCAGAAGACCGAGGCTCAAAACAACTTCGACTCCGAACTCGCCTTCCGCCAGAGCCTCGCCACCATGACCGCTGATCAGCGGGCCGCCGCATGGCAGCAGCACCTCCAGGATCCCAATTTTCAGCAGATGATTCAAAATCGCATGGACAGCCGCGAAGGTATGATGAGCCATGATCAACGCAACCAGCGCTTCCAGAGTTACGTCAATAACAAGCTCTCGATTACGGGCAAGATGTAATGAAAATCGACTCGGCTCCATTACCGGCAATCAAACGCGACCCCCTCGGGGCGCGCGCCTTCACACTCATCGAGCTCCTGCTCGTCATCACCATCATCTCCATCCTTGCCAGCATGCTCATACCCGCCGTAACCAGCGTGAAAGAGCGCGCCGATAGCATCGTCTGCGCGCAAAACCTACGCACCATCGGCGCCGCCGTTCAACTCTACCTGGGGGATCACAACCAGAACTTTCCCGCCATCAATCCCGCCGTCCCGCCCATGATCTATCCCGCGGGCTATCCCACCGTCACCATGCTCGAGGCATTCAGCCCATACGGCGTCTCCGCCCAGACACTCCAGTGCCCCTCGGACATCAAGCAGGGCAGCCAGAGTTCCTATACAAAGTACCAGAACAGCTACGACTGGAAGCCCACTCTTGATGACGAAAACACCAGCGAACCCCTCATCTTCGGCGGTGGCGGCGGACGCCGCCAGCAATTCGGCGGCGCGCAAACTTCCGGCACCACCGGCTTCGTCGTCAAGCTCTCCAAAGTCCGCCAATGCTTTGACGACACCCAGATCCATTTCGGCCACATGAACGCCCTCTACGCCGACGGCCACGTAGTGTACTTCTCCTCTCCCACCACCGCCAACGGCAGCGGTCACTAGAGCGGTTGCCGCCCCTATCCGTCGCGATCCCTCCGGATCGCGAAGCCGGGATCGCAAAGGGCGAGATCGCCCTTTGCTGGGGTTCCAGGGGCAAAGCCCCTGCCCCTCCCTCCCGCAAGCCGGCTCCAAAAAAGTCGAACTCACCCTCGCCCCTCCGAACCAATCTCCCGCACCGCCGCCATCAGCCGGCTTGCCCTGATCGAAAGAGCGCAGCGACTTTCGATCACCACCATCGAAAGCGACCTTCGATCACCATCTCCCGGGCACAAATTAATCAGACCAATTCTCAGCCAGCCCTCCAAACCCGGAAGCCTTTTTCTCTGGCTCCGCCTCCTTTTGTGGTTCCGGCTCCGCTGGAAGCTCCTCCCCTCCGCCCGTACTCCCCCTCTCCAGGTATTCGATCAGGCTCTTCATGCTCGCCAGATAATTCGCCAGCGCCCGTCTCCCCTCCGGCGTGATCCGGTAAGTCGTCTTCGGCCGCAACTCCACGAACGCCTTCCTGCTCGTGATATAGCCGCACTCATCCAGCTTCCCCAGGTGCAGATTCAGACTCCCATCCGCCGTCCCGAGCCGCCCCTTCAGCGTCATGAAATCCAGCGGCCCATCCACCTGCAGCGCCGTCATGATCCCCAGCCGGATCGGCCCATGCACCGCCGTATCCAGCCCGTTGAAATCAATGGGATTCATTTTGCCGTTCCACCTGCCGGATTTGCAAAATCTGGATGGGCGAGAACGAAAGCGCGATCGCAACGAACATCAGCCCAAGCAACAACCCGTTCACTTTATGGTGAGTCTCCACCAGTGGCAGGCAAAGCCCGTATAGCGTGAACGGGATCGCGTATCCCAGCATCAGCCATATTTCCGAAATGAACGCCACCACCAGCAAAGTCGTCCCCATCAGAACATACAAACCCGGCCAGAACGCCGCGAATGGAATGTGGTAGTGCCTGCCCCAGGCGAAATAGAGGGCCATCTGCAACACCTGCGCCGCGCCGGCCCACATCCCCTGCCTGGTCATCCCATTCACCCGCTTCACCTCCCGGATCATCCCCTCCAGACGCCCATCCTTCGCGGAAACCCGCCGGATCTGGACGGAAGCCGGCGCCAACAGCGTCGCAGCCACCAACAGCCCCGTCCATTGATCCGCCACCAGCCCCAGGTACCTCACCGTCCGGTCAATCGGCGCCACAGCCTCCAATATCAAGATCAACCCGGGCACTGCCCACCAAATCCCAACCCATCTGTCCCGTTTCATCCATTTAAACCACTCCCGCCCTAACGACGGCGGCAAACCCATCGCCTTCCGCATGATTTCAACATCGCTTTTAATCCGGTCAATTTCAGTTTTCATAAAGTGTCCAAATGCTTATGTTTTCTAATAACTTAAAATATTTAAGTACTCAACACTTTTTGTCAACAGTTTTTCTTTGCCCCCATTTTCTTTCCCTCCTTTTGCGCCTTTGCTTCTTTGCGCCTTTGCGTGCCCCTCCGCCCCCTCGCGATCCCGCTTGCCTCTGCGTAGCCGCCCTCCCCCCTTTTGCGTACACGCTCTACTTCGGAAAGTGTTCCGAACGTCAATCTCCCCCTAAAAAATCTGCGCAAATCTGCGTGAATCTGTGGATAAGCCTTGTCCACTGCCCGTTTTCTGCTACCCTCAGACTCTTTTCCCCTGTTATAGGCACGCTAACCGCAGGCCCGGGGGTCCAAAGAAACCCGGCAACCCGTGGGTATCGTAATTACATCCAATGATTGAAATGCAAGAGTTGATCGCGAAAAGCTTTCGCGATTTCCGAGAGGGCAGCATCGTTAAAGGCCACGTCCTCGAAATCCGTCCCCGTGAAATCCTCGTCGACATCGGCTACAAGTCCGAAGGCGTCATCCCGGCATCAGAATTCGACGACATGGAAGACCTCCAGGTCGGCGACGAAGTCGAAGTCCTCCTCGAGCGCCTCGAAGACGACCAGGGGATGGTCAAGCTCTCCAAGGAGAAAGCCGCCCATAAACAAAACTGGGACAAAATCGTCAAAGTCTTCCAGGGCGACGGCCTCATAAAAGGCAAAGTCAAAGCCGTCGTCAAAGGCGGCCTCACGGTTAATATCGGCGTCGAAGCCTTCCTCCCAGCCTCCCAGATCGACATCGTCCCCCCCAAAGACCTTCAGCAATTCGTCGGCAACACCTACGACTTCAAGATCGTCAAGGTCAACGACGACCGCAAAAACGTCGTCCTCTCACGCCGCGAGCTCATCGAGCAGGAGCGCGCTGAGAAACGCCAGAAATTCCTCGATGGCGTCAAGATCGGCAGCACCGTCAAGGGCACTGTCAAAAACCTCACCGATTTCGGCGCGTTCATCGACCTCGATGGCATGGATGGCCTTCTTCATATCACCGATATGACGTGGGGCCGCCTCGGCCATCCCAGCGAACTCCTCAAAGTCGGCCAGGAACTCGAAGTCCAGGTCCTCGATATCAACAAGGAAAAAGAGCGCGTCTCCCTCGGCCTCAAGCAGACCCAGAAGAACCCGTGGGACAAGATCGAGGAGCGCTTCCCCATCGGCACCAACGTCAAGGGCAAGATCACAAACCTCGTCCCCTACGGCGCATTCGTAGAGCTGGAGGAAGGCGTCGAAGGCCTCATCCACGTCTCCGAACTCTCCTGGACCAAGCGTATCACGCGTCCCTCGGACGTGTTGAACGTCGGCCAGGAAGTCGAAGCCATCGTCCTCGGTGTAAACAAGGAAGAGCAGAAAATCTCCCTCGGCGTCCGCCAGCTCGAGGCCAATCCTTGGGACGAAATCGAGCATCGCTACATGATCGGCAAGACCGTCCACGGGAAGGTCCGCAACATGACCGCCTACGGCGCCTTCGTCGAACTCGAGGAAGGGATCGACGGCATGGTCCACGTCTCCGACCTCAGTTGGACCCGCAAGATCAATCACCCCAGCGAAGTCCTCAAGAAAGGCGACGACGTCGAAGCTGTCGTCATCGACATCGACAAGCAAAACCAGCGCATCTCCCTCGGCATCAAACAAATCGAGGACGATCCCTGGAAGGTCATCGACCAGCGCTACAAGATCGGCGATCTCGTCAAGGGCAAGGTCACCAAGCTCGCCAGCTTCGGCGCCTTCGTTCAATTGGCAGACGATATCGACGGCCTCGTCCATATCTCCCAGCTCAGCGAAGACCGCGTCGACAAGGTCAAGGATGTCCTCAAGATCGGCCAGGATGTCGAAGCCCGCGTCATCAAGGTCGACCGCACCGAGCGCCGCATCGGCCTCTCCGTAAAGGCCGCCAACTACTCCGAGGAAGAGATCAAGCGCGAGAGCGAAGCCTTCGACAGCGTCAAGCCTGGCGAAGACCTCGTCGGCCTCGAGCAAGCCTTCCAGGCTGCCACCGAGGAATTCCGCCCCGGCGAAGGCAAGCGCGGAAAGTAAGGCTGGGAAGAATTCGGAATCAGAAACTCGAAGGGCGTGGCGCTCCGGCGCCCGCCCCTCGGGCTTTGTGCAAACATCCATTCCCCCTTTGCGCCTTTGCCCCTTGCGTGAAATACGAAACCCGGCGTCGCAAAGCCCGGCAAGGGCCGCAACAACCGCAATACTTGCATCCCCCCTTTTTTGCCCGACCGTAAGGCAATAAACAGCCACTCTCGACATCCGCGCCCGGCTGGCGCATAAAACCAATCCTATGGAACAACCAGCAATCACCGCCTACCTCAAAACCCAATGCGGCTGGAGCCGCGGCGTCCGCGCCGTCCTCGGCAAGTACAATCTCCAGTACACCGAAAAGGACATCATCCAGAACCCCGCCTTCCGCTGGGAAATGGAACAAAAAAGCGGCCAGCCCCTCTCCCCCTGCGTCGAGGTCAACGGCACCATGCTCCCAGACATTTCCGGCGACGAACTCGAGCACTACCTCGTCACCAACAACCTCATCCAACTTAACACCGCCGCCGCCGGCGTCCCCACCAACGCCGCCTGCACCGACGATCAGCACGCCGCCATGCAAGCCGGCGTCCCAGTAAACCTGCATCGTTAGCCCAGATCTGCCGCGCCCAGCAACGCGCCAGCGTGTACTTGAACCCGCCGAGGGACGGGTAGTCCTATGGCTACTTACTCTTGCACTTGAACTTGAACTCGCCCCCCTGATCGGACCTGACAACCGATTCCAAAAAAGTCGCGCCCTGAATAAGGCCGCGGCTTTTTTTCGCGCACGCCAACGGCGTGCCGGCATATCAGCCCAGGGCAAGCAACGCGCCGCCCTGGGTATGCGTCCGGAACGCGGCGCGCCCTGTAAGGGCGCAGCAAAATTGAGCCACTACACGCCATTCGGAATGTACAAGTCCATCCGGCCTCGCGAATATTATCCCTCGATTGGAATCAATAACCACCGGCCGGGCCGGCTCCAGTAACTATCCCTCCCAATGAGTATCCCACAGACGCTAAACCAACTCCCGCTTAAAAAAGAGTCAGACTATTTCGCCGTCGTCGCGGTCATCGCCGGCATCTGCTGGCTCGTTATCGCAATCACCATCGTCGGCATCCTTTACGGCTTGCTTATCGCCCTGTTCGTCTGGCTCGCGCACGGCCTCGTGATCGCCCATCTCAAATCCGAATCCGTCCTCGTCACCGAGCAGCAGATGCCCCTCCTTCATCGCACGTATATGGATGTCGTCGCGCGCCTCCAGTTGAAGGAAACCCCGCCCCTCTACATCGTCCAGGCTCACGGCCTCCTCAATGCCTTCGCCACACGCTGGAGCGGGCGCCACTTCGTTGTCGTTTATTCCGATATGCTCGAGGCCTGCGGCGAGGATACCCCGCAGATTCGCTTTCTTCTCGGCCACGAACTCGGCCACATCCGCAGCAATCATCTCCTCAAGAAGATGCTCATCGCCCCCGGCGCCCTCTGCCCGCTCATCGGCTCCGCCTACTCCCGCGCTTGCGAAGGCAGTTGCGATCGCTTCGGCGCATTCGCCGCGCAGGACCTTCCCGCCGCCGCGCAGGCCATGCTCATACTCGCCGGAGGAAAAAACGCTTGGCATCAAATGGACCCCGCTATCTTTAGCGCGCAGTACACGTTGCAGCGCGGTTTCTTCATCTCCTGGCACGAGCTCACCTCCGGCTATCCCACCCTCTCACAGCGCGCCCACAATATCCTTACCATGGATGAATCCGCGCAACCACGCCGCCAGCCCCGGCATCCTCTCGCCTACCTCTTCGCCCTCTTTTCCTTGAGCGGCAACAAGAGTTCTCCCGCCAACCTCCTGGTCACAATAGCTATCGTCGCCTTGCTCTGTTCCATCGCGCTGCCGGCATTTACCGGCGTGAAACAGAAAGCGCTAGAGGCCAGGTCCTTGAACAATGCGAAGATCCTTGGTGCTGCCTGCATACACTACGCCGCGGACCACGGCGGCGATTTTCCGCCCACCCTTAATGACCTCTATCCCAATTACGTCTCGGATCGCACTTCGTTCGTCTCCCCCCTCAGCCCACGCGTCGTTCCCGGCTACATTTACTATCCCGGCGCAAATAATTCCTCACCGGCTGATACCGTCGTTCTCGAAGATAAATTCGCCCCGGAGCAGCAGCACCGCATCGTCGTATACGCGGACGATAGCGCCCGTATTATCCCCACTCCCTAGCGTAGCTGCCCTACGCAACCACTATATCTTGAGCCATTCTAATCTTTCCGTTTGATATTCCCCATAAACCCGATACTCTCCCCCGGTGCTCCGCCCGTCTCGCCTGTTCATCCTGGCAGCCGCACTGCTCCTCGCCGGGTGCGCCACGGAGCGTCCCCTCCCCGCATGGGAGAAGCCCCTTGCCCGCACCGAGTTCCAGACCGTCCGCACCACCGCATACTTCGACGGCGAGGCTGATCACCTCCGCTACACCAATCACAACGCCCTCGGCACCACCCTCCAGCACGGCCAGATCAATAGCGCCGCCGCCGATTGGGGCCGCTGGCCCGCCGGCACCATGTTCCGCATTCTCCAGAATGGCCGCACCTACGTCGTGGACGATTACGGCTGGGACCTCGCCGGCACCAACACCATCGACATCTACCAGCCCTCCCGCTCCCTCATGGACGACTGGGGCGTCCGCCGCGTCGATATCCAGATCCTCCAGTGGGGCGACCCCGCCCTCAGCTACAACACTCTCGAGCCCCGCACCGGCTACCGCCACGTAGCCCGCATGCTCGCGGAGCTTCGCCCGGAGCTAAATCGCTTCCCCGTCGAGCAAGGCACCATCCCCGCCTCGATCCAGCCGCAGCCCGGATACCAGAACCAATACGCCACCCAGTTCATCACCCAGCCCGTCGCCGCCACCACCGCTCCCCGCCCCGCATCGCGCCCCTCCTCCTATTACAACTCCAACGGCGTTGCCCTAACTCCGTTCTACTAAAGTCCGCCAGGTTACGCTACACGAGTAGGCGCACCCTCCGTCGCGCCAGCGTGTACTTGAACTTACTCTTGCACTTGAACATGAACTCTCTCGTCCGCTCCACCCTCTTCACCCTCGCCTTCCTGGCCGCATCTCTTTCAGCCCACGCCGCCCTCGAATTCACCACCACCCTCGTAGCCGAAAAAGGCGATCCCACCAATTTCCATCTCGGCCAGGGGATCAACCATGGCAACGGCGTTCTTAGAACAGTCGGGCCCGCCGCTGTCGATTCCGCCGGCGACGTCGCACTCCAAGCCGGTGGCCCTCCCTCCGGCATCCTTCTTTACACCGGCACCGTCCGCACCTTGGTAGCCCATACCGGCGTCAACCAGAACAACCCCTCCGACCCCGTCTTCAGCCGCATGACAGACCCCGTCCTCAGCGGCAGCGGCGCACTCGCCTTCATCGGCATCCTTACGCCCGGCTTCCATGGCGTCACCCCCGCCAATGACGTCGGCGTTTTCGTTTACCAAAGCGGCTCCCTCACCACCATCGCCCGCACCGGCGACACCGCTCCGACGGGGGCTGATTTCGCAGTGCCTCTCAAATTCGCCAGCTTCGGCGATCTCGTCGTCAATGACGCCGGCGGCGTCACATTCGAGGCCGTACTTCGCGGCGGCCGCATCAGCACCGTCGGCCTCTTCTCCACGGACGCCGGCGGCAATCTCGATCTCCTCGTCGTCCGCGGTCGCGGCGCGCCGAACGCCGCGCCCGGCTTCCTCGGCTTCATCCCGTTGCCCCTCGTCACCGGCCAGGGCCGCACCGTCGATACCATCAACGGATTCGTCACACTCTTTGGCCCGGTCAATCCCCCATTCGCCGGCACCGTCGGCCTCGCCACCTCCAGCACTGCCGGCTTCACCCACGTCAATCTCGTCAACACCACCGGCACCACACCCAATGGCGGAACCTTCCGCGCCTTCGGCGAACCCATCGTCAACTCCTCCGGCACCGTCCTGTTCAACTCCGTCGTCACCCACTACCCCGGCGCCCCGCTCAATACCACCGTCGTCTGGATGATCACCGGCGGCACCAGCTTCCAGGAAACCACAAAAGTCGGCAACGAAGCCCCCGACTCCTCCGGCAACAGCACCAGCGCCACCTACGCCGGCTTCAGCAACTTCGTCCTCAATAATAACGACCAGGTCGCGGCCATCGGCTTCCTTAAGCCAAGCGCCCCGGACGGCGTCACCCTCGCCAACGACACCGGCATCTGGTCCAACGCCAGCGGCACCTATGAGCAGGTCGCCCGCAAAGGCGATCTCGCCCCCAATTTCGTCGGCGCCACCGGCACCAACGGAAAATTCGCCGCATTCGTCCAGCTCGTCCTGCCGGACGTCGGCGGCCCCATATTCCTCGCCACACTCAGCGATCTCCCCGCCGTCCAGAACGAGGCCCTCTTCGCCGTCAACCCCGGCGGCATCCTCATCCGCGTTGTAGGCAAAGGCGACACCGACCTCCCCACACGCGACAGCGTCACCCGCACCGTCCGCTCCATCAGCATCTTCCAGGCGCCCCCCGCCGTGGGAGGCCAGAGCCGCAGCTTCGACGCCGCCACCGAGAACATCGTTTACCAGGCCAATTTCACAGACGGCACCTGGGCCGTCTACGAAGTCGCTTTCCCGTAAAACCAAACGGCGTTACAATAGCGCCGTCCCATGGAAACCAGCGTCCAACTCTACCGGCGCGATCACAAGCTAACCGCCTGCGCCCTCGGCGATCCATCGATCACCCTCATCCAGAACGACGGCGTATTCGGCCTCCTTATTGCCGATGGCGCCCACGAAGATTCTTTTTCCGGCCGATTCTATCTCGACACCGTCTCGTACCTAGCAGTTCGCGGTGGAGAGTGGTCTTGCACAGGCTTTGAATCCGTCGTCATCCAGCGCGACGAGCAGCGCCTTTGGGTCGCCCAGGATGCCGCCACTGGCTGCTACTTCCGTAATCCCAGCTTCCGGCCTTACGAGACCCTCTTTATTTTCCGCGCTGATTACGAGAGGCTCCAGAAATTCCGTACCAACAACACTCCCCGACAGATCGTCGAATTCGCGATGAATCATTTTGGCTGCCTACCGGGATTTTACCGCCCGCATGGCTCCCTCTCTTCCCCGGGCGATTACGCGACCGCCGGCGATCCCATTCCCATTTCAAGCCCGGGGTATGTCGACAGCTTGCTCGCTCCAGTCGAATCCGGCAAAAATCCACGGCGCTTCCGGCAGAGGATAAAAGCGGCGGCGCAAAAAAGCCGCGCCATCCTCGAAAAACTCTTCTCCTAACGCTTCGAGAACTGGAACCGCTTCCGCGCCCCCGGCTGGCCCGCCTTCTTCCGCTCCTTCATCCGCGGATCACGCGTCAGGAATCCCTCTTCCTTCAGCGCCCCGCGCAGATTCGCATCCGTAATGATCAGCGCCCGCGCAATCGCCAGCCGCACCGCCCCCGCCTGCCCGTTTGGCCCGCCGCCGTGCGCGTTCACCACCACATCAAACGCATTGATGCTCTTCGCCAGTTGCAACGGCGCCAGCACCGCATTCTGCAAGTTCGTAGTCGGAAAATACTCCTCAAACGCCTTCCCGTTCACCTCTATCTTCCCCGTCCCCGGGCTCATCCGGATGCGGGCCACAGCCTCCTTGCGCCGGCCGGTTGCTATATATTCCTGTGTCGTTTCCATGAGAAAAAAAGAGGTCGGTTCGAGATTCGTTTAATTTAAGAAATCGTCACAGCTTAAGAAATCGTCACAGGCTTTGGCTCCTGGCTCTCGTGCGGATGCGCCTCGCCCTTGTACACCTTCAGCTTCGTATACACCGCGCGCCCCAGCCGGTTATGCGGGATCATCCCCCGCACCGCATGCTCCACCAGCAGCTCTGGATGCCGCTCACGCCGCGCCTTGAAGCTCTCCGTATGATGCCCGCCCACATAACCCGAGAAACTCGTGTACGCCTTCTGCACATCCTTCTTCCCCGTCACCCGCACCTTCTCCGCATTGATCACCACCACGAAATCCCCCGTATCCACATGCGGCGTATAGATCGCCTTGTGCTTCCCGCGCAGCAGCACAGCCG
>Ga0182024_10015130_pt1 | contig 14823 bp, 15 predicted proteins | sample P32metaG_FD_120480 | JGI IMG/M metagenome (GOLD analysis project Ga0182024, IMG submission 120480) | Permafrost microbial communities from Stordalen Mire, Sweden - P3-2 metaG (Illumina Assembly) | ecosystem: Environmental > Terrestrial > Soil > Wetlands > Permafrost | place: Sweden: Stordalen... | reverse complement strand
GGCCGCCGGGGGCGGACAGGCGCTCTGGTAGCCTCAGGCGCCGGTTGCGCGCCGCTATCGTCTAGGGGACTAGGACGCCGCCCTCTCACGGCGGAAACCCGGGTTCGAATCCCGGTAGCGGTACTCATCCAGCCCAGCAACGGCGGGCGGATCGCCAGATATTGGCGGATGCGCCACAGTCTGCGCCACAGTCGGGCCTGCGAGATACGCGCTCAGGCGGTCCGCGGCCTCACGCTCAGAGCCGGGGATGACGTGGCCGTAACGGTTCAGCGTGACTCGGATATCGCTATGTCCGGCCCAGGTCGAAACCTGTTTGAGATCGAGGCCGGACGCGATGAAGAACGAGATCGCACAGTGCCGTGCCTCGTGCAGCGTGATCGGCTCGACGCCTGCTGCTTTCCACGCCTTCAGCGCGGCTGCGCGCAACGTTGAAGGGAATGCCGGCTCCCGCGCGGTCCGACCGAACACGAGGTCGTCGCCGTCTCGACCGCTGCGTAGCTTTAACTCGCGCAGTTCGCGGCGCACGGGGAACGCCATTGGCACGCCGCGGACGCCTGCCGAGGACTTCGCTTCGATTGCTCCCGCGTACAGATCCCATCCGCGCTCGACGCGGATCACGCCGGTCTCGAAGTCAACGTCGGTCCATCGCAGCGCTAACAGTTCGCCTCGGCGCAGCCCCGCAAACATCGCGACCGTCCACAGCGGCCGCTGGTCCGCGGGGAGCGCATCGAGAAGCTGCTGCGCATTCTCTGGCGTCTCGATCCGGTCGCGTTGCCCACGCACCGCCGGCAATTCCAGGCCGTCCGTTGGGTCGACAACGACCTCGTCGCGGCGGACCGCGCGGCGGAACAGCACGCGAAGCGGGTCGAGCACATTGTGGATGGTTGATGGCGCTAGTCCGCGTCGGCGTAGTTGCTCGACAAGGTCCTGTACGTCGGCGCGGCGCACCTCGTCGAGCCGACGGGTGCCGAGCGTGGGGAGGACGTGCGCGCGTAGCGTCTGCGCATAGCCGCGCGCTGCGGATGGTTTGTACGGCTTGCCGGAGCGATGAAGGATAGATCCGTCGTCGATGCCGGCGATCAGCGCCTCGGCAGCCTCCCGTACCGACGTGCGCACCGGGCGCTGCAAGGTGCCGCGACGAGCTTGAACCTGGGTGTCGGCCCGCCACAGCTTGGCTTCCGTGATTGTTCGGGCCGTCCGCCACATCTGCCGCCCGGCTACAACATCGAAAACCTGTGCTTGGTAGCTCGGCCGGCAATTGCACCCAGCGCCAGTGCGGGAAGCGCACGAACGCTGGTGCCGCACCCGGATTCCGGTTCGATCAGCCATGGGAGGAGCAAGGCTACTCATCGACGGGGTAGCGTCGGCTCAGCCTGCTCGGCTGCCCATCGTTCCAGCTCGCACAGCGGGACCAGGCGGAGCCGTCCGCGTCGAATCAGGCGAACATCGGGCTGCACATGGCGCTCGAACGAGTCGATGCTGATCCCGAGGCTGGCCGCAGCCTCCTCGCGGGAGACCGCGACGCGTGGCACGGCTCCAACCAGCGGCGGCGTGCTCATCGCCCGTCCTGGCGCCGCGATCGGTAGGCCGCCCGGCGCGACCGGCGGGTGGGCATCGATCTCGTGGGCGTGACCGGCGTTCGACGACCACCACGCCACGTGGCCGTAATGGGCGGAGTGAGAAGATCGGTGTGATAGGCGGGCATCGCGTCGGATGAAGAACAAACAAGCAAAATAGACTGTAGTAGATGTCACTTGAGGCTGTCAAGCGGCCATCGGCGCTAACGGCGGTGTGATCCCTAAGCCGCATCGGGGAGGGCGACCGGGGGGTCACATCAGACGCCTACGCGGCGAGCGCGGCGCGCGAACTGGTGAAGGAGCGCACGCCCCGCCGCCCCGTTGCCGCCTGTCGGCGAGCGGGCCATCCGTCGCTGCGCGTATCATCTGTCACGTACATACGTTCGACGCGACAGGAGGTCGCATGGCAGGCGAAAGACGGCATATCACCAAGCGGCCTGACGGCCAATGGCAGGACAAGCTCGAAGGCGCGCAGCGGGCAACTTCGTTGCATCAGACCCAGGCTGAGGCCCAGGCGGCTGCGACGGCGCTCCTGAACCGCACGCCCGGTGGCGGCGAGGTCATCATCCACCGCCCTGATGGGGAGATCCGCGACTCGAACACCATCAACCGCAAGGACCCATACCCGCCGAAAGGATGAGCGCCGCTGAGAAGTGGCCTTCCTAATTGAGGACAAGCCCATGACCGACGACGCCAAGAAGCAGCGCCAACAGCGCGAAGACCACTTCACCGAACGAGGCGGCTGGCAGAAGCAGGTGAAGCCTCCCACAGCTGACGCGAAGCCTCCGGGTCCAGCGCCGAAGACCGTGAGCCCGGCCGCTCCCGCACCGACCCCGGCTCCCGCTGCCAAGAGCGAGGCCAGTAGCGATGGCTGACAAGAAAGCGGCGAAGCCGGCCTCGCGACCGGCGAAGCAAGGCGGCGTTCGCAAGGAGGGCGGCGGCTGGGAGAAGAAGGTGGTGCCCCCGAGCAAGGGCACGACCCCGCCCGGTCCGAAGCCGAAGAAGTAGTCGATGCCCAGCGACGTCGTCTTCAACGCCAGCGACGTCGCGCAGGTCATCACCTATGTCGCGCCCGGCTTTATGGCTCGACTCGGGTACCGGGCCCGCTACCCCGGCCCCGACTCGCCACCGGGCGAGGTGCTCATCGTCTCGGTCGTCACGAGCTTGCCGGTGGTCGCGTTCGTCCGCGGGGTCCTGCCGGGGACGCCCGCAGCGACCAACGTCGGCTATGTCGCGTGTCTGCTGGCGGCAGGACTCATCCTCGGCTACTTCATCGCGATCATCCGCGGCCGCGATCTCACCAAGAACCTGCTCGCCAAGATCGACTACCGCACCCAGCCCGAGGGCACGATCTACGCGGGGCTACTCCGGCATATGAGCGACGACGCCACAGTGACCGTGGAACGCAAGGACGGGCGCCTCTTCTGGGGCTGCCCGCGCCGAGGACCTCAGCATAAGGACGACGGCGTCGCCGAGCTGTATCTCGTCTATCCCAAGGAGCTAGGCGAGAATGGCGAGCGGGTGTCGTTGGGCGCCGGCGTGATCGTCCCGCTGACAGAAGTGAGCGCCACCTACCTATCTGAGGATCCGACGGGCGCGCCGCCTGAGGAGGCGCTCACGCCGTAGGGGGAGACCGGTGCCGCGGGCGCATGCGCTTCCGCCGGAGCGACCGCCGCACTGGAAAGGCTGTCCGGCGACGGCTCGTCCGTCTTCAATCTGGCAGCAGAAGGGAGGTGTTCCGCTTGGCTAAGAACCCTCCGCCTGGTCCAGGACGACGAGCGGCCGTCAAAAGTCGCTCGCAGTTCATCGGGCCAGGAGGTCATCCCGTCAAGCGCGACACGGCAACGGGTCGCATCCTGGACGTGAAGGCCGACCTGAAGCCCTTCAAGGGCGTCAGGAAAGAGAAGTAGGACAAGCAGGACGGCGGAGCGGGAGCTGAGACTCCTGCTCCGTCGCGTGGCGGAGCCTCATCCACGCCATCGCTCGTCACTCCGTGGTGCTAGCGAGCGCCGAGGGGCAGCCGTCACGAGGGGTTCTCGCCCACGACGCCCCGGGCCGGTTGGGCCGGATGACGAAGGATGACGTGCTGTTCGGTTGCCGCCTGCAGCGTTGTCCAGGTCGCGAGATCGGACTCGCGCCACTGCGCGAGCTCCTGCCAGTCTCAGGGGATCAGCTCGCGCGCGCTGCGCGGTAGAGGGTGCCAGTCAGGGTTCTGCGTCCCATGCTGCCTCCGTTCGGTTGCGTAGCGCAGACCGTACTCCGGCCGGAGCGGTCGCACTACGTCGACGCCGAAGAGCGTCTTTGCGGTCACCCTCGAACGCGCCCCCAGGCGACGAAATAGGGCGCGGAAGTGAGGACAAGGCTCGAATGCCTGATATGTCACCCGCAAGGCCGACTAGCTCGCGAGGTCCCGGACGCGTCCTTGCGTGCAGCGGTTTTCAGTCGCCGACGAAATTCGAGGGCTGCGTCGTGCTTCGCCGGATGATGCGACGGCGAGGTCTTCCCGGCGCGGCTGGCAGTCACGTTGCGATGGCCTTCCGGCGCAACCCCGTTCAGGGTTCAGCAAGCGGCGACTGCTGTGATGGCGCTCAGCGCGATCGTCTCTGATGTGCCGTCTGTGGTGTTCGCAACGGTCAGGGTTGATGTGGGCGGCGTCGTTAGCGGGGTGAGGGTCATGGTGTCGCACGGCGTGGTTGTCGGGATGCCGTTCAGTGTGAAGGTGATCTTCGCGGTCGCGGGCGGTACAGGCGTGGGGGTGGAGCTGGCCAAGAGCAGGATTCCGGCGGCTCCCAGCGCGGCTACCACGGCGACGCCGGTTGCCCAAACCGACGTCTGCAGTCTTCGCATCGATGCCGCGGCCTGCATCAGAGGGTCTAGGTCGGCATTCCAAAGGTCGCTGGGCTTCAAGGCGTCCTTGACGCTGGGGGAGCCGTATGTGGCGAAGGTGCTTTGGTAGAGCATCACCGCGTTTGCGACAACGGCTACGAAGGCGAGGGCCGCGAAGACGACCTGCGCCGCGGTGCCAAGACTTTGCACCGACGTTCGGTTGGCGAACAACGCGCCGACGCCCAAGAGGGTGAGCACGGCCGTGAGGCCTGCCCCCCAGTTTTTTGCTGCGGCCTGGGCGGTTGCCAGCGAGTCAGGAACTTCGGCAGCCGCAGCATCGGCGGCAGGCCAGTAGTGGGACGCCTCTTCGGCGGAGACAGGTGTAAGCGTTGTCTCTTTGGCGTTGTTCAGGCTGTATTCGACCCGGAGCAACCACTCCGAGCCGCAGCCGAATGTGCCCGCCGGCGATGAGGCGTGGTTCCGCGTGCATGCGCACCGAAGCACGGTGATTTGCGTCCTTCGTTTAGACGGCTGACCGGCGGCTCGGCGCCGGCTGACACGCCGTAGAGGAGTCTGAAAATCGGCTTGAAAGCTTGCTACTGCCCGATCGGTACCTTGCATTGGGACGCCTTCGGCCAGATACTCGGTGGCACATACACCACTTGTGTCGCCGTGGCAGTTGGGGCACTTGCCAAAGATATGGAAGCCGGGCCGCTTCGCATGCGTGTCGCGGTCGTTCGCAAACGACCAGCCAACTGGCACCTGGATGCGTTGGCTGACATAGGCCTCGCAGTTATCGCTCGTAGGCGTGCCCGGATCTTGAGTCGGTTCGAGCGCCCCTGAAGGTCCATCGTCGACCGGAGCTTCTGGCAGGTCCGGCGTCACTTCGGCTCCTCTGCTCAAAGCGAACCAAGCGGATCGACCGGAACAGTACGGTACGCCGTCGGGCCCTGTCGGCGAAATCAGCCAGATGCTCGCCAGAGCAAGGGGCTCAGTCCGATCCTCCTACGCAAGTACAAGGACATCGGACGCGCACTCAGGCTGTTCGCCGTCGCTTCCGTGATCCTCGCGGCTGCGGCATTGCTCGCCTGAGCGGCAGCCCTCGGATCGTGAGCACATAGGCCGGCTGCGGGATCGTGCGCGCCGCCGACGGCACGCTGTTCGGGCTCGCCTGGCCATGGGCGAGCGGTCGAGATGCTCGAGCGCTATTGGGCGCCCGGGAGGGGCGCAGAGCCGAGCATCGTTCCCCAGCTCAACTACGCTGGCACGCCCGGGGCGAGAGAAGGGCCAGGCCGCCGAGAGGTCGACTCGCGGGCGAACCAGTCCGTCGTTGCCAGCAGCGAAGATGCTGGACATGCCCACGAATCCGGCCGCAAATGAGCTTCACGCGCGTCTCGAAGGATTTGCGCGCTACCGCCACGAGCACCTGAGAGGCGATGAGAAGGGAGAGGCCGCGCTCTTTCTCGAGAACCTGTTTCGCGCGCTCGGTCACGAGGGCGTGCGACAGGCCGGCGCGACGCTCGAGAAGCGGATCAAGAAGCGCGACAACGGCGGTACCGCTTACGCCGACCTCGAGTGGAAGCCGCGCGTGTTGATCGAGATGAAGAAGGCTGGTCGCGATCTCGCGCGCGATTACCGCCAGGCCTTCGAGTATTGGATTGACCTCGTACCAGACCGGCCGCAGTTCGTGATCCTTTGCAACTTCGATGAGTTCTGGGTCTACGACCTCAACCGTCAGCTCGAAGAGCCAGTTGACCGCGTGGCCTTGGATGACTTGCCACGGCGGTGGGAGGCGCTCGCGTTCTTGCTTCCACGGCAAGAAGAGCCCACCTTCGGCAATGACCTTGTGGCGGTGACTCGAGAGACAGCGGCGATGGTTTCCGCCGTCTTCAACCACCTGATCGATAGGGGCGTCGAGCGGGATCCGGCGCAGCGGTTCATCTTGCAAGCGGTGATGGCGATGTTCTCCGAGGACATCGGGTTGCTCCCGCGGCATTCGCTGACGCGGGCCCTCGAGGACGTGATGGAGGGCGCGGGCACGGCCTACGACCTCGTGTTTGGGCTGTTCCGCGAGATGAACGCCCCGGGGATCACGCCCGGCGGGCGCTTCGAGGGTACGCCTTATTTCAACGGCGGCCTATATACGGCGGTTACGCCATTCGACCTCATAGGCGAAGAGGTCGCCGCGTTGGCCTTGGCCTGTCAGGAAGACTGGTCGCAGGTGCGGCCCGTCATCTTCGGCACGTTGTTCGAGCAGTCGCTCGACAAGCCGGAGCGCCACGCCTACGGCGCCTACTTCACGAGCGAGGCCGACATCCAGAAGGTGGTGCTCCCCAGCATCGTCCGCCCCTGGCGCAAACGCATCGACGAGGCCAGTACCTTGGAGGAGTTGGGCAAGGTCGAAGCTGACATGCTCAGGTACCAGGTGCTGGACCCCGCTTGCGGTTCCGGGAACTTCCTCTACGTCGCCTACCGCGAGCTGCGGCGCCTTGAGCGCGACCTCGACGTCAAGCGGCAACTACTGAGTCGACGTGGCGGGCGGAGGGAAGAGATGCGTCTGACGTTCGTGACCGCGCGTCAATTCCACGGCATCGACCTGCGCCCGTTCGCTGTCGAGGTCGCCAAGCTCACGCTCATGCTCGCGCGCAAACTTGCCGCCGACGAGCTCGGCGACGAGCGGACGTACCTGCCGCTCGATGACCTCAACGCCAACTTTCAGACGGCAAACGCGGTGACTGCGACCTGGCCGCCGTTCGACGTCTGCATCGGTAATCCGCCGTACCTTGGCGCGAAACGGCTATTGCAAGAAAAGTCTGCCTCGGAGGTAGCAGCCCTGCGGAAGACGTATCCCGACATCGGTGGTCTCGCCGACTACGTCGTCTACTGGTTCCGCAAGACACACGACCTCCTGCCCGATGGCGGCCGCGCCGGCCTCGTCGGCACCGCGAACATCCGCTCAGGTGACTCGCGCAAGCACTCGCTCGACTACGTCGTCGATCATGGGGGCGTCATCTACGACGCGATTTCCTCGCAGCCGTGGTCCGGGGACGCGACCGTTGAGGTTTCGATTGTGAACTGGACCAAGGGAGAGCATGAAGGTCCGAAAACCCTCTGGCTGTCGCGCGGAACAACGAAGATGGAGATTGAGAGCATCACGGGCGCGCTCTCACCCAACACCGACCTGCGCGCGGCCAGGCCGCTTGCTGCGAATCGGCGACCAAAGGTCTGCTTTCAAGGGCAAACTCCACAGCACACGCCAGGCTTCGTGCTGTCCCCCGACGCGGCCGCCAAGCTCGTCGCGGCCAACGCCAAGAGCGCCGAGGTCATCTACCCCTTCCTCGTCGGCGAGGAACTCACGGGAGACGGGCGGCCAACGCGATTCGTCATCGACATCGACGCCGCCGATGCCATGCAGGCGGAACTCCAAGCCGGAGGCGCGGTCATGGATCACCTGCGGCGAGCCGTTTTGCCTGACCGGCAGAAGAAGGCAGCCAAAGAGGCGGCGAGAAACGCGGAGCTGCTCGAGGCTGACCCCGATCGCAACGTCACCTGGCATCAGAAGAACTTCCTCGATAAGTGGTGGGAGCTTGGGTGGCGTCGCGGCGACATGGTGACCGCACTGAGCGGCTTGAGCCGCTACATCGTGCTCTCGCGCGTCGCGGTCCTCACACGGCCGTCGGTGTACGCGTTCGTATCCCCGGAGATCAGGCCCGCCGACGCCCTGCAGGTCTTCGCGTTCGAGGACGATTACAGCTTCGGGATTCTGCACTCGTCGTACCACCGGGGCTACTTCGAGGAGCGCTGCTCGAAGATGCGTGTGGATCCGCGCTACACGCCCAACACAGTATGGGACACCTTTCCCTGGCCCCAGGCCGCGACGGAGGAAGCGGTGGCGAGGGTCGCGGATGTCGCAGCCCGGATTGTCGCCTTGCGAGACGACGGCCTGGCCGCCGGGCTGTCCTTAGAGAAGCAGTACAACTCGCTGCGCGACCCCGGGCGAAATCCACTCCGGAACTTGCAGGAGGAGCTGGACGCCGCGGTCGAACTCGCCTACGGATTTAGCGCCGGTGAGGACGTCCTCGCTCAGCTGCTGGCTCTGAACCTTTCGATTGCTGCGCAAGAGCGCGACGGCTTGACCCAGCCCCGCCGACCGGGGGGAGAAGGATTCGTAAGCACCAAGCTCACGAGCAGCCGAATCGAGCCTCCGGTGCGGCTAGTGTGCGGCTGAGGGCTAATGGCCGAGGGCGGCGGGTCGTTAGGTCAGGGCGAGCAGGGTTCGAACGCTGGGCCTGTCGTTTACAAGGCGATACATCGGTTTACCTGAATCCGGTCGTTTGGCCTGCAAAATGGCACCTTGCTGTCATTCGCGCGGAACCCTAGTTTCGGCTGATTTGGGCTAGTTTCGGCTGGGTTTAGGCCAACGAGTCCCGGCGTTGGCCTAAACGATCCTCGTCGGGGAGTTCGTTCTGAAGATCCGCGGTCTCTCTTCGTCGCGACGCCTCGAGTCGCGGGAATCGTTTCGGCGCCACGATCGCGCTGCCGAGTGCAGTCCGGTACTCGGGACTGAAGGTGAGCGCGTCGGCCTCGTCCCCTAGCGGGCACACCGCCCTCCGGGTCCTCGGGCGCTCGGATCTGGGCGAATCCAGGAGCAAGCGTCGTAGCCACAGAACGGATCGAGGCAGCGGGGTCTCGGCTCAGCTTCGGTGCTACTCAACGTCGGTGCCGCGGGCATCGAACCGCTGTCGCCACCGCTCCTCGTCGCTGGCGTCGAACTCCTCTAGCCGGAAGTCATGGAGCGTGTTGCCGCTGACCAGCCGGAGCACCCGCGTGGTCTCGATGCTGCCGGCGCACAGATTGATCTTCAGTGCGTAATCACGGCCAGCGAGCTCGAACTCAGGCAGACACCACGGGCGCTTCGTGTCTTGGACGCGGTAGCTTTCGGCATTGAAGGCGTAGGCCGACGACTCGCCGTCAAATCGAACGGCGATGTCGATTTGCTGTCCCGCTCGGCTCGGCTGGACATCCAAGATTTGCGAGAGCGGCACCATTCGGCGGCGCGAACACCCAGCCCACCGGGCTCACGGTCACCGGCTCCGGCGTCGATGTCCACCGAGCCGGGATCGGCTGCAACCGTCGGACCTGCGGATCGCCCATGAACTCCAGGCTTGCCTCGCAGCCAGTCGCGGTGTTGCGTAACAACACTCGCCCGACGGGCTTGCCGAGCGGCCTGTTGACGATCCGGACGTGCAAGAACGTATGGCCGGTCGGCGAACGACCGGTCGCTAGGTCGCCGATAGACAAGACGAGTCTGGGCGACGGCAGAACTCTATGCCGAGCGGCACACACGTCGCGATGATGCCCCCAATCAGCGCGTAGACGATCGCCACGCGGCTCAATCTATCTCTGGGTCGCGGCCGATCACGTGGTCACCGTCGCGAGCTAAAACCCTATTACTGAGGAACATGCTGTAAGCCTCGCGCTTCTGCGTTTCGGCATCGACAGGCCCCCGCGAGCTTGGCCAGGCGAGCCTAAGGGTCGTATTGAACTCCTCGTGGCCGTGCATGTTCATTGACATCACGATGAGCTTCGCTCGGAAGACCGCTTGCCATGCTGCGTCGATGTCGGCCTGTCTGACGCTCACGGCGAACGTCGGCGTGCTGGAGAGCTCGAACGTTGTCAGCCTCGCAAAAGCGGCGGTCATCGGCGGTTCCCAAACGCGGCGGCTCCAGCCGAAGCCAGAGATCGGGCCGGCAATCAGCGCGAGCAACCCGGTGACGACGCCGAGCAGCACGCCGCGGGCAAACGTGGCGTTCACCACGACGATTACGGGCGCCGGCAGGAAGTAGGGAATGCTATGCAGACCGCCTCGCAGGTAGTAGAGCCACATGCGCCGCGGCTCGTACCGGCGAACGGTCCAGCGAACGTAGTCGAAACCGACCGGCTGTCCGAACGGATTGCGCGGCACGATGGGAGGTCGATGACGCCGGACTAGCATCGAGCGACGGTACCGCCACGACCGGCCGGTCGTGGCGTCGACGAGTTCATCGTGGTCGCACTTCAGCTCAAGCTGAATGCGATCCACCAGCGTCTGCCATTTGGGCGAATGCGAGAGCAGGCGTGCCGTGCTCCACAGCGTGCTGCTATCCCTTCCGAACGTCGAACTTTTCCCAGGTCGCTGGGCCCTCTTCCTTGAGCAGCGCCACGAACGAAGCGTAAATCGGGTCCTGCCGGAGCGCCCGGCGGACCTGCTTGCGGGACGTGAGGTTGCGGGCTTGCGCGAACGCTAGGTACTGGTCGACTGCCCTTCGCACGTCCATCGCGAACGATTTCGCATCCATGTTCGTGACCGGCACCTCGACGCGCTCGCCATGAGCCGCCGTCGAGCGGACGAACGCGTAGATCCCGAGCAGCACGTCCTGGTGGCGCGCCGATTGGTTCTCGGTCGTGAGGAAGCTGAGCACGGCGCGACGCACCGCGAGGTTGTGCGCTTTCAGTCCCCCGCTCTCGTCGCCGAGGATCGCCTCGACCGCGAACGACAGGAACATGCACTCGGTGATCGGGTCGCTCGCGAGCAGACCCCGCTCAATCCAAGCCAGCGCCCGCCGGGCTCGGTCATGGATTTCTCCGTCCGAGTCGGGCGTGACCGCCGCCCGCTCCGCCTTCGTTGCCCACGCGACGTGCTCGTCCGTGAGATCAAGCCTGTGCCCCCGGTCGGGGGCGCGCGACCAGCGCCCGTCCTGATCTTCAAACCACGCGATCTCCCCGATCCGAAACCGCAGCTGCACCCGGTGGAGATGGTTATCGAGCCCGAGCCGCAATTGCCGAAGCGCGTGCTCGGCGACAACCCGTGCCCGTGCCTCCATGAACATGTCGTTCGAGCCGACACACGGCACCGCGACCACTGATGCCACCGGCTCCGGCGAGTCATCGAACATGCTCACCATCGGCAGCTCGACGGCGTCGACCGGCAACAACCGCACGCCGAACACCGCCGTCTCCTTCTCGACGCTCAGGAACTGGACAGCGAAGAAGCAAGTCCGCTGCTTCGGCTCCCGCGAATACTCGTCCACGAAGTCACCGACGAGCCGGTGCCGCTGGAACCGCGCCTTGCACGCGAATCGCCACACGGCGTTCTCGGCAGCCTCCTTCTCGAGGTGTTCGAAACGCAGATCTGCTCGCAGCTTCGAACGCAGCACGGCTTGCGCGTCGATCTGCTGCCGTCCCCTGAGCGCGAAGACGGTGACCCCGTCGTCGCGACGCAGATCCTCGGGAATCTCACCCATATGCAGGCCTTGCGGCTCGTCGCTCTCGGGCACCGGAGTTCTCACCGCGACGCCGAACAGCGCGAGCGCCTCCTCAACGGGTGAAGGCTTTGCCATAGCTCGATTCTGACGACGGAGGCGGTCACGCCAGGACTGGGCGTACGTCCGGCATGGACTACCAATTCTCCATTTGCTTTCCGGCGGCACGGAGTGCCGCGTAAATGTCGGGGTATTCTGCGAGCGCGTCGGGCGAGCGATCCGAGCCGAGCCGGATCAGGTGCTCGTTCGCGCGCTCGACGGCGCGCGAGCGTCATCGGGGAGCGGCAGTACCTGGAGGAACGCCCCGTCAGCGGCCACGCGCCCGAGGCTTCACGCAAGCGGCCGCCGGTCACCTTCTCGATTCGCTCCTGCGTGCGAATCGAGATCTTTGCGTGTGTGCTCGCTTCGCAGCCGCAGCAGCCCAGGGGGCGTCGACTCATGCGCCAGCTTTGCGCGCATCCGCTCGTAAGCGACCTCGGTATGCGATGTGACTGGACCTCCGGCACTTCCCGAACCGCCGAGAATGCTTGGTAGAACGCCCCGAAGATACGCCGCGTAGGAGCGCCGCATTTCCGCCTCGCGTTCCTTGCGCAGCGCGTGTGAGCCGGTCCACACGGAGCTTGCGAAGCGAGCCCGCCACCCCCAATGGTGCTCACGAAAATCTCACGCCAGCCACTCACGGAGTGAAGGGAGCGCCGGGCGCGGTCAGCAAGTACGGCTCGCCACCGTGACGCGCCCCAAGGTCCGCCCGGCCCGCATCCCCCAGCCGCCGGGCCGCCGCAAGCCTAGACCGGCACCAACTCGCGTGCGTCAGCGTCGCCTGCCTGGCAGCCGTATGACGAGCGGTCTGATCCCGCGTCTAGCATCCGAGCCAGGTGGCCTTCTAGATCAAGGGCCGCCAGCCTGCGCCGCGGGTTTAGGTCGCTAAACGCCGTCTGTGCACAACGCCGACTGAGATGACGAACTACCAATGGGACAAGGACTTCGACGCCGAGGGCTGGTTCTGGCTCGCTGAGCCGGAGGAGCGCTTTTACGGGCGGCTCAACCACGATGCGCGCGAAGGACCCCGACTTCATTTCTACGATGTCCCGGGCAGTGGTTTTTCAGATCGGGAGCCACCAATCGTGCCCGAAGCGCGCATCCTAGGAGAACTCCCTGGGGGGCAGCCAGTAACGCTAGAGGGCTTTTTCCCGACACGCTGGCAAGCGACCGGACTCGACCCTGTCACGACGACGGTTGATGGGTTTGCTCAGTCCGTTCTCGTGGGGTGCCACCTTCAGGAGGGCGCGCCTCTGGTGGCCGCTGGTTTCGGCGCCAGTTTGTACGGTCTCGAACCGACGCTCACGGGTGCTCTGGGAGAACCCGGTCTGCTGAACCCTCGCACCGGTCGAGAAGCGGGGGGGATGACCGCAGGCGAAGCGAGAGAGTTCGCGCTTCCGGATGGTGCCAAATTGTCGGTCCATGCGGGCGAGACCGGAAGCTACAGCTACAGAGTGACCCGCACTGAGGTCAGTGCAGGCGTGAGCGTTGCCGCGCCGGCGCCGGCTGAAGCCGAAGAGCTCGAGCGAAAGTACCTCGAGCCACTCCGAGAGTTCGTGACCTTTTGCACCCGCCGACCGAGCTACGTCCAGGCCCTCAAGCTTGGGGACAACCACGGCGTCAACGTGTTGCGGAGACCGTTGCCCTACCCGCGTCAACCGCAACCCGACCAATACCGGCTGGGTTTGAACCTTGCCCGTGTCTCAGAACCAGACGATGTCATGCATCGATGGTTCGTGCTCCGCGAGGAGGTCGGCGCCGTGTGGAATCTCCTGTTCTCGACGATCGGCGCGCCGGAGGTCGTGCTCGAGAATCGATTCCTGGACTTGATGGCGTTCTCGGAGGGCTATCACCGCGCTCTCAGAGACGATCCGCCGCTCAGCAAAGCCCAAGCACGCGCCGGGCGTGATGCAATCAAGGCGGCCTTGGCGGACGAGGATCCCAAGATTCGCGACGTCTTCCTCACACGACTCTCGCATGCCAATAGCCAGACACAGCGCGACCGGCTCATCGAGCTGGCAGGCCAAGCGAAGGCCCTTCTCGGGGATCACTGGGATTTTGATCCCTTCGAACAGTGCCGGGCGATGGTTGACACGCGCAACTGGATGACGCACTGGGGTTCACGGACGAAATACGTCGCGAGCGACCCAGCTTCCCTTTTTGGTTTCTGCCGTCACCTCGACTTGCTTTCCTACATCGCGGTCCTCCGGGATCTGCAGCTTGCTGATGAGGAGATCACGACCGCGGTAGCGAACGGCTGGGTGCTCGAGAACCTGCTTCACTAAATTCGAGACGGATGCGCGCCCTGGGTGCGGGCGCGTACCGGTCTCGAGATTGTCCAACCCACAGGATGGACGCGAGCGACGGTCCGGGAGTCCCGTGCTGTGAGGCTGCCCGCGCCTGGCCGGATACTTTGGCGATGCCCGCCGTGATCGGACACGCTCGCTCTCGCCCAGACTCGAGCGCCCGAATGCCACGCGCTGGCCGAACAGCAGGCCAGCGCGTCTCGACGACAGCGTTTCCCGCATCGCCGGCGCGAGCGAGCGCACCCCAGCTAGGCCTTTGCGCCTTGCGCCTCCCATAACTGAGTGGCGACGCTCACAGGCAGCGGCCTCTCGCGTGTGAAGCGATACGTCAGTCGTCGCAAGAGCACACGTTCTACCTGCAAATCGGCTGGATACTCACGACGCCTCCGGGGACCGCATTTTACGGAGTTTTCGTGTCTTTCACGGGAGTTCGGGCAGTTGGATGGTCGCAGCTGCCCATGCGGAGAGACGCAGGGTTTGGGAGAGTCCCGGACGTCCGCGGCGGACGGTCCGGGCGCCGGGATATCGTGATGCGACGATCGCGACAGGGAGGGCCGTATGGCTGACGTGTTGAGCGAGCTGCGCAGTAGCTTGGAGAAGCGGTTGCGTGAGCTCGAGCCGTTGATCTCGGAGCACGCGCAGGTTCGGAAGGTGGGAACGACGGTTTGAAGTGGCCCCACTGCGACGGCTTGAACTGGCCCCACGTCCGTCCGATTGGTCGCCGACGGTTCGATGCTCTTGGAGCTCGAGCGGAAGGCGGCAGGAGGGATGGGT
>Ga0182024_10015129_pt1 | contig 14824 bp, 9 predicted proteins | sample P32metaG_FD_120480 | JGI IMG/M metagenome (GOLD analysis project Ga0182024, IMG submission 120480) | Permafrost microbial communities from Stordalen Mire, Sweden - P3-2 metaG (Illumina Assembly) | ecosystem: Environmental > Terrestrial > Soil > Wetlands > Permafrost | place: Sweden: Stordalen... | reverse complement strand
TCAAGCACGCCGCCATGGCGACCCACTTTGAGGTGCGCATTTTTCATGACGAGCAAACGTATGCCGCGCAGGCTGCACAGGCTGCGTTCGATCTTCTGGATACGCTCGAATCGCGTTTGAGCCGCTTCCTCCCCAACAGTGACATCTCCCGGATCGCGAATCTACCTCCCGGCGAAAAGATGCGCCTCAGTGAGCCGGCCTTTTCCTGCCTGCAGATCGCCAGGAGAATGGAACAGGTCACTCTTCGCGCGTTCTGCGCCACGCCGGCCGCACTGAAGACGCAGGCGTTCGTTCCGCAATGGGAGTTACTGCCGGAAGATCAATGCATTCGCTGCGTAAGCGGCCAACTGCAATTCGATCTGGGCGCCATCGGCAAAGGGTTTGCTCTCGACCGGATGGCCGAGCTGTTGCGGCACTGGGATTGCCTCTCGTTCCTGCTGGTCGCGGGTGGCAGCAGCATTCTGGCTGGAGATTCGCCCTCCGATACCCCAGGCTGGTCCTGCGGCCTGGGTGACGACGCAACGCAGCGATTCTTTCTGACTCACGCCTCATTGAGCGGTTCAGGGTTGGCAGTAAAAGGCTCCCATATTCTCGATCCGCGCACAGGCCGAGCCGCTCTGCGGCAAAAGCGCGCCTGGGTTCTCGCCGACACTGCCGCCGAATCGGATGCGCTTTCAACGGCATGCATGGTTCTGAGCGAGACGGAACTGGAGGAGGTAATCGCTCAGTGCGATTCCTGGCTGGCGTTTCTCGAAACTGACGAAGGCGCGCGGCCGATTGGGAACCGCGTACTGCCAATGCAAGCCTGAAATTTTGGCCGGATAGTCCAATGCCTGTTGGCGGAGCTTGGAAGAGCGCTCCCTTTAGAATCTCGGCCATTAGGAAATTCTCCAATCTCGCGCACGGTCTGTTACCTTTCCTTTACCGGTCCCGTTGAGGTCAGCATATCGGCTTTCGTGCGCCTGCCACCCATGGAACCAATCCGGCCTCTACGGGCGTATAGAAACGAAACTGTCTTTTCCGTCTTTTTTCCTGGAGGACGATCCGGCAATGGAGCTTCGCATTGAAGGGCTCACCAAGAGCTACAAGGGCGGTGTCCGCGCCCTCGACAATGTCAGTCTGACCATCCCTCGCGGAATGTATGGGCTGCTGGGGCCGAATGGGGCAGGCAAGTCCACCCTGATGCGCACTATTGCGACGCTCCAGGAACCGGACGTGGGCTCCATCCGGCTGGGCGAGTTGGATGTCTTGCGCGCGAAGGACGAAGTGCGGAAGACGCTAGGGTACCTTCCGCAGGATTTCGGCGTTTATCCCCGCGTAAATGCCGAGGAGATGCTGGATCAGATCGCCCTGCTGAAAGGCATGGCGAACCGGAAACAGCGCAAAGAGGCGGTGCACGAGCTGCTGCACCGCGTGAACCTGTGGGATCACCGTAAGAAACGCCTGACCGGGTACTCCGGCGGCATGCGGCAGCGATTCGGGATCGCGCAGGCACTGCTGGGAGATCCGCGCCTACTCATCGTGGACGAGCCCACGGCGGGCCTTGACCCGGGTGAGCGCAATCGCTTCTACAACCTTCTCGCGGAGATCGGCGACAACGTCATCGTCATTCTCTCCACGCACATTGTCCAGGACGTGATGGAACTCTGCAGCAACTTCGCCATCATCCATCTGGGAAGGGTTTTGTTTGCCGGCGCCCCTGACAATGCAGTCAGGGCGCTCGAAGGCAAAGTATGGCGCAAGTCTATTGAGCGCGACCAGGTGAAGGATTACACGGAACGGATGCACGTCATCTCGAACAAATTGATGGCAGGGCGTCCGCAAATTCACGTCTACGCCGATGGGCAGCCGGATGACGGGTTCATTGCGGTCGATCCCGATCTGGAAGACGTCTTCTTTGCCAGCCTGGCTGGCCTCAACTAATAGGGGGCTGGTCATGCTGCAATTCTTCTTCTTCGAAATCCGCTATTGGCTCAAGTCGGTCATGCTGTGGGTCTTCACCGGCATCGTAGCGTTGCTGGTCCTGCTGGCTATGAGCACTGATCAGGTGACCGTCGGCGGCGCCATCGGCAATACCTATCGCAATGCGCCGTTCGTGGTGGAACAGTACTACTCCATCTTCTGGTTCATCACGCTGCTCATGGTCACAGCGTTTGCGAACTCGGCCGCTGCGCGCGAGTTTGCCTGCGACATGAATCAGATTATCTTTTCCAAGCCAATCCGGAAAATGGACCTCGGGCGCTTTCTCGGTTCCGTAGTAGTGTCCACCATTCCCATGCTGGGGATCACGATCGGGGCGCTGCTGGCCCCGCTTATGCCGTGGGCCGACGCCGAGCGGTTCGGGCCGGTGGTGGGCGCGGCGCATGTCCTCGGCATCCTCGTCTTCGCTCTGCCGAATACGCTCTTCATCGCGGCCATTATCTTCGCCATCGCGGTACTCACGCGCAGCACCGTCGTTTCGTTTCTCGGCGCCTTGCTGCTGTTGGTGGCGGACATCGTCTCCAGTGTGCTGACGGAGAAACTGGAAAACGAGAAGGTCGCCGCAATGGTCGATCCCTTCGGCAACGATGCCTTCTCTTTTCTCACGAAGTACTGGACGGTCGCAGAGCGGAACACCCATGCGCTGGGGTTCAGCGGTCTGCTGCTTTGGAACCGGCTGCTCTGGGTCGCGGTGGGGCTGGTCATTTTCGCCTTTGCATGCTGGCGTTTCAGCTTCGCCGAGCGCGCCGTCGGCAGGGGCAGGCGTAAGAGTTCGAAGGACGCAGACGAAACTCCGGATGCGAAGCCCCTCGTTCTTGGCAAAGCCGCGTTGACCTACGGGTCGAGCACGCGATGGAGGCAGTTGCTTGCCTCCATCCGCATCGAATATCGGCGACTGCTCAAGACGGTCTCTTTCATCGTCATCACGTGCGCCGCACTGTTGAATTGTCTTACTGCGCTCATCTTCAGCGCCCGACAGGGCTTCGGTCTGACCACAAAGCCGGTCACCTACGCGATGCTCACGATCATCACGGCCTTCGTTCACCATGGCCATCATCGATTCGCGTTGCTTTTCCGTGGGAAAGGCTGGGGCTGTGGTTTCGAGAAACTCCCTCTTGACCGTGGCCCAATCGGCAAGCAACCGCTCGGCATCGACTTCGTGCTTGTTGCGCTGCAAGAGCGAGATCATCGAATTGAGCCCCGTTTCTATAGAATCTGTGAGGTGTGACTTGTATGCTGATTTACTTTCCCGCCACTATTCCTCCGGAACGCCGATTTCTACCGTAAGCCAGTTTCCACTGCGCCGAGCCCCATCGCCGTCCTCCGCTGTGAATAACAACGTAGCTGCTGGCTTCGGTGGCCTTGCGGCAAAGGCTGGATGGGGTTCGTCGCAGAGAATTCTCTATTGTTCTGTTTTGTGATCAATTGGCCTCGCATGCATAGGGATGGGCAGGCACGGATTTCCACGGTGTGCGGGAACGCCGCATGCTTTCGTAACGTAGATTTGGTCAGGTGCATTCATAATTGCGGAACCTGCACGTCATCCTTATGAACAAAGCAAAGCGTGACCCCGTGAGCGCAGCGATTGCAGGCCTACCGGCACTCGAGAACCAGGACCGACTGGAACGGCTCTTTGTGGAGCATTATCGCCGTGTCCTCAACGCCGGCTATCGCATTACGGGCAACATGGCTGACGCGGAGGATGTGGCGCAGTCAGTGTTTCTACGGCTCGGCACGAGTGGCGGCCATCTGGCGGTTGAGAACGCAGGAAGCTACCTGTACCGCGCGGCCATCAATGGGGCTCTGGACCTGATTCGACGGAAGAAAACCGTGCCGACAGAACCCCTCGAGGTCGCGGCCGAGCTGGTGTCGAAGGAAGGAAATACGTCGCCCGAAGGAGCGATGGCGAACAAGGATCTGGCCCGGCATCTGCGACAGGCGATCGGCGAGTTGGCGCCACGGGCCGCGGAGATGTTCGCCCTGCGCTACCTGGAGGAACTGAGCAACCACGAAATCGCGCAACTGATGGGAACGTCCCATGCTGTAGTAGCCGTTACGCTCTATCAATCGCGATCGAAGGTGAAGAAACGACTCACCGAGTTGTTACGAGGGATCCGATGAAACTCGACAAAGAGACATTACTGCACAACGCCATGCACGCACTGCGGGAAGATTTGCCAGAGGTGGAGGCGATCTCCGCTTCAGTGGTACGGTCCGCGCAGGCGCTGGGCATCGAGATGGACGGCGCGACACTTGACGGAACCATCCAAAGGTGCGAAGGCGTCCAGCGGTTGTTGTGGCAATACCGTGCCGGTGCTCTGACGCCGAATCGAAAGCTCCTTGTCGAGACACACTTGCGCGACTGCGGTGCGTGCTTGAGGCTCTACGACGAAGGCCAGGAACGCGCTCCGCTGAATTGGGCGGCGCCTGAGCTCGCTGCGGCTCCGCGCAGGCGGCCGATTAGGCTGGGATGGGCGCTTGCAACTTCCGCAGCGCTGCTTGTTATGGGACTGTTCCTCTACAGGTTGTACTGGCAGGTTCCTCCTGGAGTGCGCGCCGAAGTCCAGTCGATAGACGGGTCCGCATATCTCATCGACGCAAGCGGGGATCGCAAGATTGCGGCTGGGACCGAACTCGCCGAAGGAGCGGAACTGCGGACGGCAGGTGACTCTCGCGCTGTATTGCGCCTCGCAGATGGTTCGGTGGTTGAGGTCAGCCAGCGGAGCGCCCTGGATGTTGGCGCACGTGGGCGCGATATGACGGTGAGCCTGCAACGTGGCGCTGTCATTGTGGCGGCCGCGCATCGCAATTCAGGTCATCTCTACGTGCGGACGGCGGATTGCCGGGTAGCTGTGACTGGGACCGTGTTCTCAGTAAATGCGGGGCTAAAGGGCTCGCGGGTCGCGGTGCTTCGAGGATCGGTGAACGTAACACATTCCGGTATTCATACTGCACTACGTGCGGGCGATCAGATGGCGACAAGCGATAGTCTGGTGCCCGAACCGCTGGAAGCGCAGTTTGCCTGGAGTCCCGATCGCGAGAAATACGTGGGCATGATGGCCGAATTGGCGAATGTCGAGCATCGCATAGCGCAGTTTCCTTTCCCGCAGCCGCGTTACGCGAGCGATCTGCTGGCGCGCGTGCCGGCCGACACGGTCTTCTACGTCAGCATTCCGAATTTGGGCGAATTCCTGCAGGAAGCGAATGGTGTCTTTCAGGATCAATTGAACCAGAGCCCGGAACTGCGGGAATGGTGGACGAAGGGACAGAATCGCAATCCTAACCAGCTGAACGAATTCGTGGGAAAGATCCACGAGGTAAGCCAGTACCTTGGCGACGAAGTGGTCTTCATCGGTTGGGGACGCGCAGATCGCTCAGCCTTCGCGATGGTTGCCGACGTGACCAGAGGTGGCCTTGAAGACGAGTTGAAACAACAGTTCTCGGGCGGCCCGGGCAAACTCGACGTTCTCAACGAAGCATCGCTCTCGATTCGAGCGGCGGCGCCAAACGCTGGCCCGGGTGGATATGCGCTCGTGCGCGATCACCAGATTGTGTTCGCCAACAATATTGCAGCGTTAAAGCAACTGAACGACCAATTGAATGCCGGTCCGAGTGGTTTTGCCGATGCGGATTTCGGTAAGCAACTCGCGGCGGCTTACGGCCGCGGTGCGGGAATCATCTTAGGCGCGAATCTCCATGCAATTCTGCAAACGACGGCGGGGCAATCGGCGAAGGCGCCGCACCATCAGCAGATGATGGAAAGCAGCGGTCTCGAAGAAGTGCAGTACCTGATTGCGGAGCACCGCGACATAAACGGCGCGCCCGCGAATCGTCTCGCTGTCCAGTTCTCGGGTACGCGCCAGCGCATCGCTTCCTGGCTGGCAAGTCCCGCGCCCATCGGCTCACTGGACTTCGTGAGCCCGAACGCGGCGTTTGCCGTGGCCGCCCTGACGAAAAACCCGGCGGCGATCGCGGACGATCTGATGGTCATGGCTTCGCAAGCAAATGGAGGCGCCGCAGGCTGGAGCGAGGTCGACGATAAGCTGAAGGTCGACGTGCGCAACGATTTGATAGCTAACCTCGGCGGAGATTTTGCTCTGGCGCTCGACGGTCCGGTTCTGCCCACGCCGTCGTGGAAGCTGGTGATCGAAGTCAACAACCCGGATGCGATCGAGAGCGCTCTGGAGCGCATGATGCAAACCGTCCGCGACCAGTCGCGCGGGCCCAAGGCGCGCCTGCTGACCATCGAGCGAAACACCGAGGGATCCCGCCTCTACTACGCGGTTCGCGACGAGACGGCGGGCATGATTCTGGCAGAGTATACTTTCGCGGATGGGTTCATGATCATCGCTCCGAGCCGCGCGCTGCTGATGGACGCGCTGAAGACGCATGCCAATGGCGATTCGCTGGCGCGTTCGGCCTCGTTCCGAGCGTTGCTGCCGCACGACGACAACGAGAACTACTCGTCGGTTGTATACCAGAATCTGAGCCCGGTGCTCACTCCTCTCCTTTCCAAATTCAGCGGCGAGTCGGCGGATGCCCTCCGGAAGCTGTCGGCCGACTCGAGGCCCACGGTAATCTGCGCATGGGGGAAGGACAACCGCATAGAGGCGGCGAGCGACAGCCGGCTCTTTGGTTTCGATTTCTTTACCCTCGGCGCAGTCCTGGATTCCCGGAACAAGTCGGGCGCCCGAAACGTAATTCAATGACATGAGTGTCATCAAGCTGGATGCCTTCGAAGTGCGGCTCGGCGGCCGGGTCGTCCTCGACGGCCTGAACGGCGAGCTGCACGGCAAGGCCATCGGGCTGCTGGGGCCGAACGGCGCCGGCAAATCCACCCTCATTAACACACTCCTCGGCTTTCACATTCCTTCCCGCGGCTCGGCCCATGTATTCGAAATGGACACGCGACACGAGCGCGCGCGGATTCGCCAGACCGTCGGTTACATGCCGGAGAACGACTCCTTCATCGGCAGCATGACCGGAGTGCGATTCGTTCGCTACATGGCGGAGTTGGCCGGACTTCCCCCGCGCGAGGCACTGGAGCGAGCGCACGAGGCGCTGTTCTACGTCGGGCTCGGCGAAGTGCGCTACCGGAAGATCAATACTTATTCGCTGGGCATGAAGCAGCTCATCAAACTCGCGCAGGCTTTGGCGCACGGTCCGCGGTTGCTTATCCTGGACGAGCCGACCAACGGCCTCGACCCAATGGCGCGTCAGCGAATGATCCAGACCCTTCAGCAGATCCGCAAGGAAGGCAGCATCCATCTGCTCATCTCATCGCATCTGTTGCGCGACATCGACCAGACCTGCGACGAAGTCCTCATCCTGAAGGATGGGCGCATCGCCGCGCTGTGCAACATCGAAGAGGAGCGCCGATCACACCGCAACTTCATCGAACTGGTAGCAGTTGGTCCCACAAAAGATTTCTGCGAGAGGCTGCGCGGTCTTGGATGCGAGAGTGCGTCGTTTGCCGACGGCCGCATCAAGCTGGTGATGCCCGGCGGCATTGGACCCCAGGATCTTTACGTTGCGGCCAACCAGACAGGAATGCAGATTCGCCGCATTCATCGCCGGCGCGACTCGCTGGAAGACATCTTCATGAGAGCCATGGAAGCGGATCCAAACAGGAGGGAACTTGTCCGTCTATAAGCATGCCTATAGCGCTTACACGGGCCGGCTCACCCCGCTCTGGTCCCGCGTGGTGGTCGTCGTGCGCTACGCGGTTGAAGAAGCGTTGTCCTCGCGAATCACGATAGGGCTGTTTACGCTGTCGATGCTGCCCGTCTTTGTCTACATGGTGGGCATTTATCTCGCCAATAACACACTGGCAAGAACGCTCGTTCTACACAGAAATCCTGTATTCGAGATCGACGCCAGATATTTCCTGAACGTCCTTGAAACGCAATGCTGGATTGCACTGGGTATTGCGGGCTGGATCGCGCCGCGTCTGGTGTCGTTCGACCTGGCTGACAATGCGCTCCCCATTCTGCTTAGTCATCCGGTCTCGCGTTTCGGTTACGTGCTGGGCAAATTCATCGCTCTTTTTGCGTGCCTGTCTCCGGTTACGTGGCTACCGTGCCTTCTTTTGTTCGCCTACCAGGGATATTCCTCGGCACAGCCATGGTTCGTGACCAACCTCCGCATCGCGGGCGGCCTGCTGGCGGGTTCGCTTCTGTGGATTGCGTTCCTTTCCATACTAGGGTTGGCCCTTTCGTCCTGGGTGAAGTGGAGGGTCGTGGCCACCGGCGCCATCTTCGCAGTAGTGTTCGTCCCCGCAGGCATCGGCGGCATCATCACGGGCGTGCTGCGCACCAAATGGGGTTTCCTGTTGAACGTCCCGGTGATGATGACGCAGTTGTGGCAACGGTTTCTGGGTGAGCCGGAGGTCATGCGGGCCGACCTGCACTTGCCCACCGTGGCTATTCTGATTGTGCTTACGCTGGCGTGCGCCATTTGCGTGATGATGCTGAACGCGCGCATTCGCGGTCGCGAAGTGGTGCGGGGATGACTGCCATGAACGATGCCATCATCTTCGAAAATGTTTCCAAGTTTTACGGCGAAGTCCTGGGCGTGAATCGCGTGACACTCAACATTCCGCCTGGAGTTACCACGCTGGTTGGCCCCAATGGCTCGGGCAAGACGACGCTGATGAACCTGATGACGGGCCTGGTGCAGCCGTCCAGCGGCCATGTTTCTGTTCTTGGCCTGACCCACGTCGATGCGGACAGATTCTTCCGTCAAGTCGGTTACTGCACGCAGTTCGATTCGTTTCCACGGAGACTGACGGGGTGGCAGTTTCTGCTCGATTCGCTCCTGCTGCATGGAATGAGCGAAGGCGACGCGCTGCGGCTGGCTGATGAAGCGCTTCAGCGCGTCCGGCTCGGCAATGCAGCTTCACACAGAATCGAGAGCTACAGCAAGGGTATGCGCCAGAAAATCCGGCTTGCCCAGGCCATCGCGCATCACCCGCATGTGCTGGTGCTCGACGAGCCGCTCAACGGATTGGACCCGATGGCTCGCGCAGAGTCGTTGGGGCTGTTCCAGGAGTTGAGCCGCCTCGGGATGCATCTCGTGATCTCCAGCCACATCCTGGATGAGGTCGACAGGATCTCAGACCGCGTCGTCCTCATTACCGGCGGATACATCGTTGCGGAGGGCGACATTCACCAGGTGAGGCGCGAGGTACGCGACAAACCCATGCAGGTGCTCATTCGTTGCGATCAGCCTGAACTGCTGGCTTCCCGGATGTTCACTTCCAACCACTGCGTGGAGGCAAGGCTGCACGCCGACGGCAAGGGTGTGTTTTTGCGCACGGCGGATGTCGACGAGTTCTATCGCCTGCTGAACCAGATCGCGGTGGAGGGATTGGTGACAATTGAGGCGGTTGCGCCCGCCGATGACGACACGCTCGCAATTTACCAATACCTCATAGGTTCGGATGGGAGCCCGTCATGAAGACCGAACGAATGGCCGCATTCGCAAAGTCAGTCCTCGGTCAGCCGTGGGGCCTGTGGTGGCTGCAAGCGCGCCGGCTGGTACGCATCGAGTTGAGAAGGAACCTGTTCTCATGGAAAGCCTGGTGGATCTACTTCCTCGCCTTCGCCCCCACGGCGATCCTCCTGATCCACCTGCTGTTCGAGACACATCCTGCATTCCTATTGACCGACGACACTAACGTGCTGGCCGGCATCGTGCAGTTCTACTACATCCGGCTGGGTGTGTTCTTTGGCTGCTTAAGCATCTTTTCGCGGCTCATTCGCGGTGAAATGGTCGAGCGCAGCCTGCATTACTTTCTGCTCGCGCCGGTGCGTCGCGAAGTTCTCCTGCTGGCCAAATTCGCCGCAGGTTCGTTGAGCGCGCTTCTGTTGTTCGGCAGTGCGATGATTGCTGACTTCGCCCTCGTCTATGCCGGTTTCGGCGCAGCCGGACAAGAGTACGTCTTTAGCGGCCCCGGGCTTTCCCAGATCGAAGCCTACCTCGCGATTATCGTTTTGGCTTGTCTTGGCTATGGAGCGGTCTTCCTGCTTCTAAGCATGCTTTTGCGCAATCCCACGCCCGCCGCCATGCTCGTGCTCGCATGGGAGGCCATCAATCCGGTCATGCCCTCCGTATTGCAGAAGATCAGCGTGGTGTCCTACCTACGTCACCTTATGCCGATCACCATCCCCGGCCAAGGGATCTTTGCCCTGTTGACGGTTCAGACCGAGCCGGTTGCGGGCTGGGAGGCGGCTATTGGGTTGCTCGCGTTGATAGCAGTAGTCCTCGCATTCTCCTGCTTCAGAATTCGCCGCCTTGAAATCCGATACACCACGGAGTAACACCGGCAATCCGGCCTGGCGTTGGCGGCCAGGTCATTTTTCCGCGTAGTCTCCCTGCAAGCGACCAATGCGGGAGACAACCTTCTTCCCACCCGGCCAACGCGAAGGACGGCAGATCGGCTGCCTGCACGACAACGACCTGTACAGGGTAATGGACCCTCATTGTGCAGGGGTCGAAGGTGAAGCTGACCGTTTCCTCGGCTTGCTCGGGGCTGGCCTGGTGAGGCTCCGGTGTTGGGGGCTCAGGCGGCCCGGGAGCATCTTCCGTGGCGCCCTTCGCCATGATCTCTTCTTGAGTGAGCGCATCCTTCTGGTCCCTCGCCTGCATCATCAAGATCATGGGTATGGCCACCGCCAGATTGATCCCAGCGAACAGAAGCCCTCGCCGCCAGTTCATGGCTGCAAGACTACCAAAAGCCATTTGCCGGTGTGTCACCGCTAAACGGGAAGCTAGCCCCTTTTGGGTCCGATTGTTTGCCGGGTGAATGCCACGCCTGAGACGTCGACGCCCTTTCCGAATTTGGCTTCGCGTAAAGGACCCTTTCCCATCTTGAACAGACTTGCCAAGGAAACGATTCCTACCCGACTCTCTCGGCGCGTGCAGCGAGATAATAAAGGCCTACTTGACGTCGACTCAAATCGCGCCAAGGAGGGCAGAAACTGACCCGGATACAGCGCGGGCATTAAATTATGGGACCGCGTAACTGCCGGCAGCTCTGCTTCCTATTTCACGGAAAGTTACAATGAGCACGCACGGTTTTCGTCCACGTGTCAAGAGTGGGCACCGCGGTCCCTCCCAGTTCCAGGTCTACTCTACTCAATTCCAGCCAAGGTCACTTGCTTTCCCTGGCGAATATTTGGCACAGGGACGAATCGCCCACGACCGCAAACCGCAGGGTCGTCAAATCAGGGCTGGAATCGCGATATGGCCTGGCGGCGCCAATCAAACCTTCGCACAACGGCCGAGTCGTTCGGATGGCTCGAACTTGCGTATCACGTTGTAGTGGCGCATGCCGATGAATGCATTTGGAGAGTCCATGGCGGCCGCAATTCAAGCTGTCCACAACTCTGACGATCCAGCGTTAGCGTCAACGCCTAGACTGTGTTCTGTCGCCCGCCAGCCCATTCTGGATCTGCGCGGCCGTGTGCATGCTTACAAATTGCTTTTCCGCAGAGACGACCCGGCTCCTGACGGAGTAACGGCTTTCAACAGCCTGATCGAGACCGCGGGAGAATTCGGTCTGGAGAAGCCCAGCGAGTTGAAGAAGTTGACTGGGAAACTCACCGCATTCGTGCGCTGCCCATGGGAGGCGCTGAACGAGCAGCTTGCGCAGGTCCTGCCGGCATCGCTCACGGTTCTCGAGATCAGGCTGACCCAGGAAATTTCGCCTGAACAGGTTGCCTCGTGCCGGCAGATGAAGGCGCTTGGTTTCCGTTTTGCTTTGGACGACTTCACCAATGAGCCGCAGCGCACATCCCTGCTTGAGTTGGCAGATTACATCAAGGTAGATTTTCGCCGGACCACCGCGGAAGCGCGGCGCAGGCTGTTGGACGAATTGCGCGACAAGCCCATTATGGTGCTGGCAAAAGGCGTTCATACACATCCGGATCACCGCAAGGCGCGCGAGGAAGGCTTCACACTCTTTGAAGGCTACTTCTTCCTGGAGCCGATCGCCATGCGGAACCGGCGGCCGCCCGTCAACCAGATGCTGCGGCTCGATATTCTTAAAGTCTTGCAGCAGCACCCCATGGACCTGCACAAGGTAAGCCAGCTGGTCAAGCGCGACGGCCCACTCACCTATCAGTTGCTGCGGTTGGTGAATTCGCCGGCTTGGGGGATGCGCCAGAACGTCGAATCCATCGAGGTGGCGCTGGTGGCAGTCGGCGAGAATTCATTTCGCCGCATCGCCACACTGGCCATCGCCAGCGAGTTCAATGGCGATCAGCCGGCCGAACTTCTGTGTATGGCGATCCTGCGCGGACGCATCTGCGAGGTGATGGCGAAAAAACGCAGCCTCGATCCCTTCGGACAATATCTGCTCGGGCTGCTCAGCCTGCTGCCGGCGATGCAGGGCCAGCCCATGAGCGAAGTAGCTCCCACCCTGCCGCTCAGCGCCGAAATTCTTGAAGCACTGCTGGGCAAAGGGTGTCCCGAACGCGCCGTGCTGGGCTGGCTGGAGCACTTCGAGCGCAGCGATTGGCCGGCTTGCGATGCCGCGGCCGAGGCTGATGGTCTGGACCAGGCAGAGCTATCCAGGGTCTACATGGAAGCCGTAGCCTGGACCGAGACAGCCTTGCATTCGGGTTCTTGAGTAAGCCTCGGGACGCTCTGCTTCTATAACTCGATGGTGACCGGCCAGGTCTTCCAGATGTCGGCACAATAGTCCCGGATCGAGCGGTCCGAGGAGAACTTGCCAATCCGGGCCACATTCAAAATCGACATGCGCGTCCATTGCTCCTGGTTCTTATAGGCCAGGTTCACCCTATCCTGACAATCGATATAGGATTGATAGTCAGCCAGAAGCATATATTCGTCTCTTGTCAGCAGGGAGTTGACCAGCGGCTCGAACAGAGTCCTGTCGCCGTGGGAAAACTCGCCGCTCGTCAACGAATCGATCACTTCGCGCAGGTTTGCGTTCGACTCGTATGCGATACGCGGATTGTAGCCTTCTCGCTTTTGGCTCTCGACCTCTGAAGCGGTAAGCCCGAAGAGGAAGAAATTGTCCGCCCCCACCTCTTCGCGAATCTCGATATTGGCGCCATCCAGTGTGCCGATTGTCATCGCGCCGTTCATTGCAAACTTCATGTTTCCGGTTCCTGAAGCTTCCTTGCCGGCCAGGGAAATCTGTTCGGAGAGATCGGCCGCGGGGTACACCCTCTGGCCCAGCTTCACGCTGAAATCGGGCAGAAAGACCACCTTAAGGCGGCCCCTTACAATCGGATCGGCGTTGACGGCTTCTCCAACCGAGTGAATCAGCTTGATGATCAGCTTGGCCATGCGATATCCAGGCGCCGCCTTGCCGCCGAAGATGAAGGTTCGGGGCACCATTTCCGCATCCGGGTTGCGTTGAAGACGTTTCAACAAGGTGAGAATGTGCAGTACCTGCAGGTGCTGGCGCTTATACTCATGCAGCCGCTTCACCAGCACGTCGAATATCGAGTCCGGATCGGTCACAATTCCCAGCTGATCGTGAATATATGCCGCAAGCTGCGCCTTGTTGTCGCGCTTGATGGCTCTCCACTCGTGGCAAAAGTCCGCGTCTTCAAGCATGGACTCCAGCCGGCGCAACCGCTCGATGTCGCGGATCCAGGCGGAGCCGACACGCGCGGTCAGCAGCTCGGCAAGACGAGGATTGCTCAGTGCCATCCAGCGCCGGGGCGTGACTCCGTTGGTCTTGTTGGAGAACTTTTCCGGACTCAGCACATAGAAATCATCCAGCACGCGCGTTTTCAGCAGTTCCGTGTGCAGTGCCGCCACGCCATTGATGGCATGGCTCCCCAACGCGGCCAGGTGCGCCATCCGCACAGCCTTTTCGCCGTTTGGCCCGTTTTCATTGATCAGCGAGAGGCGTTCGACGCGGCCCGCATCGCCCGGGAACTTCTGGCGCATACTGTCAAGGTGGCGGGAATTGATCTCCTCGACGATCTCCAGGTGGCGAGGCAGCAGCGAGCCGAACAGGCTGCGCGGCCATTGCTCCAGCGCTTCCGGCAAAAGGGTGTGGTTGGTATACGACAAGGCATTCTGTGTAACATGCCAGGCCGTATCCCAGTCCATTGAATGCTCGTCCACCAGCAGCCGCATCAGTTCTGGAACGGCGATCGCGGGGTGCGTGTCGTTCATCTGGATTGCGAAGTTGCGATGGAGCTCTGCGAGGGGCCGGTTTTGAGTCATTTGAATGCCCACAATGTGCTGCAGGCTGCAGGAGACGAAGAAGAACTGCTGGGCCAAACGAAGTTCCTTGCCTTCGAGTCCGTCGTCATTCGGATAGAGAATCTTCGAGATGTTCTCAGACGACACCTTATCCGCTACGGCGCCGGCAAAATCTCCATGATTGAATGTCCCGAAGTCGAAGCTCTCCACAGCCTGCGCGGCCCACAGCCGCATGGTGTTCACCGTGTTGGTCCGGTAGCCCGGAATGGGCGTATCGTGTGGAACCCCACGCACCATTCGCCTTGGAATCCACTTCACCTTGAACCGTCCCTGGGCATCCGTGTGGATCTCCGTATGCCCGCCCATCTTCACCTCAAACCCATCCTCAGGCCGTTCCAGCGACCACGGGTTCCCGAAACGCAACCAATTGTCTGTCGACTCCACCTGCCATCCGTCGCGAATCTGCTGATCGAAAATGCCGTATTCGTAGCGAATGCCGTAGCCAATCGCGGGAATTTCCATTGTTGCCAGAGAATCCATGAAGCAGGCGGCAAGCCGGCCCAGCCCTCCATTGCCCAGCCCCGGTTCCTCTTCCTGTTCGATCAGAACATTCAAGTCGATGTCCAGTTGCCGCATCGCCTGCTCGGCTTCG